>OLNW01003288.1_pt1 | contig 12630 bp, 10 predicted proteins | sample 1672121 | NCBI WGS metagenome assembly OLNW01 (sample SAMEA3136648, study PRJEB25190) | human gut metagenome
CTGTCTTTTAATAATCTTGAGAATATGTCATATGACCTTTCTCCTTTACTTGTTTGTTCAATTACATATGGTACTAAACTATCTCTTTCTATCATACTTTTCCTCCTTTATATTGCACCGTTGGGACCGGTTCTCATCGGTGCATTTTCTATTTGCAACTACTGCACCGATGAGAACCGGTCCCAACGGTGCACATTTTCAAAAAATAAAAGGGCACAAATTAATGCTTTACCAATTTGCCCCCTTTTTAGCTATTATTTCTTGCTAGTTGTTTTTTTTGTTTCTTTTTTCTTTTCTGTGAATTTTGCATTTGCTACTATGAATTCTAATGCTTTTTCTGATTTTATTCCTTCTGCTAAATATTCTTTTAAGTTTTCATTTTTGCTTAATTCTTCTACATCTTTTCCATAGCTTTTAGCCATTTCTTCCATTTTTGCTTTTATTTCATCTTCACTTGCTTCGATTTTTTCAGCTTTTATTATAGCTTCTAATACAAGTCTTGATTTTATTGCTTCTATAGCTTGTGGCTCATATTCTTTTCTTACTTCTTCTTCAGTTTTTCCTAACATTTTTAGGTATTGTTCTAGATTTAGTCCTTGATATGCAAGTCTTTGTTCAAAGTCTTTTAACATATTGTCTATTTCTAGTTCAATCATTCCTGATGGAATATCTAATTTTGAATCTTCACATACAGCTTTAATTGCTGCATCTTCTGTTTCATATTTTGCTCTTTGTTCATTATTTTTTGTTAACTTTTCTTTGATACTTTTCTTTAATTCTTCAAGTGTATCAAATTCACTAACATCTTTGGCAAATTCATCATCTAATTCTGGTAATTCTTTTTTCTTTATTTCATGTAATTTTACTTTGAATGTAGCATCTTTTCCTGCTAAGTCTTTTGAGAAATATTCTTTTGGAAATGTTACTTTGATTTCTTTTTCTCCATCAATTTCCATTCCAACTAATTGTTCTTCAAATCCTGGGATAAATGCTCCACTTCCTATTTCTAATTCATGACCTTCTGCTTTTCCACCATCAAATGCAACTCCGTCAACAAATCCTTCGAAATCGATTGTTGCTGTATCTCCATTTTCTAATGGTCTATCATCAACTGTTATTAGTCTTGAATTATGTTCTTGCATATGTCCTAATTCATGATTAATTGCTTTTTTGTCTGCTTTATATTCTATTTTTTCAATTTCTATACCTTTATATTTTCCAAGCTTAACTTCTGGCTTTGTTTGTACTACTGCTGTGAATATTAAGTCTTTTCCTTTTTCCATTTGAGCTATATCTACTTCTGGTCTGCTTACTGCTTCTATTTTGTTTTCTTTTATAGCTTCATCATAGGCTTCAGTTGCAACTTCGTTGAATGCATCTTCATAGAATATTTGCTCTCCATAATATTTTTCTACTATATTCATTGGTGCTTTTCCTTTTCTGAAACCTGGTATGTTAAAGTATTTTGCATTTTGAAAATATACTTTTTTCATAGCATTTTCAAATTTTTCTGCTTCTACTGTAATTTCTAATTTTACTTCATTTGCCTTTTCTGTTTTTTCTACTTTACAATTCATTATAATCTTCCTTTCTTGTCTTCTTATAGCTTTTATATTATATCACATATTTTCCATTTTGCAATACTTTTACTTTATAATACTATAGAAATTTTCAAATTCAAACCCTCTATCTCTAAAATATTGAATTATTGTTGGCAATGCATTTGCTGTTGCACTTTTATTTCCTGCATCATGCATCAATACAACTACACTATTATGCTTAGGAACTGTTTTCTCTAATTCTGCTATAAACTGCTCTGTTGTTTTTGCCCCTGCTGCATCTGATGTCAATGCATTCCAGTCAATATGCAAAATATTATTTTGGTCTAACAATTGTTTTGCTTGCTTTTTTACTTCTGCATATTTTCCACCCCAATATCCTCCTGGGAATCTAAATAAATGAGGGTTGTATTCCTGTTCTCCTATTGCATTCCTAATTACTGTAACACTTTTATTATATTCATCAATTACACTTTGTGGAGAAGCATATATCTGTGAATATACATGAGAATATCCATGGCTTGCCAAATAATGACCTTCTTTGTATTCGCGTTTTACAAGTTCTGGCTCAAGTTCCACTCTACTTCCTAGCAAAAAGAATGTTGCCTTAATATTTTCTTTTTTTAATGTATCTAAAACCACTGGTGTTACAGTTTTTGATGGTCCATCATCAAATGTCAAAAAGACTCTTTTGGTATCAGAATGATATATATTTTCTAAGTTATTTTTTCCCTCTTCTGTTAGTTGAGGTAACTTAGATTTACTCTCTTCAAGGCTCACATGCATTTCATCATCTGAACCTTGAAGTTGTTTTATTTGATTCTCATATGATGTGTAGACTTTTTGATATTTTGATTTTTTATTTAATTCTTTTATTACTAATCCAAATATAATTACTAATACTAATATACAAATTGCTATTATTATATTTCTTATATTTTTATATTTTCTTCTAATTGATATCAAATCCATTTTTCCACCTTTTATCTAATAATTAGCTTCTTAAATATTCTAATTCCTCTTCAATATCTTTTCTCATAAATAGTGGTTCACCTTTTTCAATCACTTTAATGCCTTTTAATTTATCATATTCATACAAGCTATCCCATGTTTTAAATTCTTCTGTTATTCCAATTTGATTTAATAAGTTCTTAGCTGTTTTTTCCATAAATGGTAATAGAATTATCCCTATTTTTCTTATATTTTCTATTAGATGATATATACTAGATTCTAGTTTTTCTGACTCTTCATTTTTAGCAAGCTCCCATGGTCTAGTTTCATCTATATATTTATTTGTTCTAGAAATTAGTATCCATAATTCTTTTAAAGCATCAGCTATTTCATATTTTTCTATTAATTCTTCTACTTTTTTAATTTGAATATTTGTGAACTCTTCAAATTCTTTATCTACTTCATTTGGAGTACCATTGTATTCTGGCACTTTACCTTCAAAGTATTTATTTACCATTGATACTGTCCTATTTACTAAGTTTCCTAAATCATTACACAAGTCTGAATTATATCTTTCTACAAATCCATCTGGTGTGTATAATCCATCTTGTGATGTTTGCATTTCTCTTAATAAGAAATATCTTGTTGCATCTAATCCATATCTGCTAATTAATTTTTCTGGATATACAACATTTCCTTTTGATTTTGACATTTTCCCGTCTTTCATCATTATCCAATTATGAACTAATATTTTCTTTGGCAACGGTAAATCTAATGCCATTAAGAATATTGGCCAATATATTAAATGAAATCTCGCTATATCTTTTCCTATTATTTGTAAATCTGCTGGCCAGTATTTTTTAAATAGTTCATCATCATCTTGTGTATAACCTAATGCAGTTAAATAATTAGTCAATGCATCTAACCATACATATATTACATGTTTTGGATCTGATTTTACTTTTATTCCCCAATCAAATGATGTTCTTGTTACACATAAGTCTTCAAGCCCTGGTTTTATAAAGTTATTTATCATTTCAGTTTTTCTATATTCAGGTTGAATGAAATCTGGATGTTCATCATAATATTTTAATAGCTTTTCTGTATATTTTTTCATATTGAAGAAATATGCCTCTTCTTTCATTAACCTTACTTCTCTACCACAATCTGGGCATTTTCCATCAACTAATTGTGTCTCTGTAAAATATGTTTCACATGGCATACAGTACCATCCCTCATATTCACCTTTATATATGTCACCTTTTTGCAAAAAATATTCAAAGATTTCTTGAACCGCTTTTTTATGCCTTGGCTCTGTTGTTCTTATAAAATAATCATAGTTTATGTCCATTAATTTCCATAAATCTTTTGCCATTTTAGCCATTTCGTCAACATGCTCTTGTGGAGTTTTTCCATGCTCTTTTGCCACTGTTTCTATTTTTTGTCCATGTTCATCTGTTCCAGTTAACATGAATGTATCATATCCTCTTAGTTTTTTATATCGTCTTATTGTGTCTGCTAATACTGTTGTATACGCGGTTCCTATATGAAATTTTCCACTTGGGTAATATATTGGTGTTGTTATATAGAATTTTTCCATTCTTTCATCCTCCTTCTCTGTGTTTGAATTACAATAGCCATCTTGCGTCGTTAAAATTTATATTATAATATCTCTTTTAAGCAAATTATTTTTAACAGTTCCAATTCCAATAAAATTTTCATTACTATAAATTTTATATACACCATCAGATAATGGCCAAGTCAATTTTACACCATTTAAAAATAATTGCAACTTTTTTTCACTTAAATTAATATTTTCATTTTGTCTAAAATAATCTTCAATTGTAATGCAAGTTTGTTTTTGTTCTAATTCTTCTATTGTAATTGCATCATCTATTTTAAACTCTCCTACTTGAGTTCTTTTAAGTTCCTTCATATGTCCCACTGTTCCAAGCTTTTCAGCTATGTTTTCACATAAGGTTCTTATATAAGTTCCTTTTGAACAAGATACTCTAAATTCAATTTGTTTATCAACTTCGTTAATATTTATCAATTCTAGACTATAAATTTCTATTTTTCTAGGCTCAATTTTAACCATTTCACCTTTTCTTGCATATTCATATAATTTCTTGCCATTTATTTTTATTGCAGAATACATTGGAGGAATTTGTTCCTGTTTTCCCTCCATTTTTTTTAGCACAGCTGTCACATATTCTTTTCTTAGACAATCCACAGTAACAGGTTTTGTTTCTATTACTTCACCTTCTATGTCTGCAGTATCTGTCTTTTCGCCTAATTGTAGAACAGCTTCATATGTTTTATCATGATTAATTATGTATTTTGAAATTTGTGTTCCTTTTCCAACAAGCAATGGCAATACTCCTGTAGCATTAGGGTCTAATGTACCTGTATGTCCAACTTTTTCATTCAATATTTTTTTAGCTTTTCTAACAATATCATGAGATGTGCAATTTTTAGGTTTATTTATTATTATTATACCATCCATCTTATTTTTTTAATCCTTGTTTTGCTGCATTTAATATTTTATTTTTTGCTTGTTCTAGAGTTCCAGATACAAAGCAACCTGCTGCGCCTCTATGTCCTCCGCCTCCAAGCATCATGCATACATCTGACACATTAATAGTTTCATGAGAACGCAAAGATGCCTTATATCCATTTGCACCTTCTTTTTCTTTTAATAAAATAGCAATTTCAACACCTTGAATGTCTCTAATTAATTCTACTAGCCCTTCATCATCGCCCATTTCTGCTTTTACTTTTTCATAATCTTCCAACGACAAATAGGCAAATGAAATTTTACCATCCTCAAAGAATTCTAATCTATCATATGTAATTTTTTCTAATTCGCAATGTGCCTTACTTTTATTTCTTAGAGCAATTCTGCAAATATCTTTTAACTTAGCTCCTTTTCTTAATAACTCGGCAGCAAATTCAAATGTTTCTGCACTTACGCCTCCCCATTGAAATCCACCTGTATCAGTTACAATTCCAGTTAAAATACAAGTTGCTAGCTCAGGTGTTATTTGAATACCGTAATATTCAAACAATGCAGCCAATACTTGGCAACAAGCAGGTGCCACAGGGTCAACATAGTTCAAATCAGCAAACATTGCATTTACTGAATGGTGGTCTATTTCTATAGTTCTTTTAGCAGTTTCAAAATATTCATTCCCACCTGCCAATCTCTTTAAATCAGTACAATCCACTGATATAGCTAAATCATATGGTTCTTCTTTTCCATTTTTCAAGATATTTTCTGCTCCAGGTAAAAATCCAAATATTTTAGAATACTCTGGAATTACAACATCTACTTTTTTTCCTATCTGTGCAAGTGCATGCATCACTGAAAGAGAGCTTGATACAGCATCTCCATCAGGTGATTCATGTGACAAAACTACAATTGTTTCTGCTTTTTTTATTTCTTCTAATATATTATCTAATGTCATTATTCGTTATTTCCTCCATTATTTTTATCTTTCATAATATCATTTAAAATGCTATCTATTCTAGCTCCATATTCTAAAGATTCATCTAATTCAAATACTAATTCTGGTGTATTTCTTAAATTGATTCTTTTTGCTAATTCTGAACGCAAATACCCAGAAGATTTTTTTAAGCCGGCTAAAGTTTCTTTAACATTTTTTGAATTCAAAATGCTAACAGACACTTTTGCATATTTCAAATCTGGTGTAACCTTTACTCTAGTAACACTAATCATCCCAGTTACACTAGGTTCCTTTAAATCATAACTAATTATTTGACTAAGTTCTTTTCTAAATTCTTCATCAATTCTTCCTTGACGATTATTCTTTTTAGGCATTTTTATCTACCCCCTGTCTATCTTTTAATTTCTTCCATAATGTATGCCTCAATAATATCTCCTTCTTTGATATCATTGTATTTCTCAATTTGGATACCACATTCATATCCTTTTGAAACTTCTTTAGCATCATCTTTAAATCTCTTTAATGATGCAAGTTTACCATCATGTATAACTACATTATCACGTAATACTCTTACTCCTGCATTTCTTTCTAGTTTTCCATCTAATACATATGCACCAGCAATTGTTCCAACATTTGAAATTTTAAATGTTTGTCTAACTTCTGCATTTCCTATTATGTGTTCTTCATATTTTGGTGCTAACATACCTTTCATTGCAGATTCTACATCATCTATTGCTTGATATATTACAGAATATTGTTTTATTTCTACTTCTTCTTTTTCTGCCATATCTTTTGCAGTTGGCATTGGTCTAACATTAAATGCTATGATTATTGCATTTGATACTTTTGCAAGTGTTACATCTGATTCTGTAACAGCTCCTGCAGCAGCATGAATAACTTTTACTATTACTTCTTCATTTGACAATTTTTCCATTGATTGCTTAATAGCTTCTACAGAACCTTGAACATCTGCTTTTACTATTAAGTTAAGTACTTTTAAGTCTCCTGCTTCCATTTGACTGAATAAATTATCTAATGTTACTTTGTTCATTGCATTTATTGTCTTTTCTCTTTCTTGACGTTTTCTCTTTTCTATTAAGTGTTTAGCTGTCTTTTCATCTTTTACTTCGTAGAATGTATCCCCTGCTTGTGGAACTTCTGTTAATCCCATTATTTCTACTGGAGTTGATGGTCCGGCTTTTTTTACCTTTTTACCCTTTTCATCTGTCATACTTCTAATTCTACCAATTGATGAACCTACAACTATTGTATCTCCAACATCAAGAGTTCCTCTTTGCACAAGCATTGAAGCAATTGCTCCTTTATTTTTGTCTAGTCTTGCCTCTATTACTACCCCTTTTGCTTGTTTATTTGGATTTGCTTTTAATTCTAGCATATCAGCTTCTAATAATACCATTTCTAATAATTGGTCTATATTTTGATGTTGTTTAGCAGAAATTGGTACAAATATTGTATCTCCACCCCATTCTTCTGGAACCAAATCATATGCCATCAATTCTTGTTTTACTTTATCTATATTAGCATCTGGTAAATCCATTTTATTGATTGCAACAATTATTGGAATTCCTGCTGATTTTGCATGATTTATAGCCTCTACTGTTTGTGGCATTACTCCATCATTTGCAGCAACTACAAGTATTGCTATATCAGTTATTTGAGCACCTCTTGCTCTCATTGCAGTAAATGCTTCATGTCCTGGTGTGTCTAAGAATGTAATTTCTCTGTCATTTACTTTTACTTTATATGCACCAATATGTTGTGTAATTCCTCCAGCTTCGCCTTCGATTACATTAGTCTTTTTAACAGCATCCAATAAAGAAGTTTTTCCATGGTCTACGTGTCCCATTACAACTATTACTGGTGGACGTGGCATCAAATCTTCTTCTCTATCTTCTGAATCATCAAATAAGATGTCCTCCTCTGTTATTGTTTCCTTTTTATTAACTTTTACTCCAAATTCATCCGCAATTAAAGAAGCTGTATCAAAATCAATATCATTATTTATTGTTGCCATTACACCATAACCAAGCAATTTTTTAATAACTTCTGCAGTTGTTTTCTTTAATTCAGCCGCAAAATCTTTTACAGTAATTGTTTCTGGAATTGTAATCTCTTCTAGTTTAAAGATTTTTTGTTTATTACGATTTTCATCATTTTTGTTTATTTTCTTTTTACCTTTTTTACCTCTTTGTGTTGTCAAATCATAATAATCTAACATTCCACCTTCTTGGTCATTAAACATATTTGATAAACTATCTGTTCTTTTTAAACCTTTTAATTTGTGTTCATTTATCTCGCCATTTTGATTATTTCTTCTAGCTTTACCTGATTTCTTATTTTTGTTTTCTTCAAATCTACTATTTTGTTTTTGTCTATCTATTGCTCTGTCTTTGTTGTATTCTCTTGCAGGCTCTTTTTCTACACTTTCAACAGACATTATATCTTTGATATTCTTTTCAATTCTTTTTTCATCTAATGGTCTATTTCCATTGTTAAATCTAGGATTTCCACCTTGTCTATTTCTATTATCAAATCTTCCGCCGTTATTGTTAGGTCTATTATTTTTATCAAACCTTGGTCGATTTCCGTTATTTCCATTATTTGAAGAATTTTTGTCAAAATTACGATTGCCTTGTTGTTGATTTCTACCATTATTAAATCTGTTATTATTTTTTCTAAATCCATTATTTTGACCATCGCGATTATTATTGTTTGATTTAAACTCTCTGTTTTCTCTATTATTTTGATTATTTTTCTTTTCTGGCATTACTTTTTCTTCATTTACCTTTTCTTTTTTTATTTCAACATCCATTTTATTTTCTTTTACTTCTACCTTTTCCTCTACTTTTTGATTTTCCACTTTTGGTTCTTCAACTTTTGTAGTTTCTTTCTTTATCCCAAATAACTCATCTACAGTCATAGGTTTAGTAGGTTTATTTCTATAAACAATATTGTAGTCTTTTTTCTTTCTTTCTACAAATCCCACATTATTGCTCTTTTTCTCTTCTTTTTTATTATTTTCTTTTGGCTGGCTTGGCTCATCATTTATTATAACTTCTCTTCTTATTATAACAGGTGAATCATTCGCTGATTTTGCCTTTTCATTAACCTGCTTTTTTGTTTCCGGCTTATTTTTAAAATTCTTTGCACTATTTTTAATTTTTTGTGCATCAGCCTCATCTACCGCACTTAAATGACTTTTTACATTCAAGTTTAAATTCTTAGCTATTTCTAATACTTCTTTACTGGTTAAGTTCAATTCTTTTGCTATGTCATACAATTTTATCTTACCCAATAACATCACCCCCTACTTTGCTTTTTATTATATTTTTGATTTCGTCATATATCTCATCACTTATTTTTATATCTAGTGCTTTCTCAAGATTTTTTCCCTTTTTAGCTTTTTCAAAACACTCCATACTTAAACAAATATAAGCTCCACGACCTGGTTCTTTTCCATTAACATCTACTTTAATAATATTCTCTTTATTTTTTACTATTCTTAATAATTCGTTTTTGTTTTTTTGTGTTCTACACACTGTGCATGTTCTTTGTGGTATATTTTCCAATTATATTCCTCCCTCAAAATTACTAAGTTACGCTTTTTCTTGTTCTTCACTGTTTTCTGTATCACCCACATTTTCTGTTTCTTCTGCTTTTTTAGCCAACATTTCTCTAAATTGAGTTTCTGATTTTATATCTATTTTCCATCCTGTCAATTTTGCTGCTAATCTTGCATTTTGACCAGCTTTACCAATTGCTAATGATAATTGGTCATCTGGAACTATTACTTGTGCAAATTTTTCTTCTTCTTTTATATCCACAGCCATTATTTGTGCTGGCAATAACGCTGATGATATAAATATACTTGGATCCGCATTCCATTCAATTACATCTATTTTTTCTCCATGTAATTCATTTATTACATTTTGGATACGTATTCCTTTTTGCCCCACACATGAACCAACTGGATCGATGTTTTCATCTGGTGAATATACTGCAACTTTGCTTCTTAACCCTGGGTCTCTTGATACACTCTTTATTTCTATCAAACCTTCATATATTTCTGGTATTTCGAATTCTAACAATTTTCTTACAAAGTCTGGATGTGTTCTTGATATAATTGCTTGTGGCACACCTTTTTCTCCTCTTTCTACATCTACTACATATCCTTTTATTTTATCATTTACATGATAGCTTTCTGTTGGTATTTGGTCTTTAGCCAACATTATTCCCTCTAGCTTTCCTAAATCCATTACCACTATATGTTTATCAGCTTTTTGAATTAGTCCAGAAACTATTTCTCCTTTTCTTTCATTGTATTCATTAAATACCATATTTCTTTCTGTTTCTCTTAGTTTTTGAATTATTACTTGTTTTGCTGTTTGTGCTGCAATTCTTCCAAAATCTCTTGGTACTATTTCTACTGCTACACTATCTCCTAAGTTTAGTTGATTATTTATTTTTCTTGCTTCTTCTAAACTTATTTCTAATGCATCATCATTTGCCCTTTCCATAACTTCTTTGATTGAGTATACATGTGTTTCACCAGTTTTCTCATCTATTCTTACATCTACATTTTCTAATGCATCAAAATTTCTTTTGTATGCTGTTACTAATGCTGTTCTAATTGATTCTAATAATTCTTCTTTTTTTATTCCTTTTTCTTTTTCTAATTCTTCTAAAGCTAATATTAATTCTTTATTATCTATTGCTTTCATTTTTTATACTCCCTTTCTTTTATGAAAATTTAATTTTTAAATTTGCTTTTTATGAAATAGTCTTAAATATAAGTTTTAAGTGAAGTTTCGAATGTGCACGGAAAACCGCTAGAAATTCTATGCAATTTTATGGAAAGAGTTCGCGATAGTGGAAGGGTGCCATAAAATAAATTAGAATTTCTTAAGGTTTGTAGTAAGCCGAGAAATGCAACGCAAAACTTATATTTAAAACTATTTCATAAATTCATATTAAAATTTAATTTTACCAATCGAATACAGTTTTTAATTGAGCTATATTTTTTCTATCAAACTTAAATTCATCAATAGTAACCGTATCATTATCAAATGCTTTCAATTCACCTATATAACTCTTATTTCCGTTTTCATCCTTTTTATATAGTTTAGCTTCCACTTGTTTTCCTATGTTTTGTGCTAAATGGCTATCTTTTCTTAAAATCCTTTCTACTCCTGGTGATGATACTTCTAAAAAATACTGTTCTTTTATGTAATCTGCTTGGTCTAATAACTCATTTATTTCGTTACTTACTTTTTCACAGTCATTTAGGTCTATTCCTTTTGGACTATCTATAAATATTCTTAAGTAATAGTTTTGTCCTTCTTTTGCATATTCTACATCGTACAGGCTGTACCCTATATTTTCTATTTTGTCTTTTAGTAGTTCTTCTACTTTTTCTTCTATCTTTGCCATAAAGCCTCCTTTTTCTTTTTTTACCTTTTTCACGATTGAAGAGTAGGATTTGTTCCTACTCTTCTGCGTTTTTTTATGTTCTTTTATATTATACCCAATTTTTGCCATAAAATCAAGGGTTTTAAAGAAGTTTTTATTTATTTTTCTATTTGTCAATATTTTTATTTCATTTTCTCTTTAATTCTAACCAAAGTATTAAGAGCATCAATAGGAGTAAGTTCATTTAAATCAATTTTGTCAATTTCATGAGCAATTTCTGCTAATTTAAAATTAAACATATCGAATTGCCCCTCAACAACCTTCTTATTTTCCTTCTCTTGTTTCTTACCAGAAAGCATACTCTTTCTTTCCAAGCTTGTTAGAATTTCGTCTGCTCTTTTAGTAACAACTTTTGGAACACCTGCAAGACGTGCAACGTGAATACCGTAACTTTCATCTGTACCACCTTCAACAATCTTTCTTAAAAAGATAATATCTTCTCCTTTTTCTTTTACCGCAATTGAATAATTCTTTATTCCTTCCTGTTTATTTGCAAGTTCTATTAATTCATGATAATGTGTTGCAAATAATGTTTTAGCACCACATTTTTCTTTATTTGCAATATATTCTGCAACAGCCCATGCAATAGAAAGTCCATCATATGTTGAAGTTCCTCTTCCTATTTCATCTAATATAACTAAACTGTTTTCTGTTGCTTCTTTTAGAATAGTTGCAACTTCCATCATTTCTACCATAAATGTACTTTGTCCCATACTTAAATCATCAGATGCTCCAACTCTTGTAAAGATTTTGTCTACTACTCCAATTTGAGCTTCTGTTGCTGGTACAAAACTTCCAACTTGTGCCATTAATGTAATTAGCGCAACCTGTCTCATATATGTAGATTTTCCTGCCATATTAGGACCTGTAATTATTGCTAATCTGTCTCCTTCTTTGTCAAGATATGTGTCATTTGGTACAAAATTTCCGCTTCCTATCATTTTCTCAATTACTGGATGTCTGCCTTCTTTAATGTTAATAATTCCATCATCTTTTACAACAGGCATACAATAATTCATATCTTCTGCTACTTGTGCAAATGAAGATAAAACATCTAGTGTTGATACTACATTTGCTGTTTTTTGCAACCTTTTAATATTTTTAGCAATTTCTGTTCTTATTTCTACAAATGCATTATATTCAAGGTTTACAACCTTTTCTTC
>OLNW01003304.1_pt1 | contig 12578 bp, 11 predicted proteins | sample 1672121 | NCBI WGS metagenome assembly OLNW01 (sample SAMEA3136648, study PRJEB25190) | human gut metagenome
TGGATTTACACCTAAAATCATACCAGACATAGCACAAGCTTTCTCAAAGAAATAGATTAAATGTCCAACTGTTTCTTCAGATAATTTGGGTAATTCTATTACAATATTAGGAACATCACCAGAAACATGTGCATCTATTGTTCCTTCCATTGCCTTTTTATTTACAAAGTCTAGACCTTTTCCAGCAAGATAATTTAATCCATCCAAATTGTCTTCCTCTTCTTTTATTGTTATATCTGAACTTGACTTTTCTATTCTTATTACTGTCTCAAATAAATTTCTTCTTCCCTCTTGAATATATTGTCCCATAGAATGTAAATCTGTTGTAAAATCCACACCTGCTGGGAAGATTCCAAGTTGGTCTTTTCCTTCGCTTTCTCCAAATAATTGCTTCCACCATTCTGTAAAATAGTGCATTTTTGGTTCATAATTTACTAATATTTCTGTATTTTTGTATAATTTATATAAAATATTTCTTACTATTGCATATTGATAACATGCATTATATTTCAAATTTGCATCTTCATATTTCAATTGAGCTGTTCTTGCTCCATCCATTAACTTGTCTATATCGATTCCAGCAACTGCTATTGGCAATAGTCCAACTGGAGTTAATACTGAATATCTTCCTCCTACATTGTCTGGAATTACAAATGTTTCATATCCTTCTGATTTTGCAAGTGTTTTCAATGCTCCTTTTTCTTTATCTGTTGTTACATAAATTCTACTTCTTGCTTCTTCAATTCCATATCTGTTTTCAAGCATTTCTCTGAAAATTCTGAATGCTATTGCAGGCTCTGTTGTCGTTCCAGATTTTGAAATTACATTTACTGAAAAATCCTTTGTTCCAAGCACTTCTATTAAATCATTTATATAATTTGGGCTCAAATTGTTTCCAACATACAAAATTTGTGGATGTTTTCTTTTTGATTCTGGTAACAAATTATCAAATGTATTTGTCAAACTTTCGATTACAGCTCTTGCTCCTAAATAAGAACCTCCAATTCCTATTACTATAAGCACTTCTGAATCTTCTCTTATTCTTTGTGCAGCTTTTTTTATTCTTTCAAACTCTTCTTTATCATAATTTGTTGGCAATTCTAACCATCCCACAAAATCATTCTCATCATTTGCTCTTTTATGTAGCTCTTTGTGGATTTGCTCTACATTTTCCTTATATTTCATTATTGCTTTTTGCTCTATTCCTGTGTGTTTTAAATTAAGTTTTAAATTTAACATAAACTTCACTATCCCTTGTATTTATTTAGATTTTTATTGGTTCTATCTATAAACCTTTTTATGCTCTCAATTCATCAACTATAACTTTGTAATCTGATGCTGCAAGTATTGCAGATCCTGCTACTAGCACATTTGCACCTGCATCTTTAACTCTTTGAGCTGTTTTTAAATTGATTCCTCCATCAACTTCAATATCAATGTCTATATTCTTTTTATCTATATAACTTTTTAATGTTGAAATCTTTGCTAACATATCTGTTATTAATGTTTGTCCACCTTTTCCAGGCTCTACTGTCATTACTAAACATGTGTGAATATATGGCAAATATTCATAAACCTCTTCTATATTAGTTTCAGGTTTTACTGCAATTCCAACTCTTGCTCCTCTTTCTTTTATTAGTTTGATATTTTCCATTACTTGTTCTTTATCTTTACAGGCTTCTAAATGAAATGTTATTATATTAGGTTCAACTGTTGAAAATACTTCAATTGCTGTCTTTACATCTTCTACCATTAAATGAATATCAATTGGTAAATTTGAAATCCTTTTAAGATAACTGCTATATTCTACCATGTCATGATATGTGTCTTTCATAACAAATTTTCCATCCATTACATCTATGTGAAAATAATCTATTTTTGATTTTTCTAAAGTCAAAAATGTTTCCGCTTCTCTCCCTTTTTCTACTGTAAGGATTGATGCTGATACTTCTACCATCTTATTTCCTCCTTTTTCCTTTTATGCTTATATTTTACTATTAGATTAGAAAAATATCAAGAGAAAGTAATAAAAAAAGGCTATGAGAGTGAATATTCCCACTCATCATAGCTAAATTTTATTGTGCTAATTTAATTATTATTTCTTTTCCCTTATTTGTAAATATGTGTACAGAAATTTCATCTGTTGCATCAAATGTAGTTAAATCAAATGTCTGAGTATAATTGATAATTTTATTTTCACCCTCTGGAACACCATATCCACTTGTTCCATTTTGAGCTACATCAAACCTTTTTCCATCTGATGTTTCAGCATATTCTTTTTGCAATAGCATTTTATCTGAAATTTTCTTAACATAATCTGAACGATATAAATCATAATCTACTTCATCTGTTAAAAGCATTTCTGGAATAAATATTTTAAATGATGTTTTGTTTATACTTGTTTCAATTTTATTTATATCAATTTTTTCATTGTTGCAAGATTTAACTTTATATTCAACTGATTTTCTATTGTAAAATTGCTCTGGAACATCAACTTCAAATTTCCAATCACCGTAATACCAATCATTTAATGGTTGTTCATTTTCATTTTTTCTAACATGAATTCTCGAACATGTTACATATAATTTCTTGCTTTTTGGAAAATTGCTTCCTGATGATGTAGCTGTTAAATGATACATTAATTCATTACCATTAATTATTTCATCATCTGAATTCATGCTATATGCACCACTATATATATTATAATTAGCTTTTGCCTCTTCTTCTGTTTTATATTTTTGCTTAATCTCTTCTGTCTGCAATTCACAAGTAGCAAAAATTGTATTTTCGTTTTCGTCTACAACTTTCAAATCATATAAATCCATTCCAAATTTCATATCATTAATATTATATTTTTCACTGAATTTAACCCTAAAATTCATGTCAAAATTCTCGTTATCCATTATGAAAGAATCTACTGAAATTCCAATTCCATCATATTCTTGGAACTCTGAATTTACCTCTGCAACATATCCATTATTTACTGCATTTTCAACACCTTTACTACTATTATATCCAAACTTTTTAACAATAATGTCTTTCGCGAATACTCCTCCTGCCACTGTAACCATTAAACAACATGCTATTGCTGAAACTTTTAATATATTTTTATTTGATTTTTTCACCAATTTCTCCTCCTCTTGAAAGCAAGATATAGAAATTGTTGTTTTCACCCTCTCTAATATTTTTTCTTTATCCATCATAACTATATCCTCCTTTTTCTAATTCTTTTTTTAACTTTTTTCTTATTCTATAAAGCCTAGACTTTACTTTAAATTCAGGAATATTCATAATATTAGCTATTTCTTTTATTTTTCGAGATGAATAATAATATAAATTGAATATTGTAATATCTTCTTGTTTTAATTGATTGGTTGCTTTACGAATAAGCTCTGTTTTCTCCCTTTCTTCATATACCATATCAATATCTTTCAAATCCCTAATAACATTTTCATAATCAGTTATATCGCAATTTATATTAATTACTCTCGTCTTTTCTCTAACTAAATTTCTTGCAACTCCTGCTATATATGATGTAATCTGCTTTTCTTTATCTAATTTTTCTGTATTTTTCCACAAGATAAAAAATGTGTCTGCTATTATTTCTTCTTCATCTTCTTCTGTGATGTTTTTTCCTACCATATTTTTTACAACTTTGTGTACATATCCACTATATTCATCAACTATTTTTTCTAAATTAAGTCTATCGTTTTCTATATAATTTTCTATTTTGTTTCTCTCTTCCAATTTAGATCTAAACTCCTTTTCTTAAGATATCTTACACCTTTATATTGATTTAAAAAATAAAAAAGTTACATTTTTTTCAAAATTTTATTGACAATTAGTCTATTTGCCTGTATACTTATATTGATTTTTTTCAAATTTTTAATTCTTATATTTTTTATTTTTATTATTGTTGAATCAAAGGAGGTGATATCTATGACAATTGATCAAAAACTTGATTTAATTTTAAATAAGCTTGAAGGGCATGATAAAAAATTTGATGCTATTGGAAGATAGGCTTAATAAAATTGAAAACAGACTCAATGAACATGATAAACATTTTAATGATATTGAGTCAAAGCTTGATGAACACAACAAACGTTTCAATACTATTGAAGCAAAACTTGATGAACACAACAAACGTTTCAATACTATTGAAGCAAAACTTGATGAACACAACAAACGTTTCAATACTATTGAAGCAAAACTTGATGAATATAATAAAAGATTTGATAGTATCGAATTAAAGATTACAATATTCGAAGCAAATAACAGAGAAGAACATGAAAAAATATTCAAACATCTAGACTCTCTTAATTCTTCTTTTATAAAATTTGAATCTGAAGGTTCAGACAAATTCAAAATCTTATTTGATGCTCACAAAGACTTTTTAGAATATAAAGACATATTCACTCATGAATTATCCAGCTTAGACAAATTCGTAAAACAAAATTCATATCGAATATCCAAATTAGAAAAAAATTGCAGTTAGATTTTAAATCAAAAGCCCTATGTTAGTTCTTAACCTAACATAGGGTCCTTTAAATTACCATCTATACTTTTCTTTTTCCTTTAATTCCTCATAAATTTTGCAATATCTTTCATATCTTTCTTGTGAAATCTTTCCCGCTTCAATAGCCTTTTTTATTCCGCAATTCTCTTCTTTTATATGAGTACAGCCTACAAACTCACACTCCTGTATCTCTTGTTTAAACTCTCTAAAATACTTATCCAAATCAACTGATTCAATTTCTGATATTTCAAAGCTTGAAAATCCTGGAGTATCTGCAATATATGTATTTTCTTCTAGTTCATATAATTTAGTATCAGTAGTTGTATTTTTACCTTTTTTATTTTTATGGCTAATTTCTCCTTCTTGTGTTTTATCTATTCCAAATAATGCATTTATAATACTTGATTTTCCAACACCTGAATTTCCTGAAAATACACTAATTTTATTTTTCAAGCACTCTTTTACTTCATCTATTCCCTGTTTTTCTTTTGCGCTAGTTACAATAACTTTATATCCTACCTCTGAATAATTTTTTCTTATTTGCTCATATGTATCTTGTAAATCACATTTATTTATTATAATTATTGGCTCAATTTTCAGCATTTCTGCATATGCCAATTGTTTATCTAACATTAATAAATCTGGCTTTGGATTTTTAGTAGATATTATAAACACAATCTGATCTATATTAGACATTTTAGGTCTTTTTATTTCATTCTTTCTAGGCAATATCTCTTCTATTACTGCAATTTCTTTTACTTCATCTGTAACTTCTATCTCAACTTCGTCTCCTACAAGTGGTGTTATATCTTGATTTTTAAATTTTCCTCTCGCCGTTGCAGTATATGTTTTTCCACTACTCTCTATTTTATAACTATTTGATATGTTTCCAACTATTATTCCCTTCATACTTTTCCTTTCTCATTTTACCTTTTTATACTATAACATATTTTTTTCAAAAAAACAACTTTTTATATTGACAGCTACTCTATTTAGCTGTATACTTTTATTGTATTCATTCAATCTTTTTGGAATTTTTTATTTTTATTCTTAATAATTTATTATTGTATTAATTTTTTCGTAGAAAGGAGTTGATATGCATGGATGTTAATGAAAAGTTTGATTTAATTTTAGACAAGCTTTCTAAAGTTGATAAAATTGATACTGTTTTAGAAAAGCTTGATAACGTAGAACATCGCTTAGATGAGCACGACAAGAAATTCGATATGATTTTTGCTAAACTAGATGAGCACAGCCAAAAATTAGCTGAGCACGACAAGAAATTTGATATGATTTTTGCTAAACTAGATGAGCACAGCAAGAAATTAGATGAACATAGCAAACAATTAAAAGACATCAATTATAGATTTGATAGACTTTTATTTGAACTAAAATCTGATTTCAATAAAATCGAAGAGAAATTTAATGAAGTTGACGAAAGATTTGATGAAATAGATAAAAAATTTGGCAATTTAGCAATTGGAATATCATTAGTACCTTAATAAAATAATATTTCTGAAAATTCAAAACCCCTATACTTTGGTTCTTAACCTGTATAGGGGTATATTTTTATTCAATTGTCATTGTCGTTGTATTTGATAAATCCATTTCTACTGTTCTTTTTAAAGTATCATCTATATAAACTTTAATTTGAACTCTTCCTGTTCCACTAACATTATCTACTTTAACAGCAGTATTGTTTTCTTTTACTGAATTTTTGTATACTTGTTCTCCATCAACAGTAACTTTTAAAGTTACATCTTGAGCTTTATTTTCTTTCTTAACTGTTTCTTTTTTGCCTGTAACTGTATTTGTAGTTGTCTCTTCATAAGTGTCTTTAAATCCTGTTAGAGACTTAACATTAATTGTAACAGTACCAGTTTTCAATTCAGCTAATTTATTAACAGTAATTGTAATAGTTGAACCTTCATCAACAGTCTTACCAGATTCAATGCTTTGTTTTAAAACAACACCATTTCCTCTAGTTTTATCTTCTCCATATTCAACATTAACAGTTAATCCTAAATCTTGAAGAGTTTGTTTAGCTGTTTCTTCATCTTTATATAATACAGAAACAACTGCAACTTGTTTTATACCTGTACCAATGCTTACATAAACTTTTACAGTATCACCAGCATTTACAGTTTCGCCTTCATCTTTTTCTTGTTTAATAATAACTCCTGCTTCAACTGTTTTGCTTATTTCATCAACAAATTCCAATTTAATTTTAGATGATTTTGCTGCATCTTCAGCTTCATCTTTTGTTAAGCCTTTCAATTTTGGAACTGTAGTTGTCTCTGTTCCTAAACTTACAACAACTTTTACATCAGTATTTTGTTTAATTTTTTTACCATATGTTGGAGTTTGCGATATTACCTGCCCAGCTGGAACATCAGAATTATATTCTTGACTATCTTCAACATAATTTAATTTGTTTTCTGTTAAAATTTGTTTTGCTTCATCAACTGTTTTTCCAACTAAATTTGGGCTAACAACTTCTTTTGGTCTTCTTGCATTTGAAATTCCAATAGTTAATCCTAATGTAATTACAAATAATAAAATTAACCCTACAATTGATGATAAAACTTTATGATTTTTTATAAATTGTGCAAATTTATTAGGTTTTTTATTATTTTTTGCATTAGTTGATTTTGAACTTCTTTCCTCTTCTAATCCTATTGTAGAAATTCTTTGAGTTGGAAAATCTTGATAATCATTGTTATCAACAAAATCACCATTTGGTTCTTTTAATGCTCTTTTTAAATCTAATAACATAGCTGTTGCATTTTGGTAGCGTAAATTGGTATCTTTCCTTAGTGCCTTCATTATTATATCATTAACAGCTACTGGTACATTAGGATTTACTTCTATTGGTGGTTTTGCTTCTTCTTGCATATGTTTCAATGCAATTGATACTGCCGTATCTGCATCAAATGGAACTTTTCCAGTTAACATTTCATACATTACAACACCTAATGAATATAAATCTGATTTTTCATCTGTAAATCCACCTCTTGCATGTTCAGGTGAAAAATAATGTACAGATCCAATTGTTGTTCCAAAAGCAGTAATTGTTGAATTTGAAACAGCCTTTGCAATTCCAAAATCAGTTACTTTTGCAACTCCATCTTCTGTAATAATAATATTATGTGGTTTTATATCTCTATGTATAATATGGTTTTTGTGAGCTGTCTCTAATGCTGATGCAATTTGACTTGCAATATTAACAGACCATTTCCATGGTAATGGACCTTTTTCTTCTGTAATTATTTCTTTTAATGTTTTTCCTTTTATTAATTCCATTACAATATAATATAAATTTCCGTCTACACCTACATCATAAACAGAAACAATATTAGGATGTGTTATGCTTGCTGCTGATTGTGCTTCTACTTCAAATCTTTTTATAAATTCCTCATCTGTGGTGAATTCATCTCTTAAAATTTTGATTGCTACATATCTATTTAGTACATGACATTTTGCTTTATATACTGTTGCCATTCCTCCACTGCCTATTTTCTCTATAATCTCATATCTGTTTCCTAACAATCTACCCTTTAAATCCATTTTTATATCTCTCCTTATAGGTTATATGTTTTTTATTACTACAACTGTTATATTATCTAACCCACCATTTTCATTTGCTAAATCAACAAGTTTGATAGGTGCTTTTTCTATATTTCCTTTTGCAATTTCAAATATATCTTCTTGTTTTACCATATTTGTTAATCCGTCTGATGATATAAGCAAAATATCATCTCTTAAAAATCCTTTTACTGATACATCAGGCTCAACAAACGCATTACATCCAAGTGCCTTCATCAACATGTTTTTCTTAGGATGATTCTCCGCTTCTTCTTTTGTTATTGTACCATCTTTTACTAATTTTTGTACATAACTATGGTCTTGTGTTAATTTTCTAATAAAATCTTTTCTAATTCTATAAATTCTACTATCTCCAACATGACCAATATATGCCTTATTATTATATATTAAACAAACTTCTAAAGTAGTACCCATTCCTTCAAGTTCTTTGTCTTCTTTTGACTTTTCATATACTACCATATTTGCATATTCCATACTACTAGCAACTAGCTGAATTAAACTATCTCTATCTTTTGCTACATCTTTAAAGTTATTTTCAATATAACTTTTTGCACATTTTATTGCAAGATTACTTGCAATTTCTCCGCCTTTATATCCACCCATTCCGTCTGCTAATAAATATAATTTTATTGGACTTGATGGTTCTGATATATAATAAGCATCTTGGTTCATTTCTCTAGCTTTTCCAATGTCAGATTTCGCATAAGCTATTATCATTGTTTCACCTCGTATCTTTCTTACAATGTTATATCATAATAGATTTTATTTTGTCAAGTTACACTATTTTAAATTTTTTCTTCTTAATTGACCGCAAGCTGCGTCAATATCAGAGCCTAACTCACGTCTGATAGTTGCAACAATTCCATGGTCATTTAAATAATCTCTAAATTTCATAATATTTTCATTTGAGCTTTTTGAATAAGCTCCATTTTCTATCTTATTAATAGGTATTAAATTTACATGACATAACATTCCTTTTAAAAGATGTACTAATTCTTTTGCATCTTCTAAGTTATCATTATTATCTTTTGCTAATGCATATTCAAAAGAAATTCTTCTATTTGTTTTGGCAATGTAATCTTTACAAGCTTGTAATAATTCTTCTATTGGAAATGCATTATTTACAGGCATCATACTACTTCTTTTTTCATTTGTAGTAGCATGTAGTGAAATAGACAATGTACATTGAATATTTTCATCTGCAAGCCTATAAATTCCTGGAACTAGTCCACTTGTCGAAACACTTATGTGTCTAGCTCCTATATTTATTCCTTTCGGATTATTTATTATTCTGATTGCATTTACAACATTATTGTAATTATTTAAAGGTTCACCTATTCCCATAAAAACTACATTTGAAATTCTTATATTATTATCTCTTTCAACTGCAAGAATTTGTTCAACAATCTCACCAGAAGTTAAATTTCTGATAAAATTGATTCCTGTTGATGCACAGAATTTACATCCCATTTTACAACCTATTTGTGAAGAAACACAAATACTATATCCATGATGATAACTCATAAGTACTGTTTCTATGGCATTTCCATCTAATACATCAAATAAATACTTTTTAGTTCCATCAGATGATTCTTGTTTTTGTAATATTTTAAAATTATGCATTTCATAATTTTGTTTTAATTTTTCTCTTAAATCTAATGATAAATTTGTCATTTCATCAAAACTTGTAACTTTTGCTTCATATAACCACTTAAAAACTTGTTCAGCTCTAAATGGTTTTTCTCCCATTTGTACAAATTCTTCTTTTAATGCTGGTAAATCATAATCTTTTATGTTTTTCATTATTTTTTCTCCTTGCTAATTTAGGGTCGGTCCTTTTTTTCACATGTGAATTTAGGGTCGGTCCTTTTTTTAACACTTCTTTCTTCTTAATATCCAATCTTTTTCGCATTTAATTGGAAGCATCATTTTTACTTTTTGATCTTTAACACCTGGGCTAACTGCCTCTATTTCTTCATTTGTATCAATATCCCATAATTTATCAATTGTAAATACTACTGGTTCTAATTGATGTGGAACTAAAATTTCCATAGTATCTCCTACTTGTAATCTATTTCTAATATCAATAATTGCTTTTTCGCCATCATAATCAACAACTTTTCCACCAAATTGATATAATTCATTATATTGATGTCCATCATATTCTTGAATGTCTTTGTTTTTTCTATCATTAAAATAAAATGTTGTTAATTCTCTTGTTTTGATTTTTTCAATTTCCTTCATATATTTTTCTGCATCATAATGTGTTGGATCTTTTTTATAATCATCAATTGCATTTCTGTATACATTTACAATACTTGCAACATAATATTCTGTTTTTAAACGTCCTTCGATTTTTAAACTATCAACTCCCATATCGATAATTTCTGGAAGTTCTTTTATTAAACACAAATCCTTTGATGAGAAAATGCTTGTACCATATTCATTTGTTTCGATTGGCATAAATTCACCTGGATTATTTCTTTCTTCTGCATATAATTTGTATGACCATCTGCAACTTTGTGCACAATCTCCTAAATTAGCACTTCTGCAAGCTAAGAAATCACTTAAAAAGCATCTTCCTGAATATGCAAAACATATTGCACCATGTACAAATATTTCTATTTCCATGTCTTCTGGCTTATTTTCCATAATGTATCTCAATTGCTCTTTGTTCATCTCTCTAGCCATTATCATTCTTTTAGCACCATTTTTACGCCAAAAATTGCATGCATGTAAACTTACAACATTTGCTTGTGTACTTACATTTATTGCAACACTTGGTGCATATTGTTTTAATACATCTATTACTCCACCATCTGCTGCAATAATTCCATCTGGCTTTAATTCTTCTAGCTTTTTAGCCATTTCTATTATTTCTTCATATTTTTCATCCCATGCAAAAATATTTAATGTTACATATATCTTTTTTCCTATGCTATGTGCATATTTTATTGTCTTTTCTAAGTCATCATCTTGCATGTCTGCTCTTGTTCTTAATGATAATGATGAGGTTCCACAATACACTGCATCAGCTCCATATAAGAATGCGATCTTTGCTTTTTCATATGAACCTGCTGGTGCTAATAATTCTACTTCTTTCATTTTTATCAAATTCCTTTCTCTTTTTAACATCTTATATTATATATTTTTTTATCAGTTATGTCAATCATTTTTCAGGCAATACTGTACTTTTCCGGAAATTTATGGTATAATGTATTAGTATAAGCTTTTTATATATGAAAGGTGAGGTAAGCATTATGACAAAAGAAACACTAAAACTAATACACCGGAGCTATCAAGAAGCTCTAGAAATGTCAGAAAACATTCTGGAAACTGTGCAAAATTTGTATAATATCTTGGATGAACTTGAAGTTGCAAAAGAAGATTCTTCTACCTTCGATTCATTCCTTGATGGACTCAGAGGTTGTATCAATTCTCGGAAAAAAACTTTCGAAATCACAAACATGATTACTTATGTGAATATTACATTTATGTATATCATTTTGTGGTTGAACAAAACTCAAAATGTAAACATTGACATCAACTGGTATTCTCGGCTCAAGTCTTTGGAAAGCGAACTTTCTAAACTTTTGCGGAAATCTAATTCGAACTTGTCAGCCAATATCCGTGATCGCTTTGGATTGCGTGGTATTCTGCTTAACAATGATTCTGATGAAGTAGTTAAAGATTATATCTATTTAATTTTTGACACTATTTCTGGTATCGTTGCTGCTAAAAACCGCAAAGCTCGAAAAGAATTCATTGAATGGATTGATAATAACAATGGAATCACTGATATTGACAAAAGTATCATTGAACAAGTATTAAAAATCCCATTCTATATTGATTATGTTAAAGATTTCATCCATTCGCCCAAGCCAAACAACTATCAGAGCCTTCAGTTTACAATGGCTATTCAAATGTACTCTGAAGTCCTACCCGGTTGCCAATTCGAAGTTCAACTTCGCAGTATGAAAATGCATGAAGAAGCAGTATATGGTACCGCTTCTCACGAAAATTACAAAAAATACCGTGAAGATGGGCTTCAAGATGAAGACCCCATTTTGAAAGTTTTCTGCGTAGACGATTTCTCCAAAGTTCACGTCAAAGGTTTTTCTAGCTATGATAGCCAAGAGCATGATAAAGCCGGAATTCACTTTGCGAATAAATTCTCTTATGGAAGAATTTCCACCACTCTGGTTCCTCACTAGTCTTAATTGCTCTTAAACCTTTCGCTCCCCCAGAAATATTTTCTGAGGGAGCTCTTTTTATTTTATAAAATATTATATTTTTATTGTGCTTTTTAATCTGCTTACAGCAAGTCCATCTCCAACTTCTAATATTTCTGTTTCAAGGTTTGGTGCTTCTGTAACTTCTTTTATGTATTCACGCAAATTCCTTACAGCTGTACGTTGTTTATGTTTATTATAATCACTCATAACATATCCTTTAT
>OLNW01003310.1_pt1 | contig 12547 bp, 9 predicted proteins | sample 1672121 | NCBI WGS metagenome assembly OLNW01 (sample SAMEA3136648, study PRJEB25190) | human gut metagenome
GACACACCGCACAGAAATGGTTGCCATAGAAGAAAATTCCACGCTTTCGGAGGCTGTGAAGCTTGTTATAGGCGAGGGCTTTTCGAGAATACCTGTTTACTGCGACAATGCCGACAACATAAGTGGTGTTATATTCGCAAAGGACTTGCTCAGGCTGGTGTTTGAAGAGGATAAGAAAGAACGTCCTGTAAAGGAGTTCATGAGAGATATAACCTTTGTGCCTGAAAGCAACAAGTGTGGTGAGCTTTTCAAAGAGTTCACTGAAGATAAGACACAGATAGCAGTTGTGGTGGACGATTACGGCGGAACAGCCGGCATCATTACTATGGAGGATCTGCTTGAAACTATCGTGGGTAGTATTCAGGACGAATATGATGACGAAACGGAGGAGATACAGAAGGTATCTTCTGATTGCTATGATATGGTAGGCACAGCGGCGTTTGACGACGTTATGGAGGCTCTTGGCAAGGAGTATCACGGCGAGGTGGATTATGATACTATAGGCGGATTCGTTATGGACCTGCTGGGCCATGTGCCTGAGGATAACGAAAAGGTGACGGTGCATTGGGAAAACGTGGAGTTCAAGGTGCTGTCGATACATGAAAAGAAAATAGAACGGCTCAGGGCTGTGATAAAAAGAGATAATGAAGAGGTCACGGACTAAGGGCTGAAAGATACAGACAGAATTTTGTGTAAAAATCGAGGACAAAAATTGAAAAAAAAGAAAATGGTCGCCGCACTCACAGCGGCAGTGCTTATCTGCACATCGGGGTGCAGCTTAGGCGGAACGGGAGAGAAAAATAAAAACCGTTCAAAAAATACTTTTGTGAACACTCATGCGTATGTTGAAGCCAGTTCGGAAAGACATACTGAAACAGGGCTTGACAGCAGAAACGAGAGTTTTACGGCTCTTGAGATACCTGACACGGCAGAGTATATCGCCGATTTTCTTTGTACTGACGAAAAACGTGTGTTTTCACAGCTTTACAAAGGGCTGAGCGAATTTGAAAGCTCTGTGGAGCTGGCTGAGGGAGTTATAAGCAAGGACGATATCGGTGCATTTATCTCCATGCTTACTTCGGCGTGTCCTTATATCGACTATATGGGTTCACAGTATACTATCTGCATTGACGGAGATGGATATGTGACATCTGTGGAGGTCACATATGACAAGACCGCTGAGGAAGCGCAGGCTGAGAAAGAAAAGCTGGATAAAAAGGTCGGGGAGACAATGGCGGTGATCATGGTAGCCGGAAACCAGGCAAGAATGCCTGCAGGTTTACTCAAAGGTCTTCGTACAATGACAGCAAATATCGTAACTGAAATGGGTTATGCAACCGGACTTCACAGAGAAGCACTGATTGCAACAGGAGTTGTACTTTTTGTATTTATCCTGATCATCAACCTGAGTCTTTCTTTACTGAACAGGAGGTCAGAGAATGCAAACTAATACAGCAGTCGTTGAACCGACGGTGGAAAATATGAAAAAAAGAAATCAGACATCCACAGCAGACCGCATCCGGTCATATCTGCGTCATCCTGGCTCCGGAGTACTTGCCCTTTTTACGATCGGGGCGGCAATAGTTACCTTTGCAGTATTGCTTTTTCTGGTAGCATATATCCTCGTAAAAGGTATCCCGTATCTGACACCGGATCTTTTCAGTCTGGAATATACATCCGATAATGTATCTCTTATGCCATCACTGATCAATACCTTTATCATGACAGCTTTATCGCTGGTGATTGCGGCACCGCTCGGAATTTTCGCAGCAATTTATCTTGTAGAATATGCAAAAAAAGGCAATAAACTGGTACAGGTTATTCGTATTACGGCAGAGACACTCTCTGGTATTCCGTCTATCGTATATGGTCTGTTTGGTATGCTGTTTTTCGTAACAGCACTTCACTGGGGAATGTCACTTCTGGCAGGTGCATGTACCCTTGTTATAATGGTCCTTCCGGTGATTATGAGAACTGCAGAAGAAGCATTAAAAGCAGTTCCGGATTCTTACAGAGAAGCAAGCTTCGGTCTGGGAGCAGGCAAACTCAGGACGATTTTTACGATTGTACTTCCGTCTGCAGTACCTGGAATCCTTGCAGGAATCATTCTTGCAATCGGACGTATCATCGGTGAAACGGCAGCTCTTCTTTACACTTCGGGAACGGTTGCACAGGTACCGAATCTGATGGGTTCCGGACGTACACTGGCACTTCATATGTATGTACTTTCCAGTGAAGGACTTCACATGAATCAGGCATCTGCAACTGCGGTTGTGATCCTGTTATTTGTATTACTGATTAACGGTTTGTCCGGTATGGTGGCAAAACGTATCGCGAAAGGATAACGAAACATGAGTGATAATATTAAACTTTCTATTGAAGATATGAATCTCTATTACGGGAATTTTCATGCATTACATGATATCAATATGCATATTCCGGAAAAAGAAATAACCGCTTTTATCGGACCGAGTGGATGTGGAAAATCAACTCTTCTGAAGTCTTTGAACCGAATGAATGACCTTGTTGAGGGATGTAAGATTACCGGAAAGGTAGAACTTGACGGAGAAGATATTTATGGTGACATGGATGTAAATATTCTCCGCAAAAGAGTCGGAATGGTATTTCAGAAGCCAAATCCGTTCCCGATGAGTATTTATGATAATGTTGCTTACGGACCGAGAACACATGGGATCCGTTCCAAAGCAAAGCTGGATGAAATCGTAGAAAAATCTCTTCGCGATGCAGCAATCTGGGACGAAGTAAAAGACAGATTAAAGAAAAGTGCGTTGGGTATGTCCGGTGGACAGCAGCAGAGACTTTGCATTGCAAGAGCACTGGCAGTTGAGCCGGAAGTGCTTCTGATGGATGAGCCGACATCTGCACTTGACCCGATCTCTACATCAAAAATCGAAGAGCTTGCAATGGAATTAAAAGGAAAATATACGATCGTGATCGTTACGCATAATATGCAGCAGGCGACTCGAATTTCTGATAAAACAGCGTTCTTCCTTCTGGGAGAAGTTGTAGAATTCAGCGATACAGATACTCTGTTTTCCATGCCGAAAGACAAGAGAACAGAGGACTATATTACAGGGAGGTTTGGTTGATTATGGCAATGCATTTCGAACGGCAGCTTGAAGCACTCCATGTGCAGATCATCACGATGGGAAGCTTCTGTGAAAAAGCAATTTCTCTTTCTAATAAAGCAATTCGGGGTGAGGATTGTATCAAAGCAATTTTTGAGACAGACAGGGAAATTGATACAAAAGAACGTGAGATCGAGAATCTCTGTATGCGGATCCTGCTTCACCAGCAGCCGGTAGCAAGAGATTTACGAGAGGTTTCCGCAGCACTGAAAATGATCTCTGATATGGAACGAATCGGAGATCAGGCAGCAGATATTGCAGATCTTTCAAAGTATATTGATGAGAAACATGTTGAAATTCCACCGCTTATCGGAAAGATGGCAGAAATGACGGTCAACATGGTCACAGAAAGCGTTGATGCCTTTGTAAAACGTGATCTGGAACTTTGCCGAAAAGTAATCGATGATGATGATCAGGTAGATGATGCATTTAATCAGATCAAAGAGGAACTGGCAGAGCTGATGTACCAGAATCTGGATGCAAAAGCAGGACTGGATCTTTTAATGACTGCAAAATATATGGAACGAATCGGAGATCATGCGGTGAATATTGCTGAGTGGGTCGAGTATGCGATTACAGGCGAACACAGAAACAATGAACACCAAATGGGAGGCTGATAACGTGACAAAGAAAATCTTTAAATCAAATATACTGGTGGCAGTGGTTGTGCTGATATTTGGGATTGCATGTGTGATGGCAATCCTTTATCAGCATTTCGGAAAACAGATAGATACAGAGTTAAAAAAAGAGGCAACTTATCTGGCATATGGAGTAGAACAGAACGGCGTGGATTATCTGAATCAGATTAAAGAAAAAGATGACCGTATTACGTATATCGCAGAGGACGGAACGGTTCTTTATGATAATCAGGCAGATGCTTCTTCTATGGAAAATCACAGTGACCGTAAAGAAGTTCAGGAAGCGCTGAAATCAGGAAGCGGACGTGCAGAACGTGATTCAAAAACACTGTCACAGAAGACGATATACTATGCACTGCGCCTCTCAGACAATACAGTACTCCGTGTTTCCAGTACGCGGTACTCGGTATGGGTGCTTCTTATGGAGATGGTACCGCCGATGATCGGTATTGCAGTCGTGATGCTGATACTGGCCGGTCTTGTATCTATGTATATGGCAAATAAAATTGTGGAGCCGATCAATAATGTAGATCTTGAGCATCCGGAGGAAAATCAGATCTATGAAGAAGTAGGACCTCTTTTAAGTAAGATATATAAGCAGAACGGACAGATCAGAAGTCAGCTGGAAGCAGCCAGACGAAATCAGGAAGAGTTTACGATCATTACAGAAAATATGCAGGAAGGGCTCCTTGTGATCGACAGTTATACAATGATCCTGTCGGGAAATTCCAGTGCATGGAAAATGTTTCAAATGCAGAAACCAAAGATTGGGGAATGCGTTTATTTGCTGAACCGTGGTGAAGAATTCCGCCTTATGATCGAACAGGTTCTGCGTGGAGAACACGGAAGTGTACGTCTGCGTCTGGGCGGCGAAGTCGTTCAGATGATCGCGAACCCTGTTACCAGAGAACAACGGGTGGTAGGTGCAGTACTTCTGCTGATCAACGAAACAGAAAAGGTGGAACGCGAACAGCTGCGCAGAGAATTTTCAGCAAATGTTTCACATGAGCTGATGACGCCTCTGACTGCAGTATCCGGCTTTGCAGAGATCATCCGAAATGGTATGGTCAGACAGGAAGATGTACAGAAATTTGCAGGCAGAATTTATGATGAAGCCCAGCGCCTGATCGCGTTGATCGAAGATACGATTCGGGTATCTCAGCTTGATGAGGGAGAAACTCCGTATGACTGGGAAGATTTGGATGTGTGTCAGATTGTCAGAGATGTGTGCGGCAGACTGAAAGAGATTGCTGATAAGAAAAACGTTCATTTTTATATTGACGGGGATAAAACGATGCTGTACAGCGTGCGTCCGATTCTGGATGAAATCATTTATAATCTCTGCGATAATGGAATCAAATATAATAAAGAGGACGGTACAGTAAGCATTCATCTGCGTGATCTGGGCAAACAGGTAGAGATTCGAGTCAAAGATAACGGTATAGGAATCCCGGCAGAAGATCAGAAGCGCGTATTTGAAAGATTCTATCGCGTGGACAAGAGCCACTCCAAAGAAATCGGAGGTACCGGCCTCGGTCTTTCTATTGTAAAACATGGTGTAGGTTTCCTGGGAGGAACCCTGGATCTGGTCAGCGAGATCGGCAGAGGAACCGAGATTACCATGACCTTCCCGAAAAAACGGAAAACAATTTAAGAACATAAAAAAGATACTGACGCAATTTAAAAAGCGTTCAGTATCTTTTTTGGTTAGTAGCAATATGCGCCTTCATAACTGTTGCAGGATTCTTTCTTACGGGAAAGATTTTCACAGGAGCTGCAGCGGTTGCAGAATTCCTGTTCATAACAGGTGGCGCAGACACAATTCCCACAGTTGCTGCGGTCATAGGCCGGAGTACAGGTGTAGGGAAGAGTATCGTTTGGGCGTTCTTCCGTCATTATTTTCACCTCTCCTGATACGTTTTTGATAACTGTATTATATCTCTGTATATCAACAGATTCAAGAAAATAATGAGAAAAATTATTAATTTTCAGAAGAATTAAAATATTCTATTTTGCTTCCCATCTTCCGGATGCACCGCATGGCAACACCAGTCCGTTTGAAGTAACAGGAAGTCCGATTTCCTGAGAATCAACATGTCCGTCGAAATCCTTAAGTTCTGTTGAAAGCATATAGGTCAGCACAGCCGGTGCAAGTCCTGTCGTATAGGAGTTGATCAGGAAAAACAGTGGATTCGGGCTTAAAAGCTTCACGCACAGCTTGATGAGCGGATGAATTGCCTCCTCAATCTTCCAGATCTCACCTTTCGGGCCACGCCCGTAAGATGGAGGGTCCATAATGATCGCATCGTAGTGATTTCCGCGGCGGATTTCACGCTCTACAAATTTTACACAGTCATCAACCAGCCAGCGGATCGGAGCTTCGGAGAGTCCGGACGCGGCGGCATTTTCTTTTGCCCAGTTGACCATGCCCTTGGAAGCATCGACATGTGTGACATGTGCGCCGGCAGCGGCAGCAGCCAGAGTTGCACCGCCCGTGTAGGCAAAAAGATTCAGAACTTTGACCGGACGGCCTGCGTTACGGATCTTATCTCCAAACCAGTCCCAGTTGACTGCCTGTTCCGGGAAAAGTCCGGTGTGTTTGAAACTGAATGGTTTCAGATGGAAAGTCAGATCTTTGTAATGAAGATCCCATTGCTGCGGAAGATCAAAGAATTCCCATTCTCCGCCGCCTTTTTTGCTTCTGTGATAGTGGGCGTTCATGTTTTTCCAGCCACGGCTTACCTTCGGAGTATCCCAGATAACCTGCGGGTCCGGGCGCACCAGCGTATATTTGCCCCAGCGCTCCAGTTTCTCGCCGCAGGAAGTGTCAATTACTTCGTATTCTTTCCAGTCATTTGCAATCCACATATATTATAATAACCTTTCTTTAAGTACTTATTTATCTACATATTTCCGTCTATTTAGTATAGGTGATAGTCTGGAATTCTGCAAGTAAAACTATATGGTTTTGAACGTGCAGACAGTTTATTTTGATAAAATTCGTCTTAATTCGCACTTTATCACTTTGATTTGAAAAATTTTTTTGTAAATAGAAAGGCAGCGGGGGTTGACAAGCGGTACTTTACCATACTAAAATATACAGGATAATTAGAAATAAGAAACACAAGGTTTAAAGATGAAAGAATTTTTGCCGGGACAGGATTCTGGAAGCGGCACGAGGAGGACGAATATGCAGAAATACAGTGAGATGAGTAAAGAACAGCTTCAGGCTCTCAAGAAAGAGCTGGATCAGCAGTATGCAGAAATTAAGGCACAGGGACTGGCCCTTGATATGTCACGTGGTAAGCCGTCAGTTGATCAGCTGAATATTTCCATGGATATGATGGATGTTCTGTCAAGCAGCACAGACCTGAGATGTGAGACAGGCGTTGACTGTCGTAATTATGGTGTAATGGATGGTATTCCGGAAGCCAAACGTCTTCTCGGAGAAATTTCTGAGGTTGATCCGGAACACATTATTATTTATGGAAACTCCAGCCTGAATGTTATGTTTGATACTGTATCACGTTCCATGACACACGGTGTTATGGGAAACACTCCATGGTGCAAGCTGGATAAAGTAAAATTTCTTTGTCCGGTTCCAGGATATGATCGTCACTTTAAGATCACAGAGTTCTTCGGAATCGAAATGATCAATGTTCCTATGTCTCCGGAAGGACCGGATATGGATATGGTTGAAAAACTGGTAAGCGAAGATCCGGCTATCAAAGGTATCTGGTGTGTTCCGAAATATTCCAACCCGCAGGGATACACATATTCCGAAGAGACCGTTAAGCGTTTTGCAAATCTGAAACCGGCAGCACCGGATTTCCGTATTTACTGGGATAATGCTTACAGTGTACATCATCTTTATGATGACGAAAAAGACCAGGATTTCCTTCTTGAAATTTTGGATGAATGCGCAAAAGCCGGAAATCCGGACATGGTTTATAAATTTACATCTACATCCAAGATCAGCTTCCCGGGTTCTGGTATCGCAGCTCTGGCAGCATCTAAGGCAAACCTGGATGATATCCGCAAATACATTACCGTACAGACGATCGGACATGATAAACTGAATCAGCTTCGTCATGTAAAATTCTTCAAGGATCTTGAGGGTGTTCATGCACATATGAAAAAACATGCAGCAATCCTTCGTCCAAAGTTTGAAATGGTAGAGGCTACCCTTGAGAAGGAACTTGGCGGACTTGGAATCGGAGAATGGACAACACCAAAGGGTGGATATTTTATTTCCTTCGAATCCCTGGACGGATGTGCGAAAAAGATCGTAGCAATGGCAAAAGAAGCCGGCGTTGTTATGACTGGAGCAGGAGCTACCTATCCATATGGAAAGGATCCGAAAGACAGCAATATCCGTATTGCACCATCTTTCCCACCGATTGAAGAGCTTGAAAAAGCGGCACAGGTATTTGTCGTTTGCGTTAAACTTGCCAGTGTAGAGAAATTACTGGCTGAATAAAATTTCATATTTCCGAATGTTAAGGAGGCGCCATGGCGGAAAATAACAAGAGTATGGACAAAGGAAGAAAACTACTGATCGGTTTTATTATTGTACTGCTCCTGCTTACCGCAGGCGCCTACTTTTTTGGAGTTTATTATTTTACCGAGCATTTTCTTCCCGGCTCACAGGTGAATGGTTTTAACTGTTCTTATATGACAGAGAAGGAAGCAGAGAACCTGCTGGAACAGAAGACAGGGGTATATGCACTGGCAGTACAGACCAGAGGAAACGGACAGGAAGCAATCACAGCGGATGAAATTCAACTGAAATATACATCTGACGGCAGTGTAAATAAATTGCTTCACAAACAGAATCGTTTTAGCTGGTTTTTAGCATTCAGCCAGCAAATGACTTATGAGCTGCCTTCTTCTGTGTCTTATGATGAAAGCCTGTTTGAACAGAAAATTGCCAGTTTGAAATGTATGCAGGACAATGTAGAGCCGGTGGATGCGTATATAAAGGAAATCGATGATGGATTTGAAGTTGTTCCGGAAATTGAAGGAACAAAAATAGACCGTGATAAACTGATGGAGGACATCAAAAATGCTGTTACTACCGGCAGGACAGTTGCAAATCTGGAAGAAGACGGATGTTACATAAATCCGACCGTGTATGCAGATGATCTGACAAAAGACTGCCAGCAGATGAATGAACTTACGGATGTTGTGGTTACGTATGATTTCAGCGACCGCAAGGAAACAGTAGATCGGTCTGTGATCAAAAACTGGCTGACAAAGGACGAAAATGATGATCTGGTGCTGGATAAGGCGGTTATTGCAGATTATATTTCGGAGCTTGCGAAGAAGTATGACACTGTAGGCACAGAACGAACTTTTTCTACTTATGACAATCAGGAAATTACGGTATCCGGTGGAAATTATGGCTGGGTGATCGACCAGGAAAAAGAAACAGATGCATTATATCAGGATATCATGGACAAAAAGACAGAAGTACGGGAACCTGTTTATGAACAGGAAGCGCAGAGTCGTAATACAAATGATATCGGATATTCTTATATAGAAATTGACCTTACCCGTCAAAGAATGGTATTATATCAGAATGGATCCCCGATCGTGGATACTGGTTTTGCGGCAAGCAGCAGTACGCCGACAGGTGTTTACAGACTGGGTGACAAGCAGGAGGCTGCTTCTGTAGATTTCTGGATGCCTTTTACAGACAAACTTGGCATTTATGGAGATTCCGGTCTGGTCATTACAGGAACGGATTTGTCAGATGAAACTGGGGATTCTGGCGATTTTGGAAGCTCAGAGGAGAGTGTGGATTTTGGCTCCTCAGACAGCTGGATGAGTACAGAAGGCTGTATAGTGCTGCCGGAAGAGCAGGCGCAGACAATTTATCAGAATGTAGATTCTGGATTGCCGGTAGTTATATACTGATACCAGGGAGAAAAGATCTGAATCCATGTGAGCTTGCTCACAAGTGGATGAGTTAGAATATTATGTGAGGATGATGAGAAAATGAAAATTGTTGTATTAGCAGGTGGAACCAGCACAGAAAGGGATGTTTCAATCGTATCTGGAACAGGAATCTGCGGAGCGTTGAGACAGAAAGGACATCAGGCAATTCTGGTAGATGTTTTCTGTGGTCAGGAAGAGGTAGACTGGGAAGATCCGTTCCCGGCAGAATATGATGTGGAAAAAGCAGCAGCTTATATCAGAGGATTTAATCTGCAGATGGCTGAACTGAAAAAAACAAGAAAAAATTTCTTTGGACCGAATGTCATCGATCTTTGTAAAAAAGCAGATTTTGTTTTCCTGGGACTTCATGGAGCCAACGGGGAGGACGGTAAGCTGCAGGGAGCATTTGATCTGATGGGTATTCCATATACCGGAACCGGATATCTGAGCAGTGCCATGGCAATGGATAAAGGTGTGACCAAGGCAATGTTCCAGATGAGAGGTGTTCCGACTCCGGCAGGTAAGGCCATGAAGAAAAAGGACCGTGTGGAAACTCCACAGGAGCTGGGAATGGATTTTCCGGTTGTTGTCAAGACATGCTGCGGTGGTTCCAGTATCGGTGTCTATATTGTTGATAACCAGGAAGACTACACGAAAGCACTGGATGGTGCATTCACTTATGAAAACGAAGTAGTTGTAGAGGAATTTGTAGAAGGTGTTGAATACACAGTTGCTGTTGTGGACGGTAAGGCATATCCGGTCGTTCAGATCGTTCCGGTACAGGGCTTCTATGATTATGAAAATAAATACAAACCAGGTGCAGTAAAAGAAACCTGTCCGGCGCCGATTTCAGAAGAACTGACAAAACATCTTCAGGAAGCAGCCGTGGATGGTTATCATGCACTGGAGATGGAGAGCTATGCTCGTCTGGATTTCATTGTGACAAAAGATGAAAAAATCTACTGTCTGGAGGCAAATACGCTTCCGGGAATGACACCGACCAGCCTGATCCCGCAGGAAGCAGCGGTTCTGGGTATGGATTATCCGACACTGTGTGAAGAACTGATCAAAGTGTCTCAGAAAAAGTATGCTTAACAGACGAATATGTACCTGAATTGAGGTAACATATCAGGAGAGGAAATCAGAATGAAAAATCTTACTTTGAGAAATCTTACAAAAGTATGTAATGGCATCTGGCATGGCGACAATGCTCTGCTGGATCAGGAGATTTCTGCAATTACTACAGACAGCCGCAAGATTGAGAAAGACTGTCTGTTTGTGCCAATCGTGGGAGAGAGAGTCGATGCACACCGTTTTATTCCGGATGTGATGACGAAGGGAGCACTTGCAACACTTTCCGAGCGAGAACTGCCGGAGGCTGACTATGCATATATTCAGGTAGAAGCTTCTCTTCAGGCAGTTAAAGATATCGCAGAGTTTTATCTGGAACAGCTGCAGATTCCGGTTGTAGGTATTACGGGAAGCGTTGGAAAGACCAGCACAAAAGAGGTGATCGCATCCGTCCTGAAAGAAAAGTACCGCACTCTGAAAACACAGGGAAACTTTAATAATGAGCTTGGACTTCCTCTTACAGTATTCAGACTTCGTGATGAAGATCAGATTGCAGTTCTGGAAATGGGAATCAGTGATTTTGGCGAGATGGCCCGGCTGACAAAGATTGCAAAACCGGATACCTGTGTGATCACAAACATCGGTACCTGTCATCTGGAGAATCTGGGAGACAGAGACGGAGTCCTGAAAGCAAAGACAGAGATATTCCAGTCTATGAAGCCGAATGGACATATCGTTCTGAATGGTGACGATGATAAACTTATTACGGTCCGTGAGTACAATGGTGTGAAGCCGGTATTTTTTGGCTTGAACAGTGAACGTGATGCGCATGCCGATCAGATTGAAAGTAAGGGCCTGAAAGGGGTTGCCTGCCGTATCCATCTGGGAGAGGATGCTTTTGACGTACTCGTTCCGACTCCGGGAATACATATGGTCTACAATGCCCTGGCAGCTGCGGCTGTAGGACGAATTTATGGTCTGACGATCGAAGAGATCAGGAGAGGTATTGAAAGTCTTGAGACGATTCGAGGACGTTTCAAAATGATCGAGACAGATAAGTTCCTGGTCGTAGATGACTGCTACAATGCGAATCCGATGTCCATGAAGGCATCTCTGGATGTGCTTCATGATGGGGAAGGCCGCAGAGTGGCGATCCTTGGGGACATGGGAGAACTTGGTGAAGATGAAGCTGCACTTCACGAGGGTGTAGGCATACATGCAGCAACATGTGGAATTGATGCATGTGTATGTGTAGGAGATCTGGCTGTTCATATAGCAGAAGCGGCGCGCAAAGCGAATCCGGATTTCCCTGTATATTATGAAAAAACAAGAGAATCCCTTCTGGAGCATCTGAATGATTATGTACAGAAAGGCGATACGATTCTTGTAAAAGCTTCTCATTTTATGAAATTTGAAGAAGTCGTAAAAGCACTGGAAGAAATGTAACGGATAATTTAAAAAAGAAAATTTTTACGCAGGTGAGCCGGAAAGGTGTTACCTGCGTAAATTTTTGGCAGTTAAGAGGGGAGTTTTGCGAGAATTTGACGAACGATTTTTGTTTCATATAGGACGGGGCAGGTGTAGAATAGGCTTAACGGTAAATATTGTATTCAAGGAGGGACTTATGCTGGAACGAATCATGGACCTGCAGATCCTGCTCTATCTAATGACTGTTCTTGGAACAGCTGGAGCGATAGGGATGCTGGCAGTACACCTTACTTACAGAAGAACCATGCGAAAGACAAAAGC
>OLNW01003312.1_pt1 | contig 12535 bp, 14 predicted proteins | sample 1672121 | NCBI WGS metagenome assembly OLNW01 (sample SAMEA3136648, study PRJEB25190) | human gut metagenome
ACAATCTTGTAAAATCACCGGGAGAGAAAAAAGAGGTGATGTAAGCAATATTGCATCTTATGAATCAACTTTTGTTGATGAAAATAAAGAAGAGTACGTTTATTCGAGTGAAGTTATTTATGTTAATAAAGTTCCATCATTAGTTGATTGCTTAAATGATACAATTAGCGTATTTTTTATTAAAGATACGTTAATCCCTATTCATAAGAAACGTATAACATTTATTGAAATTTGCAATATGATAAATTCAAAATATTTCGATCTGTACATAAACGGCACTTTATATAAAAGGCGTTTATGCTTGAATGATCTAAACTGTGTTTGTTCATTCTTGAAAAGAAATGGGTTGTTTGTTTATGATGTAACGCAGTCACTCACAGCACCAAGTGAATATAATTTATTAGTAGAAAAGGAGAGTAAATAATGTTAAAATCATCTACCAAAATTACTTGCCGTCCTTATGATGGAAACAGTAAAACAAAAGCTTTTATTGAATTATGTCTCGATAATACGCTTGTCATTAAAGGCTTGACGCTTGTTGAGGGTTCACAAGGGTTATTTCTTTCTTTTCCATCATCAAAGGGAAAAGACGGAAAATACTATAACTCAATCTACTCAATGGATAAGGAATTCACAGGTCAGTTAGAAGACGCTTGTATTAAAAAATACAATGAGGCAGTTAATAAATCTGACGATTCAGACGAAAAACCGTTTTCATAAAATCATAAGGTGTACTATTTTAGTACACCTTTTTTTTTCAGTAAAGGAGTATCAAATGAATATATATGATAAAAACGGATGGTTAGACATTCCAAAAATTGTAAATACTTGTGAAAAAAACGAGATAAATTTCATCTTTATTATCGGTGCTCGTCGTACCGGAAAAACATATGGGATCTTTAAACATTTCATTGAGGATGTTTTTTCAAAGGATGAAAAAGTAATATATATGAGAAGAAAAACAACTCAAATAGATTCCGTGTTAGTTGATACTATGAATCCTTGGATTGACATTAATCATGATCTTCATAGGAATTTCTATTTCAAAAAGGTAAAGGGGGAAAAAAGCCGGGTTTCGTTGCAAGAAATCAACGAAGCTGGAGAGGAGATTTATCATGGTGAAGCATTTAGTCTTACAAGTTTAATGAATAATCGAGGATTCTCAGGTTCTGGATTTTCAGAAGGAATCTATGATGAATTTATCCCGGAGAAACTTGATAAAAGAATTAAAGGTGAAGAGGATGCTTTTCTGAATGGAGTAGAAACTATTTCCGCAAACCGTGAGTTGCTTGGTGAAAAACCTTTTCGTTGGTGGATTGTTTCAAATAGTAACACTCTTGATTCCCCGCTTATTCAGTCTTTTGGGTTGCTTTCGAACTTGGAAAAAATGAAGAAGTCTGGACAGGAGTTTTCCATGTTAAAAGATCGCGGAATAATCATTATTTTGATTAACAAAAGCCCCATTTCAGAAAAGAAAAGAAAGACAGCTCTTTATAAAGCTCTTACCGGAAGTACAGATTTTGAAAAAATGGCTCTCGATAATGAATTTGCATATGACGACATGAGTTCTATAAAGTCAGAAGATTTGAGAAAGTACAGATTGATATGCATAGTTGGTTCACTCGGGATTTATGAACACAAAAATGAAGCTAAACTATACATAAGCGATCATATTTCAGGAACGTGCAAAGATAGCTTTCCAGAGAGTGAACTTGGTAAATCACAATTTAAGTTTTACTATTCATGGGTATACAACTATATTATTAGTAATAGAATTTCTTACCAGAACCTGACTGTAAAATTTTATCTTGATAAAATTTTCAATATATGATATATATAAATTAAGGGAAAACGGCTACATCAACCGTCGGAAACGGATGCTATAATGGGATGATTACCCGTAAGTTTTCCCTTATTATTTTATTCATTAGTATTCGTTTCTTTTCTCAAGAAAGGAGAAAAAACAAAAAATGAAAATTGAAGATTTGGTTGTACTTGCCAATGCAGGTTTTTCAAAAACTGAAATCCTTGGATTCGCAGGGCAGAACCAGAACCAGAACCAGAACCAGAACCAGAACCAGAATCAGAACCAGAACCAGAACCAGAACCAGAATCAGAACCAGAACCAGAACCAGAACCAGAATCAGAACCAGAACCAGAACCAGAATCAGAACCAGAATCAGAACCAGAATCAGAACCAGAATGATATGGTGCTTGAAGCTATCAATAAATTGACAGCCACTATTCAGGCTTCAAATATTCAGAACACTGGAAATGGTGGGGTAAATTCACCAAGAACAGAAAAAGACATTATCAATGATATGTTGAAGATCATGAATTAGAAAGGAAGTGTATTAAATTGGCTGTAAATAGTTTAACTCCGCAGGATGCCTATACTCTTATCAGTTCCATTGCTAAACAAGCTACAGGCCGTTCTGACCTTATAGCGACTGACACAAGTTCTTTTGTTTCCGTTGGGGAAACACTGTTACGTACAGGAGTAGAAAACACACTGAAAACTATGTCTACAGTATTTGCGGAAACGTATTTTGCAAACGAATCTTATACTGGTAAATTAAGGACAGTCGAACAGACAAATGTTCGTTGGGGTGCTATCGTCAGAGAGATTACGTCCCTGTCAATGGATGCAGAACAGTCTGATGATTGGAACACAGAACAGAATCCAAACACTTTGGATGATGGCAATTCTATTGACATGTATAAGATTCACAAGCCGAAAGTGCTTGAACTCAAGTTCTACGGAACAAAGTTGTTACAGAGATCAATCACAAGATTCCGTGACCAGCTGGCACTTGCTTTTTCTAGCGAGGAAGAATTTCTCAGATTTTACGAAGCTGTTATGATTGAGTTTCGTAATGATCTTGAGATGGATCGTGAGAGTGAACGTCGTGCAACCATGCTAAACTATATGGCAGGCTTATCATCTCTTGGTATGGAAGTTGACCTTGCACATGAGTTTAACACAGAGAATGGAACACAGTACACAAGAAAGCAGTTACTTTCCGAGCACCGTGATAAGTTTATGCCGTTCGTTGTTGCTCGAATCAAACTTGATTCTGAAAAGATGACAGAGAGATCAACTAAGTACAGATTTACTATCACAGGCTTTGAAGACCTTTTGAGATTCACACGGAAAGAAAATCAGCGACTTATGATGCTTTCAAGTTTCTGGATCGACTCTGAAACACAGACGTTACCGTATGTGTTTGATGATAAAAATTTACAGATCGAGAACAAAGAACTTGTAAACTGGTGGCAGTCAGCGGATAATGAATCAACTATCAATATTACTCCGTCCATCATTGGAGCAGATGGACATGCAAAACAGGCAGAAACAGAGGTCAACTTACCTTATGTTCTGGGAGTACTGTATGACCGTCGTGCTATGGGGGTCAACTGGCAGTTTGATTACAGTTCGACAACCCCATTCAACAGCCGAGGAGGCTACTATAACATGTTTGTACATTCCAGAAAAAACTACTGGAATAACTTCACGCATAACGGAATCTTGTATGTGATCGGGGAGGGGGCATAATATGTTAGCCTCATTATTAACTATTCCTAGCGGTGGTTCTATAGTTGTAAAATTTCCATTTAAAAAAATAGGTATAAGAAGATTAATAGTATCTTCTCCTCATAATGATGTTACATTAAATTATGACGGAATCCCAATTATTAAGTTTGACAGTTCCAACGGATTAGTTGAATTGAATTTTGAAAGCTATTATGGATTTCCGGACTCGTCTTTATTTTCAATGGTTAATAACGGAACTACTTCTGTACAAGCGTCAGTGCTTGTCGATTATGTCCCAGACGCATCTATAAATAGTGATTATTTTGAGAGGGGTTCAAAATGACAGATACAATTTTGGCAGTTTTGGGAAACTATGCATTTCCAATCGTTTGTTGTATTGGTATGGCATACTTTGTAAAATACATGTACGATCAGACCAATCAGAGAGTTGACAAACTCAACGAGGAACACAAAAACGAAGTTGATACATTATCGGAGGTCATCAAAAACAACACACTTGCGGTTGAAAAAATGAACTCGTTAATCGAACACTTAGGAAAGTAGGTATAACATGACAGCGAACGAACTTGTCGAAAATGCAAAGGAATTACTTGGTGTAAAATATGTGTGGGGTGGTAATACCCCACAGTCAGGGCTTGACTGCTCCGGATTACTTTACTATATTCAGAAGAAAGCAGGCTCAGAGGTGGGAGATCTGACAGCTTCCGGTTATTCCAAGCTTGGAAAAAAGATTCCGATTGGAGAACAAAAAGTAGGTGATTTTCTCTTTTTTGGAAATCCAGTTACTCACTGTGCAGTTTTTATTGGCAACGGCTATATGATCGAGAGTAGAGGCGGTAGAAAAAACACTGCTGACAACCCCGGCATTGGGGTAGTCAAAAGCCTTGTAACTCGTAGGTCTGACTTATCTTGCATATGCAGAGTGTGGGATGAAGATTATAAAGAATCATTGAGTTATTCGATTGGAAAAAGTTATAAGACCAGAGTGGATCATTTGCATGTACGCTATAGCATATGGGGACAGATCAAAAAGTATGCACAGCTGACAGTGGATGGAATGAGGCACGCTTATTCAGATGGTTGCTTGAAAAAAGGAACCACAGTCACTGTAAAAGAAGTCAAAAAGGATGAGACCGGAGCAACGTGGGTTAGGATTCCATCCGGTTGGATTTGTGCCATCACTTCAAAAGGAGAGATATACCTATCATGACAGAAATAGTTTTGTTTCATTTTTCAAAAAGAAAAAATTCTACAAAACGTCCTACAGGGCAGGGGGCAGAAGTTCCCTGCCTTTTAAAATCTGCAACTACATTTCAGAATCCTACGTTTATTTTACAAAAACCAATGAACGACATGCTACAATTTAACTATGCAAAGTGGGCGGATCATTATTATTTTATTGAGTCAACTACTTCAATCAATGCAGGACAAACTGAAATTAGTTGTACTGAGGATGTTTTGGCAACTTATAAAAATGAAATCAGTAATTATACCTGTTTCATTGAAAGATCAAGCAATCAGACTACGCTTGCCAACGACACTATGTATATTCCTACAAATGACTGGGTCTTATCAACAAGAAATGTAAGTCATAAAGAGAAAATAATGACAAGCACTTATTCACAGCAATATATTATAAGGGTAGTTTCAAGGACTGGCGTAGCATCCTACTATATAAACGGCGATCAATTAAACAATTTGCTTGACTATATGTACACAGAATCAAATTTTACCGACGTAATAACAGATGCAATTACAAAGCTAATGTTTGACCCCTTTAAATATATAGTTGACTTGAAATGGATTCCTTTTGTTGATAGTGCTTTTAATAATAGTAATGATGAAGCAATACAGCTAGGATTCTGGGATAGTGGCGTGACGGCAAAAAGAATTGATGAAGACACGGTTGTTAATTTTTCTTATTCATTTGCTTTTGATAATCCACTTTATGCTATCACGGATTTTAGGTATTATAGTTCGTCATTTTCAAACTATTTTATAAAACTTCCTTTTATCGGAGTAGTTGCTCTTAATCCCTATAAAATAGATGAAAGTGTAAATGCACTTTATCAATTTGACGCAACAAGTGGATTATGCAACGTGTTTTTGCAGTCAAAGAAAGTTGTTTTTGCATCTTATCAATTCCAGTTGTCAGTTCCAATTCAAATCGGTTATGCAAGCACAAACATAGCTCAACTAACTACCTCGGCTGTAAGTCTTGTCGCTGCAGGATTGCAAGGAAACATTGCACAGGGTATTTCTTCAGGAATAGAAGCAGGAAGAAGCATTACAGCACCGGAAGTATCAATGCTTGGAACGATTGGCAACATATCAAACATACTCAATAACCAGATTTTAGAGTTTAATTCATATGCCTGTACAAGCATAAATCCTGATGGCGCAAGTGAGGGGTATGCAGATGGTACTGTTCGTTCTATTTCTGGCTTGAGTGGATATATAAAATGCAGAAATGCATCCATAGAAATAAGTGGATTTACCGGAGATCAAGAAGCAGTGAATAACTACTTGAATAGTGGTTTTTATTATGAATAATGTTTCACTTGAAACATAGAAAGAGGTGAAAATATGTGGATTCCCATTGGATTCGATAAAATCAATATTATTTCAAATTACTTCCAACCGTCAGGAATCAAGGCAGACAGTCTATATACTGACACGTTTGATCGTATGCTGTATGAGAGAGTTTGTTCTATTTTCGATATAACATACAATGCAAAATTTGACATTGACTATTTTAAGTTTTGCCTACTTGGTGGGGGATTTATCGCAATCACATACACTCCTGCATATGGACTGATCGCTCAGTATCCTGCAATCAGTGGATATGATATCTATTGCAAGCCAACTCTTGCAAGCATTAACACATATGCTACCAATGCAAACATAAGCTTACAGGATTTAAAGATTGGTACAGATTGTAGCGTAATCTATTTACGTCCGTCAAGATGCGGAATTTTTGACATTATCGGTTATTATAGTTATAAACTGGCTCTGGTAGCTTCTGCTTTTGATATGAATATATTCAACAGCAAGTTAGCTTTTATGATAGCCGCAAAAAACAAAGCTGCTGCGAAAACACTGGAAAAAATCTATGATGAAGTGCAAGAAGGTAATCCGGCAGTTGCGTATAATGCTTCAATCAAAGAGAATGAGAACGCAAACATGAGGGGAAAAAGTTCAGATCCTTTTGAGTTTTTCAATAAAGATTTGAAAAACAACTTTATTTCAAAAGAGTTAATTGAGGTATTCGAAAAACTTCTTGACCAGTTTGACACAGAAGTTGGGATTCCGTCTGTCGGTTCTGATAAAAAAGAGCGTTTAAATGTTATGGAAACTGAAAAAAACGACATAGAATCTGTGACACGACTTACTACATGGCTAGAAACAATGCAGACAGGGGTTGACATAGCAAACAGCCTTTATCCTACTTTAAATCTGAATATAAAGATCAGAGACTACAAAAAGGCAGGTGTAAAAAATGGGGATGTATAAAATTACAATAGCCGGACTTTATGAATATGATAAGAGTTTATTTGAGAACATGACTTTTCCGGCAGAAGCTGACAAACAGAACTTTATTGACAGTTTACTTTTAAGCTATGGGGATTGCGAACCACTCTATCCGGATGGTGATTTTATGAAACAGTCAGCTATTCCGGCATGGTCGAAAAAATGGCAGGATTCCATTGAACGGGTTTTCCTTGCATTAAAGAAAGAATATAACCCTATTGAGAACTATGACAGACAGGAGTCCTGGACGGATTCTCCAGATATTGAGCGAAACACTGTAACAGGTGGTAAAGACAAAAACACCTTACAGGCAGGCAGAGGTTCCGTTACGTCAAACACAGGAGCCGACACTATGGAAGAAAAAGTAAGTGCTTTTGATTCAAGTAGTTATCAGCCGTCAAAGGAAGATACAACAACTTACGGAAATAGTACAAAAATTCAAACATCCGGGCAGGATGTAAACGACATTGAATATGGGCGAACTGAAAAAAACACGGAAAAAGGGACTACAACTCACACTGGACAGATTCACGGAAACATAGGCGTGACTACTTCACAACAAATGTTAGAATCGGAACTCCAACTGAGAAAGCAATCATTTATAGATTATTGCACAGGATTATTTGCAAGTGACTTACTGATTCTTGTTTATTAAGAAAGGAGAGAAAATGATTAATACGTACCCTCACAGCTCCACACAGGACATGAACTTAGACTACCTCTTAAAAGTGGCAAAGAATGCAGAAGAGGACCACAAAGAATGGTCAGACATAAAAGGGACTGCACAAAAAAAGATTGATGAGGCAATTAAAGATTCACTAGATTCCGGAGAGATTGGAAAAGTAGTTGATGATGCAACGAAAAAAATCTTGACGGATGAAATTGAACCATTAAAGAACACAGTAACCGAACAAGGCAAACTGATTTCTAATCTCGAAAAAAGAGACGGTTTATTTGATTTAAGCGGTAAAACTATCATTATCGGAGACAGCTACACAGTAGGCTATACTCCGGACGGAAATATAACTCCTTGGACAGAACACTTTTTGGATTACTGTTCTATAGACAATGTAACTATTAAAAGCAATGGCGGTGCTTCTTTTTCAACGTCTAACAACTCATTTCTTATGCTTTTAAATCAGATTGACGCTGATCCATCTGTAAAGCAGATCTTAGTAGTTGGGGGTTATAATGAGTTCGGTTCTTATTCAGAAATTGAAAATGCGATCAACGCTTTCTATGGAGTAGCGCAAACACGTTTTCCAAACGCTAAAATTTTTGTAGCAATGGTTGCATGGTCAGCGGACAGCACACAATGGAGCAGATTCAAGATTGCAAAAAGTGTGTATAACACACAGCGGAAAAATTGGAACTATCTTAATGGAAGCGAATATATTTTACACGCTGACGGATTCATGGGGTCGGACGGTTTTCATCCAAACACGACCGGACAGGAACGACTCGCTACCTACCTTGCGGAAGCAGTAAAAACCGGGTCTTGTCATCCATCCTTTTATGATGTAATCGCTAACTTTGAAGCAGGAGATTTTACAGCAACTCCGGGCTCTAGTTGGACGTTCGTTACAAACTACAGCGAAAATGCTAGTAATATCATCTGGGGTGATTATGTTTGTTTTCCAAACAGCGGTGTACTTGTTTGTAATGGTACAGAATACTATCTTGGACGTTTCTATTCTACCAGTTTTATTGGAGATGGAAACGGGTATACTTGCTATCCTACGACTGTGATCGTAAAATCTGGATCCGATTTTTATCACATTCCGGCACAGTTGAATTTCCGAGCTAGACAGATTTTTCTTGCTTTGTATGACATTAGTGATGACAAACATAACTACAGAACTCTTACAACCGTAACACAGGTACAAATTCACAGGGGATCCATTACAATGTAATGTTTCACGTGAAAACAAAAAATAAAGGGATGCAAATTTGCATCCCTTTTTAACTATATAAAACATCTTTTGTTTCAAACGGCAACGGCAACCCTGTTTCCTTATCATACGGAATGATGTGATCCAATTCATACTCCGTATCGGATAACCGGATTGCACAGCCATACTCTATTCTGCAGCCGTCAACAGTTATCGTGTTAATTCCTTTGTTATAGAGGTATTCCGTTTTAAGTTTCCAACTTGGGTCTTTTTTCCAGTTGTTCGCACGACGGTAGTTTCTGCGATAAGTGAGACTATTTCTATAAATGAATCCCTTTTCAAAATTATTTATATTGTCATCAAGACAGTATACGCCGTCTTTTGGAACTCCTGCAACGGTCTGTTTTAGTTTTCCTTTTTCACGGTAACAGTAACGCTTGCTACCCATAGTTTTAAATTCGCTATAAATACCGTCAAACTCAGCAATTCCTAGCGTGTGTGATTCTCCATTAAAGAGTACCGTTCCTATTCCTCGTTGCTCTGATTTTTTCATGATTTTTTCGTTATACTCAGCAAGTTTTTTCCTATCCCATTCCGTACCCTTAACGGAATCAGTGTCAGAATATAACCACCTTTTGCAACACTTCCCAAGCTCAAATAACTCTGCCTGAGCATAAGCAGTGACCCATACCCCCCATTGATAAGGTAGAAAAGAATTTCTACTTTTGTAATACTTTTGTAACTTTTCCTCATATTCAGATTCACTCAAAAGATCATTCCATAGTCCGGTTTCGTAATCTTCTTCAAATATGGATTGAATCATCTTTTGTACCATCATACCATAGATTCCGTTAAGTTCTCCTTTTGAAATCATATAAAGCACCGGGTCTGCATGTTTCAACGTGTTCTTATGTTCGAAAAGTTCTATCACATAATTAATAATCCAATCAGGCAAGTAGTCTTTCTTTGCACGTATGACGTTTGCAACGTCAGCCCATTCAAAGTCATAGGCTTCAAAAATGACCTGTAAATCCGGATCAGTAAACGGATAGATTACAAGATCTGCATTAACGATTTTACCATTATCAAGATTCAATTCCATAGCTTTCTTTTTACTTATCTTATCTGCATCTGGAAACACGCAAACTTTTGCTTTGTGAAAAGCAAGCGGTGGCATAGGATGGTCTTTTTTCAAGCGTAGCTTTTTCAATCGTATATAGCCTGCAAAAGCATAATTTTCTTTTAGTTCCATGATATCCTGCAACGATAACTTTGTTTCTACAAAGTTTGTCATAGGAAACTTTTCATATACGATTCTGGCGGGATAAGAACTTGTAAAATCGTAGCACTCCACCGGTTCAGTAATTAACTGATTGACATAGTACCGGTTCGCATGAGTATAGCCACCGTGATAGGAGGCTGTGAGTAACTCGTACTGAGCTAAACTAAGTTGCATTGACATAAATTTCTTATGCCATTTCTTATCCTTGCGTGATCTTAATCTTGCTTGGTTACGGATAAAGCCTGTATTTGTCAATGGGGCAGTAGCAACAGTTACGTTTCTTTGAGATAAATAGAGCCTTAAAGCTTTACACAGGCAAATAGTATCAACACAGACATAAGCTAATTCCTTTACAGTACGCCCAGATTCAGGGGTTCTTTTCTTTTTATAGTCCCATGTACCAGTAGCTTTTTCAAGCGTCCCCATGTCCTTACAGAGACGTTCAAGAGTACGTTGCGTAAGTATAGCACTATCACGGATTTCAACACCAAAAGACTTCCATTGCATAAATACATACCTGTGAGTTTTAACAGCTAATTTACGATCCGGAATACCAAACTTATCTAATAGATGATTACGCAAAAACATATAGTCATATGATAAGTTATGAATATAGAAACGCACTGTATGTTCTTTATCAGCATGAAGCGTGTCACAGATCCGGTCAATCGTATTGATAAGATCACGTACATGATTACCGTACAAACAGCTATCATTTTCTATAGTTATAGTCCAATCAGTTATCCATCCAATGTCTTCTGTATCTGAAACACACGTTTCAGTATCAATCGTTATGATTTTTTCATAAAAAGACTGAAAGTGTCCTGCATTACTTTTGCGAATGAAATTACCGTCAAAAAGACGTGTGTAATCGTAGTCTTTATATGACTTCACTGAATATCCTGCTATAAGCATTTTTTTTTTTATCCCTTGTATTTATATTTCAGTGCTTCTGCTTCTCCGGAGAAACCTAGCTCTTTTGCTACGTCATCCGCTCTATCTATGTCCGTGCGGTCTCTGAACTCTTCTAATTTGCTGATTATTTCACTCATTGTATCACCGTCTCGCAAAGCTTTTCCAACGAACTCTACAGCCTGTTCAGAAGAGTATAAAAGACTTATAAGTTCAAAAGCATATGACTGAAAAAATGCACTCATTTCGCTTGTATCTTTGAATTCAATACCATATTCAGACAACTTCTCACGTCTCTTTTTTATGATGGATTTCCATCCGGGAACCGTAGAACTTTTTTCTTTTAAGACATTCTGCATCATTTGTACCTGCTTACGCATGGAACAAATCTGCATATAAAGGACATTCCGATCGCTGTAATCCAACTTTATTTTTTCTCTTATTCTTTTATTATAACCAAACTTTTTAAGAATTACATTGTAATCAGCGTATGCACCACCGGATTCAGAAATTAATCCTGCTCTCTCTAAACGAACCATACGCTGATTTAGACGTTTAGCCAGACTTATATAAAGTCTGGCTAATTCTTTTTCATTAATTTTATAAGGATTAACGTCCTGGCCCTTGGTTGTGATTCTTTCTGTACCCTTTAAAGCCATTACTACTCCTTTCTGAATCTTGGGGCGATCCAATCATCACACTGCTCAAAAGTTCCGTCCGGATAAACCTCAATACCTTTTACCCATTTCAGAAACATAGTTGGACGCTTGTATCCTGAAATTTTGAACTCCCCCCAGAGTCCGTTATAATCCATAAACTCTGTAACTGCATCCGCTCTCTTCTTTGCGTAGTATTTGTAAATTGCATTAAGTTGTGTTTTACTTCTTTTCATTGCACATTCTCACCTTTCCTATTTTTATACTTCTATCAAGAGTTTATTGAGTAGCTTGATTACTGCCCCCCCCAGTTTGTAGCTGCATTATAGAATGTTATCTCTTTAAATGGCTTATAATAAGTAACAGACCAGTCCTTATAGCCTGTTAGAGATATTTCAACATAATCGAAGAAACAGAGATAGTATACACATAAATAGTCACCATCTTCTGATAATTTACATGTAAAACCTGTTTTCTCAAATCACGACTTAATTGTTTAAGGTTCATTGTATGTTTGTTATAGTATTGGTTCTGCTTCATCTTTCTATCTCCTTAATGACTGTATTGATTGTTGCAACCTCATAATAGCAGTTTTGCATATAAAAGTCAACGGTTTTATAACAAAGTATTAAAGTCAGACAGATTGATGAATTGTCTGACAAGTTGGGGGATTTGCATAAATTGTCAGAACGAACTGTCATGCCTA
>OLNW01003335.1_pt1 | contig 12474 bp, 15 predicted proteins | sample 1672121 | NCBI WGS metagenome assembly OLNW01 (sample SAMEA3136648, study PRJEB25190) | human gut metagenome
GAATTTTAAATTTCCATCTTTACCAAAAGATGCAGTTACATTACTACTACCATCTTCTGCAACCCAAACATATTTATTCCAAGAACTAAGTTCAATAAGTGTTCCTTCAACACCACCAACGGCTTTTTTAAATTCTTCATAATCAATTCCATCATTTATTCTGGCCTTTATATCTGATAGGTTGTCAAGGGTAACTTTTTTATTTTTTAATTCTTTTCTATCATATTCTATTTTTATAGTTGATATTTTGTTATTAAATAATGTTACTGTAATTAATTTATCGTTACCAAAATCATACTCATATTTTTCAGCTGTACTACCTGTAGTATTTTCAAGCTTAGTAGCGTCAAATCCAACAATTTCATTTAATTCTTCAATAGTGTTATCTAAACTCATCTTTGTTAAACATTCATAATAAGAACATTTTGATTTTACAGTTTCTACTGTGTCAGAATTTTTTCCATTTTCATCTTGTTTATTATTATTTTCTTTAGTATTTCCACAACCAGTAGTAGTATAAACCAAGGCAAATAAACATGCTAACCCTAATAAAAATTTCTTTTTCATATTTCTCCTCCCAAAATAATTATAACCTATAATATGTTAATTGTATACAAGCTGTTTTGTTTTTTTTAATTAGTATATAATTTAAGTTAAAAGTTATATTCATGTTTCACAATTTATTGACAATTTACTGTGCTAGTAGTAAATAAAACAGTTGAATAAAAATATTTCATATGGTATTATCTATAATAGAGGTGTTGTTTTATGGATTTAGCCATTTTAATTATATTAATCGCATTAGTTATCTTTTTCTTTAAGAGATTTAGTAGTTTTGTCTATTTTATAGCTATTGCAGATATGCTACTTAGAATATTAACGTTTATAAAGTATCAAACAGCGTCTTCTGTACCAGAACTTTATGCATTAATAAATAAGTATATACCGGAAAATATACCTGCTATTATAGGTAAATATACAAATGGTATTATCGAAACAATTATACTATGGTTATATGTTATAATCTTTTGTATATTTTTATTTTATACTATTAGAATATTCTTTAAGAAAAAATAGAAGAGAGTAAATAAAACACATAAATTTATCCACAATAAAAATAAAGTGGGTGAATTATGAAAAAGTTTTTATTTATCTTTTTTTTCTTTTTATTATTAATTCCTATAAAAAAGGAAAAATTAGAAACAGTATTTTATGAAGAAAGTATGTCTTATTATGAATTGGATGTAAGCAAATGTAATGTTACAACAAATAATATATTAGACAAAGTAGATGGTGCTATAATAAAAAAGTTGTATCCATATATTGATAAATCATACAAATATATTGAAATATGATTTGGATTATTATGAAATAAAAAATATAAATAATTTAGATGAATTTATAAATTATTATAAGAAATTATTACAAAAAATCGGTAAAAATAATTTAATTTATGTAATTAATTTTAATGGTGTACCTATAGAAAAGATTATAGTATTTGAGAAATTTAGTAAAATAAATGAAATAATAAAGAGAAATCAATGTATGAGTTTTAAAAATATAACATAAAAATTATTAATGTTATATTTTTTTTATATTTCTTAAAATTTAATGATATAATATTCGGTGTAATTGTTTGTGATTTACGGAGGAATGTTGTATGAAGTATATGAAAGTTTTAAGATATGTAATTATAAGTTTTTTTCTTACATTTGTATTTTTTAATTATAAAGTATTAGCTGAAAAACAAGATATTGATATAGTATTATTTATTGGTCAATCTAATATGGTGGGAAATGGCTCAATGGATGAAATAGATGGTAATAAAATAGATTTTGATAGTCTTGATGGAAAAATATTTGAATACAAATATAATACTGATTCTTTAGTTGAATACTCCAATGATAATAATCTTACAGATAGATTAGGGGAATTTAATGCTGTATATAGTGATTCTACTAATTATTATGCACAATCTGAAGAAGGTTCATATACTTTTATATCTAAATTTGCAAAACAATATGTTAAGAGTACTGGAAGAAATATTGTCATGGTACCTGTTGCTGTTGGTGGTAGAGGAATATTTTATTTTACACCGCAGTATATTGAAAAGGAAAAGATGAAATCAGTTAATGATAATATGATTCATTTTATCGTAAAAAAGTATAATGCTGCCGTAGAAAAGGTAAAGGCATTTGGTAATTATAATATTAAAAATACTTTTTATATAATATATAATGGTGAAAGTGATAGTATACAATTTTCTAGTAGTTATAATAGTTATAAAAAATTTATATCGCAAAATAGTCTTGATTACGAGGCTTTAAACGATGGTGAAGCAGAGTATGGTAGAGAATTTTTATCCATGCATAATTTCTTATTAAATAACACTAATTTAAAGTTTGGTGCAATCGTAAAACCAGGGTTAGATTATGATGATAATATATATTCCGATAATCCTCTTTATTTAGTTGATTCTTTTCAAGAAAAGATTGTTAATACAACACCAACTCTTATGTTCGCAACCTCAAAGGCTCTAGAATTATCACAAAAAGATGTTGTTAGAGAAAACTTTGTCGATGATGTGCACCTAAATATTCAAGCTTTAACAAAGGTTGCTGAGGATGCTTCCAAGAATATAATTGAAAGTAAAGATTTAAAAGTTCATTATACCATTAAATATGATTGTAATGGAGGCAGGGGAAAAGTTATTAGTTCTAATCATATTTATGGTATTAGTAAGGAATTAAGTAAAAATACATGTAATATGAAAAATTATATATTCAAAGGTTGGAATTTAGATAAAAATAATAAGATTATTAAATATATAGATAGGCAAAAAATTAAGAATTTAACAAATAAAGAGGAAGATATAACTTTATATGCTATATGGGAACCTATTAAACATACTATTAAATATAATTGTAATGGTGGAAGAGGCGAAATGAAAGATTCTTTTTATACGTATGTTAATGATTTTTACTTAAGAGAAAATACCTGTAAATATGATGGTAAAAGATTTTTAGGATGGTCACCAATAAGTACAAGTAATATAGTAAAATATATTGATACGGAAAAAGTAGATAAAATAGATAATGATATAACATTATATGCAGTATGGGAAGATATTTTAGAAAAATATAAAAAAGAAAAATTAAATTTTGACTATTAATAATAATTGGGAATAAATCTTTTAAAAATTACAGATTAATGTTATAATTTACTTAATAAAGTAAGTAAGGAGGTATTTATATGTATATTGCTTTAGGAATTATTGTTTTATTAATTATTGTATTTGTATTCATTTACAATAAACTTGTGTCTTTAAATGTTAGATGTAAAAATGCTTATGCTAGTATTGATAATCAACTAAAAAGAAGGGCTGATTTAATACCAAATTTAGTAGAAGTTACTAAAGGTTATGCTAAGCACGAAAGTGAAACTCTAGAAAGAATAGTTCTTGCTAGAACAAATAGTATTAGTGAACAAGCTAAACAAAGTGAAGAAGTAACTAAGTCATTAAAAAGTTTGCTTGCTGTATCGGAATCTTATCCAGAATTAAAGGCTAATGAGCTATTTAAAAATTTACAGATTGAGCTTACTGGTACGGAAGATAAAATTGCTTATGCTAGACAGTTTTATAATGATAGTGTTCAACACCTTAATACAGCAATTATGACATTTCCAAATAACTTAATAGCTAGTATGTTTAAGTTTAAGGAAAGAGAGTACTTTGAGGTAAGTGAAGAAGATAAAAAGGTGGTAAAAGTTCAATTATGATTTTAATGGATGTTAGAAAAAATAAAAGAAAGACATTTTTAATTGTTACAGTATTTTTTGTAATAGTTGCTCTTTTTGTTTATTTTTTAAGTTTATGGTTATTTGATGATACAACATTTGCTGTAATTGTAGGTCTATTATTCTCATTTATAACTTCTTTTGTTTCATATTATAATTCAGATAAAATAGTATTATCGCTTAATAAAGCAAGAGAAGCTACTAAAGAGGAGTATAGGCAATTAAATGATATATTGGAGGGACTTTGTTTAGCAACCGGTCTTCCAATGCCTAAACTTTATGTTATGGAAGATAGTGCTATGAATGCCTTTGCTACTGGAAGAAATCCAAAACATTCAGTAATATGCGTTACAACAGGTTTATTAAATAGGCTTGATAAATACGAGATAGAAGGAGTTCTTGCTCATGAATTGTCTCATATTAGAAATTATGATATTTTACTTCAAACAGTCACAGTTGTAATGGTAGGTTTTATTGTAATGTTATCAGATGCATTTTCAAGGGGTTTCTTAAGATCATCTAAGTCAAGGGATGACGATGATAATAAAGGGAATGCTATTTTAATGATTATAGGCCTTGTCTTTATTATTTTAGCTCCTATATTTGCTAAATTAATACAACTTGCAATTTCAAGAAATAGAGAATACTTAGCTGATGCATCAGCAGTTGAAATAACACGAAATAAAGATGGTTTAATTAATGCATTAAAGAAAATATCTGATGACACAGAAGTATTAAAAACAGCCAATCAATCTACGGAATCTCTTTATATTATTAGTCCCCTAAAAAGTAAAAATAAACAAAAGGATTCATTATTTAGTACTCATCCAAATACATTAAATAGAATTGAAAGATTACAAAATATACAATAAAACTCTTCATTATAAACTTGAAGGGTTTTATAATACTAAATTAAATATATATACTTATTTAACTCATTTTTGATATATTAATTATTGATTTATTTATGTTATAAGAAAGGAGTATTAATATCTATGAAAAGAAAAATTTTAATTATTATATTTTCGTTTTTAATTATAATTTCTGGCATATTCTTTTACTTATCTAATAATAAAAGAGATTTAAATAATATAATAAAAAATGAACAACCAAATATCAAACAAGATTTAAAAAATGATGATAATAAAATAGAAAACAATTTAGATAAAGATGACAAAGCAAATCTAAATAAAAATAATCTTGTAAGCTATAATGGTTCTCTGAAAATTAAAGATAATACTTTGGTAAATCAATATGATGAAAAAATCCAACTTAAAGGTGTAAGTACTCATGGTATTCAGTGGTATGGAGAGTTTGCGAATGAATCAAATCTGAAAACATTAAGAGATAAGTGGAACGCTAATCTTTTTAGAGTTGCTATGTATACAAATGAAAATGGTTATATTCAAAATAAAAATTTAAAAGAAAAAGTGAAAGAAATTGTAGATATTGCTATAAAATTAGATATGTATGTTATTATTGATTGGCATATACTAAGTGATAACAATCCTAATATTTATAAAGAAGAGGCAAAAGATTTTTTTAAAGAAATGAGTGTATTATATAAAAATACTCCAAATGTTATATTTGAAATATGTAATGAGCCAAATGGAAATATTTCATGGGAAAGTGATATAAAACCTTATGCTGAGGAAATAATAAATATAATAAGACAAAATAGCCAAAATGTGATTATTGTAGGTACTGGTACTTGGAGTCAAGATGTAGATAAAGCTAGTTTAAATCCTATAAATGATAGTAATACAATGTATGCCCTTCATTTTTATGCTGGTACACATAAGGAAGATCTTAGAAATAAAGCCCAAGAAGCTTTACATAAAATACCCCTTTTTGTAAGTGAATGGGGAGTTAGTGATGCATCAGGAAGTGGTGGTGTATACTTAAATGAATCTAAAAAATGGATAGAATTTATGAATGAAAATAATTTAAGTTGGGCGAGTTGGTCTTTATCAAATAAAAATGAATCATCAGCTCTTTTACTACCAAATGCCCCTTTTAATGATATATCTGATTTATATTTATCAGAAGCAGGAAAATTTGTTAAACAAAATATGAAGTAATAATTTACTAAATAATAAAAATTTGTTAAAATTATTTTGGTGATTTTTATGATTTATTCATCAATTCATAATGATAAAATAAAATTTTATAAAAATTTGAATATTAAAAAATTTAGAGATGAAAATGGTTTATTTCTTGTAGAAGGAGAGCATTTAGTTGAAGAAGCATCTAAAAGTGGCTTATTAAAGGAAATAATTATTTTAGATGGTAATGACTATGATTATAATGTAAATAAAATATATGTAACATCGAATGTTATGAAAACCATTAGCACGCTAGATTCTCTTCCAAGTATTATAGGAGTATGTGATAAAAATCTTAATAAAGTACTTGGTGATAAAGTTTTAATTCTTGATAATATCCAGGATCCAGGTAATTTAGGAACAATAATAAGAAGTGCGGTCGCTTTTGATATTGATACTATTATTGCCTCTTTGGATACCGTAGATATATTTAATCCTAAAGTTATAAGGGCAAGTCAAGGCATGATATTTCATATAAATTATATTGTTGATGATTTGAGTGAAAAAATTAGAAATTTAAAAGAAAATAACTATAAAATATTATCGACAAAAGTAACTGGTGGAAAAAGTTTAAAAAGTGTTGAAAAGATGAAAAAATTTGCTATAATAATGGGTAATGAAGGAAATGGTGTCAGTCCATACCTTCAAGATTTAAGTGATGAATTATTATATATTGATATGAATAATAATTGTGAAAGTTTAAATGTTGCAGTTGCAACAAGTATTATTTTATATGAACTTAGTAAGTAGGTGTAAATATGGATTATGTTTATATTGGAGATATTGTTAATACACATGGTATTAAAGGTGAACTTAGAATTATTTCTGATTTTAAATATAAAAACCAAGTTTTTACGCCTCATTTTAATATCTATATAGGCAAAAATAGGAAAGAATTTACAATCGATAGTTACAGAGCTCATAAAAATTTTGATATGGTATGTTTAAATGGTTTAAATGATATAAACGATGCACTTATGTATAAAGGTGAAAGTGTTTATGTAAAAAGAAGTGATTTAAATATTGATACATATTTAGATGAAGAATTAATTGGTATGAGTGTTTTAGATGAAGATAAAATATTAGGTCATGTCAAAGGATTATTAAAAAGTAAGGCCTATAATTTACTTGTTGTAACAGATGGTAAAAAAGATTATTTAGTACCAAATATTAAAGAATTTATTTTGAATGTTGATTTAGATAAAAAACAAATTACTATTAATAATATTAAGGGATTGTTTGATGAAGATTGATATATTAACCCTTTTTCCTAAAATGTTTGATGGCTTTATATCTGAATCAATAATTAAAAGAGCAATTGATAAAAAGAAAGTAGAAATTAATATTCATAATATTAGAGATTATACATTAGATGTTCATAATAGAGTAGATGATTATCCATATGGTGGTGGAGAGGGAATGGTTTTAATGCCTGATCCTATTTTTAGAGCCGTTGATGCTTTAAAAGATGATGATAGTTTTATTATTTTATTAACACCTCAAGGACATGTATATAAACAAAAAGACGCATATGAACTTAAGAGTAAAAAACACTTAATTATTATATGTGGACATTATGAAGGCTTTGATGAAAGAATTAGAAGTCTTGCTGATGTAGAGCTTAGTATTGGTGATTATATCTTAACAGGTGGAGAACTGGCTTCTATGGTGATTACCGATAGCATTGTTAGATTAATAGATGGTGTTATTGCTGAAAAATCACATATTAATGATTCTTTTAAAGATAATTTACTTGATTATCCAGTTTATACTAAACCATATGAGTATAGAGGTATGAAAGTACCAGATGTTTTATTATCAGGGCATCATAAAAATATTGATAAATGGAGATATGATGAACAGGTAAAAAGAACTTTAGAACGTAGACCAGATTTATTAGAAAAGGAATGATTGTTATGGCTATTTACAAACTAAATACAAAGAATAAATATGAGGGTAAAGTAACTTATAGTGATACTAATAAAAAACGTGGTTATAAAGTTAAACCTAAAAATAAAATTAAATATGATGGTATTGTTGTTAATGAAATGTTTGTTGTAAAACCATCATTTGTTGAAAAAATAATAAAGAGAAAAGTTAGTTGTAAGTTAGATAGCTATTTACAATACATTATAAAAATGTTAGATGATGAATCTTGTGATGCAAGTAGTACCAATGTTGTGTTATCAGATTTGAATAGATATAAAGAGATGATAAATAATAATTATAAACAGTATTTAGATGAAAAGTATACAGAATTACTTTTAAAGAAAATAGAATTATTAGAATTTGAATTAAAAAAGAAATTGATGCAGCTGAATACATATAATTATATGAAATCACAAGACTTTGAAGAAAAAGAAGAAAGAAGAAGAAAGTCAAGATAAATTTGAACTTTTAGTTGCAAACCTATAAAAATTATGTTAAAATTAATATGTTTTAGTGATCCGCTTATCTCAAATGTAATTGATTATGATCACAAGTTAAGTAGAAAGGACGTATATTTATGAATTTAGTAGAAAAAATTACTAAAAAACAATTAAGAAATGATATTCCTGAATTTAGAGTTGGGGATACAGTAAGAGTTGGTATTAAAATTAATGAAGGTAAGGGAGAGAGAGTTCAAAACTTTGAAGGTATTGTTACATCAATCCAAGGTAGTGGAATTTCTAAAAACTTTACAGTAAGAAAAATGTCTGATAAGATTGGTGTTGAAAGAACTTTACCAATGAATTCACCTAAAATTGATACAGTTACAGTTATTTCAAGAGGTAAAGTAAGACGTGCTAAGCTAAATTATCTTAGAACATTAAAGAGCCAACCAAAAATTAAAGAACGTAGAACTAAGTAAGGCTTATAAGAGCCTTTTTTTTCTAGAAAAGGGGATGTTTTTTTGAAATTTATTAAGTCAATTGTTCCATATATTATTATCTTAATAACAGTTATATTAATTAGAACATTTATTGTTACACCGGTATCTGTTGATGGATCATCGATGTATCCTAATTTAAAAGATGGCAATATATTACTATTAAAAAAATTTGATAAAAGTTATAGTCGATTTGATATTGTTGTTTTAAATTATGGTAAAGACAGATTAGTAAAAAGAATTATAGGGCTTCCAGGTGAGCATGTTGAGTATAGAGATTCTAAACTATATATTAATGGTCAGGAAGTAGAAGAACCAATGATTAATGCGTATACTAGTAATTTTAAATTAGAAAGTATTGGGTATGATAAAATACCAGATGATTATTACTTTGTTGTAGGTGATAATAGGGGAATATCTAAAGATAGTCGTATTATAGGCTTAATTCAAAAAAAAGATATTATAGGTACTACTAGTTTTTCATTATGGCCATTTAAAAAATTAAAGTAAACATAGATTATTTTCTATGTTTTTGTTTGAAAAAATATAAAATATGTTACAATATATATGGTGATACTGATGCAAAAAGAAGATGAAAAAGTATTAGAAAAAACTTATGAATTAAACTTAGATAAGTTTGATGATTTACTGGCTTTTGATGAAATAAAGGAATCAAAAAATGACGAAGATATAAAAAAAGAAAATCAAGAGCCACTAGAAGAAACAAAAGAAATTAATGATATAATCAAAACAAACAAAGAAGAAGAAAAAGCAATTGATTTTTCTATCTTTGATAAATTACTTGATGATTTTACAGAAAAAATAGAAATCATAAATGAGGAAAAAAATATTAATAGAATCAGTATAGATTTATCAGAAAATGATTTAACTTTTATAAAGGAAAAAATAAGATATTATGAAGAAAGAATAGAAAATAATTATAGTCTTCAAAATGTAGAAAAAGATGAGCAAAATATTTTAGAGTTAAATAATCATTTGAGTAGTGTAAAAGAAATGTATTATCAAATTGAACAAGCTTTTAAGACAAAAGAGTTTAATAGTAAGGAAGAATTATTATCTTTAATAAATAATTGTAAAAAAGAAATTATTACTATGGAAGATATTTTAAATATTGATTATAAACTTAGTAATATAGAAGTTAGATTAATAAATAATGCGATAAATAAACAAGAAAGATTAATAAATAAATTAAAAATTAAAATAAGTCATATAGATGATGAAATAAAAATTAAAAATTCACTAATAGTATTAAAAAAGATGATTTATAATTCTTTTAAAATGTTAACAGGAATATATTTTATGTACGCAAATGATAATAGTTTTATCAGGGTAATGACAGGTTCACTATTTATTTTAAATTCTATAATAGGTATGCGTAAGGCTATTAATGAAAAATTAGATGGTATAAAATATTATAAATATAAGGATTATAGTAAAGATAACAATATTAAAAATATTTGTGATATATTAAATCTTGCCAATGATAATATAATTATTTTACAAAAAGAATTAAAAGAAAATTTTAGTTGTTATAAAGAATATTTTCATGATTATGAAGAAGTATATTTTAGTATTTGTAATATTAAAAAGATTATAGAAAATTCTACAAATAAATTAAATAGTTTATTTGTAAATGCTAGTTAAGGAAATACACCTAAAAATGGATTGTAGAGTAAGATGTAAATGGTGTAATTTAAATAATCCACTTTATATTCATTATCATGATAATGAATGGGGAAAACTTAATCTACACGATAATTATTTGTTTGAAATGTTGATTCTTGAGTCTTTTCAGGCTGGTTTATCATGGGAATGTGTATTAAATAAAAGAGAAAATTTTAGATGTGCCTTAGATTCTTTTAATATAGACAAAATAGTTAGATATAATGATGAAAAAATTAATGAATTAATGCATAATTCTATGATAATCAGAAATAAACTTAAAATTAAAGCCATGATAGAAAATGCTAAAATATATAAAAATATTCAAAGTGAATTTGGATCATTTCATAAATATTTAAAGACTTTTACGGATGATAAAATAATATATGAATATGATAGAACAACATCTGATTTATCAGATAAAATATCTAATGATTTAAAGAAACGTGGTATGAAATTTGTAGGGTCTACAGTTATCTATTCATATCTTCAAGCAATTGGAATAATATATTCTCATCAAAAAGACTGTTTTATGTATAAAAAAAATAATTAATGTGAATATTATGGTTACTAATAATACTCACTTTTTTTAATTATTCATAAAATAATCATGAAAGGAGAGATAAAATGAATAACAAATACTCTCGTAAGATTGAATGTATTTTAGAAGAAGGAAAAAAATGTAAAGAAAAGTTATGCGTTATAGGCCCAACTGGACCAACAGGCCCACAAGGACCTGCTACTATAACAGTAGGTGTTACAACAACAGGTAATCCTGGAACAGGTGCTAATGTAACTAATGTTGGTACAAATGAAAACGCTATTTTAAACTTTACAATTCCTGCAGGTATGACAGGTGCAACTGCCCGATGTAATAAATCATTTATATATATTTTTAAATGGTAAAGTTCCATATTATTTTAATAGCCCTTGAATTTGTTGTTTCATCATAGTTTCCTATGAGAATTTTATCAATAAAATCTTCAACAATTTCAATAGATAGTTCTTCTATATGTCTGTATTTTTTAAAGATATTTTTTTTAGTTTTTACTGTTTCTTTTTTTGCTAGTGTAGATGCTATTTCTTTCTTCACTATTTTTTGTCGTTCTTCTAACTTTTCGTTATCATCTTTATACTTATTCATTAATATTAAAAACTCTTTTTCTGAAAGTATCCCATTTGTACGATCTTCATATAGCTTTTGAAAATATGTACTTTTACTTTGTAATTCCTTATTAATACTTTGTAATTCTTTTCCTAATGAATTTAATTTATCTTTGTATAAATCTTGTTCTATTACTTCGTTTTGCATTTCTTTAAGATCATCTTCTTCATAAAATTTCTTTAGCATTTCATTCATTTTTTCTAATATGAATTGATGTAGCCCGTCTTCTCTAATAGAAGTTTTATTATCACAATTAGACCAGTTTGTCTTTTTATCTTTACAACATAAATATCCAGTACCGTCGGACCTACGAGAACTTGTTTTAGTAAATCTTTGATTACAATTAGAACAATATACTTTATTACATAGTGGGTGTACTGTACCACCTTTGCAACTTCTAGCAGTATTTTCTAATCTTTCTTGAACTGTGTACCATATGTCTTTAGCAATGATTGGCTCGTGTGTATTATCCTTTCTAATTTTTGTTTCATCATCATTCCATACTACCGTGTGATTTTTGTAGCTAACTGTTGTTGATTTGAATTGTACCATATTACCTATATAAACTTCATCAGTAAGTAATGTTCTAATAGTAGAACTAGACCACTTAAACTTTTTTCTTATATTATGAATAAAGTCTGATTTTTTTATTTCATCTGTTGCTTTACCATAAATATTTATATAATAATCTTCGTGTTCTCTGTTTTCTTTTAGAGTAATTTCAAACTGATAATTAATAGTGTGAGTACGATCAAGTTCTTTGGTATATGAAATAATCACTTTTGCTGTCTTTGGTATAACATCATTTTCATTTAATAAAATACAATCATCTATATTAAAGTTGTTAATATCAA
>OLNW01003343.1_pt1 | contig 12451 bp, 8 predicted proteins | sample 1672121 | NCBI WGS metagenome assembly OLNW01 (sample SAMEA3136648, study PRJEB25190) | human gut metagenome
CAGATGTGCTGATCGCAACCGGAAACAGCTTTACGGGAAACGTGCTGAAAGCCGGCTATACTGAAAAAATGGCGGGCGATATGATCATGCCGAACGAACTTTCAGCTTACAGCAGCAAAATGAGCGGAGCCGAACTGAAAGAGGCAGTTAAAAACTTTGTAGAAGGCTATGAGGGTGGATTTACTCCGTTTAACCGAGGCTCTCTGCCTGTGCTCAGTGGTATTTCTGTAGAAGTCAAAGAAACAGATGATGATTATACATTGAGCAAAGTTACAAAGGACGGAAAACAAATTCAGGATAATGATACTTTCACGGTAACCTGTCTTGCGATACCAAAACACATGGAGGCTTATCCGGCAGATGATAATATTGTGTTTGATGGAGGGAATACCTCTGTGGATGATACATGGACAGGATATATTTCAGATGGTGATGCCGTTCTTGCAGAGCCTGAAGACTACATGACTTTGAGGTGAGAAGGATGGGCATTAAGAATCATAATACAAAAAGAGAGAAGAATGTCATGATAAAACGGTTAAGGATAGCTGTCTTTATTGCAGTTTCTCTTGGAATTGTGTTGATAGTTTTCCGATATTTTGGATTTGTATCGAAAACTATTTATGAGGAAAGTGTTTCTCATTTGACGGAAGTTTTTCATCAGTCTGATAATATGCTGAGGGAACTGACAGATAAGAATCTGAACTATCTTCATATGTGGGGTGAGAATCTGCAGGATATTTCCAGCGAAGGTGAAATTCGGGATTATATAAAGAAAGCGCAGGAAGATGCCGGCTTTTTAGACTTCTTTTTTCTGTCAGCTGACGGGAACTATAAGATGGCAACAGGGGAAACCGGATACCTTGGATTACAGGAAAATATTGAAGATGAGATCCGGCAGGGAAATGATGTGATAGCGAATGCAGCGGTTCCCGGAAAATCCCAGCTGCTTGTTTTTGCCACAGCTAAGGCTCATGGAATTTATCAGGGATTTGAATATGATGCCATTGCCATTGCTTATGAAAACTCTGATATCGTAGATGTACTGGATATTTCTGCTTTTGATGGAAATGCCCAGAGTTTTGTTGTTCATCCTGATGGCCGTGTTGTGGTTGATCATTCTTCTGAGGCATGGGGGAACGTGTATAATTTCTTCGGTGTTCTGAGAGAGCATTCTGATATGTCCGAAAAAGAAATTAATGAACTTTCAGAGAAGTTTAAAGCAAGACGTACCGATGCAATGCTGCTAAATCTGGATGGAAGAAACTATTATCTGGTCTATGAAAAATCAGATATTCAGGACTGGATGTTTTTGGGACTTGTCCAGGCGGATATCGTCAATGCCAGTATGAACAGTCTGCAGCGTAGTACGATACTTCTTGTTGGTGCGGTCGTGCTCTGTATTGCCGCTTTACTTATTAGTTTTATTATTCAAAAAGGCAGAATAAACCTCAGGAAAAAGGATACGGAGATTCTGTACAGGGACGAGCTGTTTCAAAAGCTTTCAATGAATGTAGATGACGTCTTTCTGATGCTGGATGCAAAAACATATCAGGCAGATTACGTCAGCCCAAATGCGGAAAAGCTGCTGGGTATTACGGTAGAACAGATTCGTAAAGATATTTGTATTCTGGGAAAACTACATCCAGAGGAACAGGAAGATTCGGAGAAAAATTATATGGAGAAAATCCAGGTTCATGAGCAGAGGGAATGGGATTTTGAATATGTTCATCTGAAGACAGGGGAAAAACGCTGGTTCCATAATATTGTAATGGGCAGTGAGGTAAACGGAAAAAGGAAATATATCCTGGTTATGTCGGATCGTACCTCTGACTGGAAAATGAACCAGGCACTTTCTGAGGCGGTACATGCGGCGGAGACAGCAAACCAGGCAAAGAGTACTTTCCTTTCTAATATGTCTCACGATATCCGGACACCAATGAATGCGATTATCGGTTTTACCACACTGGCTGTAAGTAATATTGATAATCAGGAAAGAGTCCAGGATTATCTGGGTAAGATTCTTTCCTCCAGTAACCATCTGCTCTCATTGATCAATGATATATTGGATATGAGCCGGATTGAGAGTGGAAAGATACATCTGGAAGAGACAGAGGTCAGTCTGTCGGATGTGCTTCATGATCTGAAGACGATCATCAGTGGGCAAATCCATGCGAAGCAGCTGGAACTTTATATGGATGTCATGGATGTTACAAATGAAGATGTTTACTGTGACAAGACTCGGCTGAACCAGGTGCTGCTGAATCTTTTGTCTAATGCGGTTAAGTTTACACCTGCAGGAGGAACCGTTTCTGTCCGGCTGAAACAGTATCCGAAGGCAGTAAAAGGCAGTAAGCTGTATGAGATCCGGGTAAAGGATACCGGAATCGGTATGAGTCAGGAATTCGTGCAGAAAATTTTTTCTCCTTTTGAGAGGGAGAGGACTTCCACTGTGAGCAGAACCCAGGGCACAGGGCTTGGCATGGCAATCACCAAGAATATTGTGGATATGATGGGCGGAACTATTGAGGTTCAGACAGAACAGGGCAAAGGTACCGAATTTATTGTCTGTCTGCCATTACGGATTCAGTCTGAGCGCCAACGTATAGAGAAAATCGCAGAACTGGAAGGGCTTAAGGCACTGGTTGTAGATGATGACTTTAATACCTGTGACAGTGTGACAAAAATGCTTGTAAGGGTCGGAATGCGTTCGGAATGGACACTTTCCGGCAAGGAAGCTGTTCTCCGTGCACGGCAGTCTATGGAACTAGGAGATGCGTTCCACGCTTATATCATTGACTGGCGTCTGCCAGATATGAATGGTATTGAAGTCACCCGTCAGATCCGCAGCCTTGGTGATGATACACCGATCATTATCCTGACCGCATATGATTGGTCAGATATCGAGGCAGAAGCCAGAGCAGCAGGGGTGACTGCATTCTGTGCGAAACCGCTGTTCATGTCAGATATCAGAGATACCTTGATGACTGCTATCGGCCAGAGTCAGGCTGAAGTAGAAGATTCAATTCTTCCAGAAGCAGGTTCAGATTTCAGAGGCAGATGTATACTGCTTGTGGAAGATAACGAACTGAACAGTGAAATTGCGGTGGAAATTCTGAAAGAATATGGATTTCTGGTTGATACTGCCGAAAATGGCGCAGAGGCAGTGGAGAAAGTTAAGAATTCGACTCCAGGTAAGTATGATCTGGTGCTGATGGATGTGCAGATGCCGGTAATGAATGGATACGAGGCCACCCGTCAGATTCGTGCGCTGGATGATCCGGCACTGTCGGGAATCACCATCCTTGCCATGACTGCTAATGCCTTTGATGAAGACAGGAAGAAAGCCTTGGAATATGGTATGGATGGATTCTTATCCAAACCGATAGTTATAGAGGAGTTAATCAGTACTTTACACAACAACCTGCTGGATTAGAGCGTGTTTGATCAGGTGTTTGGAACTTCAGAAAATCCGCACGGATAAAGGAAATAAGGAATATGGATAAAAGTAGAAAAAAATCAGCCGTACTATTTGTATGTATATTGCTAGTTCTGGGAATGTGGATGATGTTATCAGTACACAGCCAGGCCGCTGAAACGAATAATGATGAAAAACAGGCACAGACCATTCGTGTCGGCTCATTTGAGGATACCTTTAATTATGTCGACAAAAACGGTGTAAGACGAGGATATGGCTACGAACTCATGCAGCTCTGTCAGGTTATACCGAATGGAAATTTGAGTATGTGAAATGTGACTGGTCTGACTGTTTTGATAAGCTTGAAAATGGTGAGATTGATATTATGGGTGATATCTCTTACAGCGATGAACGTGCACAAAAGATGCTTTTTTCGGATGAACCGATGGGTGAGGAAAAATATATTCTTTATGCTGATTTATCGAATATGGATATTGGGATGTCTGATTTTAAGTTTATGGACGGGAAACGTGTAGGTGTGCTCATGGATACAGAGCCAGAAATTATGCTGACAGAATGGGAAAATAAAAATGGTATACATACAGAGCATGTAAATGTGAATAATGATAATGATGTCGAAAAGAAATTAGCGAATCATGAGATTGATGCTTTTGTATCTCTGGAGGAATCCATCTGGTCTGAACAGGGAATATCATCTGTTACCACTATTGGCAAATCAGGTATATATTTTGCAATAAATAAAGAGCGTAGCGATATCAAGACGGAGCTGGACTATGCTATGTGTCAGCTGGATCAGGATAGTCCTTTTTTTAAGGCAGATATGTATAAGAAATATTTTACACTTGATTATAATCAGAGTCTTACAGGTGGAGAAAAATCCTGGCTGGAAGAACATGGTGACATCCGGATGGGATTTTTGAACAATGATCCGGCAATCTTTTCCATGGACGAAACAACTGGAAAACTTACCGGTATGCTACCAGAATATGTCTCCTATGCCAAAGACTGTCTGGGAAATCAGACGCTGAAATTTAATATACAGGACTATGATGATTATGATGAAATGCTTCAGGCACTGCAGAATCATGAAATTGACATGATTTTTTATGCCGGCAGAAATCCTGATATTGCAGAAAAAAAAGGCTATGCACTTACAAACACAGCCTGGACCTACAATCTTATGGCAGTAACTGATGAGAAAAATTTTGACGAGGGTAATGGGTATACAGTAGCTGTGCCAAAGGAAAAAGAAGCTTTAAAACAGCAGCTTACCTTTAGTTATCCACAATGGAATCTTGTGGATTATGATTCGTTTGAGGAGGCTGCTGAAATGATTACTAATGAAAAAGCAGACTGTTTTCTCATGGGAGCAAGTCAGGCGATGGTATATGATAACAATCGAGATTTCAAGAGTGTTCCACTTACAAAAACAATGGAGGCATGCTTTGCAGTAAAAGGTGGAGAGGAAACTCTTTTGTCGATCCTGAATAAAACTTTAAAGGGCATGCCGTCTGGCATGCTTACAAGCGCACTTGCTATCTATGATAGTACGGCAGATAAGGTAACATTTTTGGACTTTGTAAAAGACAATATGCTTGCTTTTTTTCTCGCCACAGGATTCTCTGCACTCAGCATCATTGTTATTATCCTCGTACTTTTACGCAAGGCAAGGAAAGCAGAAGCTGCCGCAAAGCTTGCTGCAAATGATACACAAAAACTTAATGAGAAACTGGAAATCGCTTTGAAAAAAGCAGAGGATGCCAGTCTCGCAAAGACCAGTTTTCTTAACAATATGTCACATGATATCCGTACTCCTATGAATGTAATTCTGGGTTATGCACAGCTTATGGAGAATGAACTAAATGGAAAAGACATACCTGAAGTTTTGGAACATCTGGAAAAACTGCAGCAGTCTGGAAATCTTCTTCTGTCAATCATAAATAATGTATTGGATATGGCCCGGATTGAGAGCGGAAGGATGGAGATTGATGAGAATTACTGCCGGATTGAAGATGTCTGGAAATCTTTGTTTGCAGTATTTGATGAGAAAGCAAGGAAAAAGAATATTTCGCTTCATTACACGATGAATGTAGAGCATGAGCATGTATTGACAGATGTTACCAAGGTAAAAGAAATATTGGTCAATATCCTGAGCAATGCTATAAAATATACTCCAGCAGGTGGTTCTGTTATGGTATATGTAGATGAATTACCTTGTGATGAGTCTGGATACATGATAGTGAGGATCAGAATCAGCGATACCGGAATCGGTATGAGTCAGGATTATCTGACAAAGATTTTCGAAGCATTCACGCGTGAGAAGAACACCACAAAGAGCAAAATCGCAGGAACCGGACTGGGCATGTCAATAGTCAAGAATTATGTTGACCTGCTTGGTGGAACAATAGATGTAGAGAGTGAGCTTGGCAAGGGCAGTACCTTTACAGTTACATTAAAACACAGGATAGCGGATGAAAGATATTATGTAAAAAAGCATATTGAAGAGCCTGGAACAGGAAATGAAATCCTTGAAGGCAGGAATATCCTTTTAGCGGAGGATAATGATTTAAATGCAGAGATTGCAGAGGCAATACTTGAGCGTGCCGGTCTTAGGATAGAACGTGTGGAGAATGGTATTCAGTGTGTGAACAGAATACTGAAAATGCCGGCAGGAACATATGATATGATCTTCATGGATATCCAGATGCCGCAAATGGACGGTTATAAAGCAACACAGACAATCAGAAATTTGCCAGATAAGGATAAAGCGTGCATACCGATTATAGCTATGACAGCCAATGCTTTTGCAGAAGATAAAAAAAAGACGATGGAGGCAGGGATGAATGCACATCTGTCAAAACCATTAAATGTACCGGAACTGATGGATACAATCCGAAAATTCTGTGATGGTAAGCAGATGTGTCAGCGACCGGGAAAAGAATAACAGAGGTATAGCAGAATGAAAAAGAATTCTGTTGTTATATCATTCCGTAAGTGATATACTAAAAAGACAGAAAAAAACCGTGTGGAATTACAGTTTTACTTTCGCATGGTTTCTTTTATACATAATGGTTAGTTTCAACTAATATCAAAAATAGTATGAAGGACTACAAAATAGTAGTTATTCCGGTTTTAAAGAAAGGAAAGTGAAAAGCGAATGAATACTTTTTTTGGCATATTGATTCCATTTGTTGGAACAACGCTGGGTGCAGCATGTGTGTTTTTTATGAGAACAACATTTAGCAAATCAGTGCAACGTGCACTTACAGGATTTGCAGCAGGTGTAATGGTTGCTGCTTCAATCTGGAGTCTTCTAATTCCGGCCATGAAACAATCGGAGAAGATGGGAGATTTGTCATTTGTTCCGGCAGTTGCTGGGTTCTGGATTGGTATATTGTTTTTACTCACACTTGATCATTTGATTCCGCATCTTCATGTTGGAAGTGATCAGGCAGAGGGACCGAAAAGCAGGCTTGGCCGTACTACAATGATGGTGTTGGCAGTTACATTACATAACATCCCTGAAGGTATGGCAGTCGGTGTAATGTATGCAGGATTTCTTGCTGGAAATGCACAGATTACAGCAACAAGTGCACTTGCGTTATCACTTGGAATTGCTATTCAGAATTTCCCGGAAGGAGCAATTATATCCATGCCGCTTAGGGCAGAGGGAGAAAGTAAGGGAAAGGCATTTTTAGGTGGTGTACTTTCAGGGGTGGTCGAACCGATTGGCGCAGTATTGACAATTATTGCTGCACAGCTGATAATCCCGGCATTACCATATTTGCTGAGCTTTGCAGCAGGAGCTATGCTTTATGTCGTGGTTGAAGAACTAATCCCTGAAATGTCGCAGGGAGAGCACTCGGATATTGGTACGGTTTTCTTTGCAGTTGGGTTTAGTTTAATGATGATTCTGGATGTGGCACTTGGGTGATAACAAACAGGAAAAGGTATTAGAATATAAATTTGCGGTAATCAATTATATCGGATTTCTAAGATTTTCATAATCAACTTTACAAAATCTAATCAGAATCAGTCCATCCATATTCCACATGGATGCAAATACCGGAATTTCTTTGATATCAGATGTCATTTTTATCATAAGAAAATATCCTTTTTCATCCCTTCTTCTGCAATATTATGATTATATGGTACATTATAAATGTGGAATTTACAAAGGTTAAGCGCATAACCCATTACAAAATTTGCATTCGATTTTTGTGATATTTTACTATTGCATTACGCATTTCCAGCAATCTGTGTGTTAATCATTAATGACATTCTTATCCCACAATAAAACTGTGTCGTAAAATGTGGTAAGAAAATCAGACGAATATATTTTTCCAAAGACTTGTCGTAAAAATGTGGTCAAATCAAGAAAATCGAGTGCGAAAGCAAGTGAGAAATCCCTGTGAAGCCCGTAAAATCAAAGCTTCACCAAAAAATCTCAAAAAATTAGCACTCGTCTATTGACATGGCTAACAGATAGTGATATATATATGTTATACGAAGTGTAGAACAAATAAGCATCTTCGGGTTAGGAGGAACTTATATGAATATAAATAAATTTACGCAAAAGTCATTAGAAGCAGTAAATAACTGTGAGAAACTGGCTTATCAGTATGGCAGCCCGGAAATCGATCAGGAACATTTTTTATATAGCCTGCTTACGATTGAGGATAGCCTGATTTTAAAATTAATTGAAAAGATGGAAGTGAATAAAGAAGCATTTCTGTCACAGGTACAGCAGGCAGTTGAGAAGAAGCCAAAAGTTTCCGGTGGACAGACTTATATCAGTAAGTCTTTGAATCAGGTACTTGTGAGTGCGGAGGATGAAGCTAAGGCAATGGGAGATGAGTATGTTTCTGTAGAGCATCTTTTCCTTTCTTTAATGAAGTATCCGAATACAGAGATTAAGAAATTGTTTCAGGCATATGGAATTACAAGAGAGCGTTTTCTTCAGGCATTGTCTACAGTAAGAGGTAACCAGAAGGTTGTCAGTGATAACCCAGAAGCCACTTATGAGACATTGGAGAAGTATGGTTATGACCTTGTAGAGAGAGCTAAACAGCAGAAGCTTGACCCGGTTATCGGACGAGACAGCGAGATTCGTAATGTCGTTCGTATTCTTTCCAGAAAGACAAAGAATAACCCGGTATTGATTGGTGAACCTGGTGTTGGTAAAACAGCTGTTGTTGAAGGTCTTGCACAGCGTATCGTGAAAGGTGATGTGCCAGATTCTTTAAAGGATAAGAAATTATTTGCCCTTGATATGGGTTCTTTAGTAGCAGGAGCGAAATATCGTGGTGAGTTTGAGGAACGTTTAAAAGCAGTTCTTGAAGAAATCAAAGCCAGCGATGGACAGATTCTTTTATTCATTGATGAGCTGCACACGATTGTTGGTGCTGGTAAGACCGACGGTGCGATGGATGCCGGAAACCTGTTAAAGCCAATGCTTGCCAGAGGGGAACTTCACTGTATCGGTGCTACAACACTGAATGAATACCGTCAGTATATTGAAAAAGATGCCGCATTGGAGCGTCGTTTTCAGCCGGTTATGGTCGATGAACCTACGGTAGAAGATACGATTTCTATTTTGAGAGGATTAAAAGACCGCTACGAAGTATATCACGGTGTAAAGATTGCAGACAGTGCCTTAGTAAGTGCCGCTGTTTTATCTAACCGTTATATTACCGACCGTTTCCTCCCAGATAAGGCAATCGACCTTGTGGATGAAGCATGTGCGATGATTAAGACAGAATTAGATTCCCTTCCGGCCGACCTTGATGAAGTGCAGAGAAAGATTATGCAGTTAGAAATCGAGGAAGCAGCCTTAAAGAAAGAAACGGATCGTCTTAGTGTAGAACGTCTTGAAAATCTGCAAAAGGAACTCGCCGAATTACGTGAGGAATTTAAGTCGAAAAAGGCTTCCTGGGATCAGGAGAAATCCGCAGTAGAGCGTGTTTCCAAGTTAAAGGAAGAAATCGAAAGTTTAAATAATGAGATTCAGATTGCACAGCGCAATTATGATTTAAATAAAGCAGCAGAATTACAATATGGTAAATTGCCAGAATTGCAAAGACAGTTAGAGGAAGCGGAAGAAAGTGCAAAGAAGAGAGAATCTTCTATGGTTCATGAATCTGTAACTGATGATGAAATCGCAACGATCATCAGCCGCTGGACGGGTATTCCGGTAGCAAAACTTACCGAGAGTGAGAGAAATAAGACATTGAATCTTGATAAGGAACTCCATAAACGAGTTGTCGGTCAGGATGAAGGTGTGGAAAAGGTTACTGAAGCCATTATCCGTTCGAAAGCAGGAATTAAAGATCCGACAAAGCCAATCGGTTCCTTTATGTTCCTCGGACCTACTGGTGTAGGTAAGACAGAACTTGCGAAAGCACTTGCCGCAAGCCTGTTTGATAACGAACAGAACATGGTTCGTATTGATATGAGTGAGTATATGGAGAAATATTCCGTATCTCGCCTGATCGGAGCGCCTCCAGGATATGTAGGATATGAAGAGGGCGGTCAGCTTACCGAAGCCGTCAGAAGAAAACCATACTCAGTTGTTCTTTTTGATGAAATAGAAAAGGCACATCCCGATGTATTTAATGTGCTATTACAGGTACTTGATGATGGGCACATCACCGATTCTCAGGGCAGAACAGTAGACTTTAAGAACACGATATTAATCATGACCTCCAATATCGGTTCCCAGTATCTGCTCGAAGGAATCGATGAAAATGGCAACATCAAGACCGATGCAGAAACTATGGTCATGAATGACCTGCGTTCCCACTTTAGACCAGAGTTTTTGAATCGTCTTGATGAGATTATCATGTTTAAACCTCTTACCAAAGACAATATCGGAGGCATTATTGAGCTTATGCTTGCCGATGTCAACAAACGTCTTGAAGACAAGGAACTTTCTATTCATCTTACCGATGCTGCCAAGAGTTATGTTATCGAACATGGATACGAACCGGCATACGGTGCACGTCCATTGAAGAGATATCTGACAAAACATGTCGATACCCTTGCTGCGAGAATGATACTTTCCGGCGAGGTATATCCACAGGATACGATTGTCATTGACGAACAGGGTGGAGAACTGATTGCTTCTGTGGAACATAGACAATGATGATTTAATTCATTAAATAACGGACAAACAGACGAATCCATGAAATAAAATAATCCATATCTGTGGCTTTAGTCGCAGATATGGATTATTTTATTTCATGGATTCGTCTGTTTAGCCATTTGCTTACCGAATGGAACAGTAAACTACAATTCATTATTCACCATATAATAATAAACCTCCGCAAGGAACTTAGAATTCGTCGGAGCTCCTTTATCTGAATAAGAGGAGCAATGAAAAATTTTCTCAATCTCTTCTAAATCACCTTTTAAAAATCCAATTTCAATTGCATGCCGAATGTTTCGTTCGACCCGGGCGGCTGTACTCGAACATTTTTTAGCAACATCGACATATAACCCTTTTGTAATGTGGTTTAAATAATCAGGATCAAGTGCGATAAGTTCTAATGCGGTTACTATGTAAGAAAAACCAAGCATATTAGCGGGAATTCCGATTTGCATCAAAAGTTTTTGAATTCCTGAGGTTTCGATGCGTAAAACATTTTTAAAATCATTTTCACTGTTTATAGTAAAAATAAGTACTTTTTGATGATCTTCCATAGTGTCGATAAATCTGAAAAGGTCATCTTTAACATGGAAAATTCCCGCAAAATCAATAAAAACGTTAGACATATATTATATCCCCTTCCTTTTTGTTATCTTTTACATTTTAATATGTATATTGACATAATAAAATATTAGGAATAACATAACAATTATAAAAGTTTTTAAAAAGTTATGTCAGTAATGACCCGTGGGAGACAAGATGTTCAGTGATAAGATTCGAGAATTAATGATTGAGAGGGATATATCCCTTACGGATTTGGCGGAACTTTCTGGAGTTCCATTTGAGACATTGCGTAATATTTATTATAGAAAAGTAAAAGATCCAAAAGTATCGACTGCTTTTCAATTAGCAAGTGCGCTTGAAGTTACCGTTGAGTATTTATTAAAAGATATGAGTACGACAGAGGAAGAGGCGGAGAATTCAGAAGGACAGGAGGGCATAGAGGAAGAACTTCTTGAAAATTATAGAGAGTGTGGGAATCATGGAAAGGCAATTATTCGTTTAGTTGCCCGGTTAGAATGTAAGGCAGCAAGAAAAGAAAGATTGAATTTGCGTAAAATGAAACACAGAATCCCATGTTTTATTCCAGTAGGCCGTATTGGAGATGGTATTGATTACAATAGTTGTACGGTAGAAGACGAATACACAATGATTAAAAAGGTTTATCTGGCTATTGAGATTACTAATAATAACTTTGCTCCTGCATATTGTAAAGGAGACAGGATATTATTAGAGAATCGTTTTCCTGAATTAGGAGAATGCGCCGTCTTTACAGATGGAATGAAAGCTTATTTCCGCTATTTTAAAATGGAAGGAGAAATGTACTGTTTAAAATGCCTGAATGGAAGAGGGAAAGATATGCTGCTTCGGCGAATGGATGAAGTAGACTGTCTCGGCACCTGTATTAGTGTGATTAGGAAATAGGGCATATAGGGGTTCTATTGCTCGGCTGCCCTTCGAGAACATCAGTTTTGCTTCGCAAATCAGAAAATGTCAAATATTGAGTTTTGCATTATCTTGTGATACCATATAAATGGATAGTTGGACATTTCAATGAAAATAGCTAAATATTTTATAAATGGGGCAGATTTTGAATGAGTATGATATTGGGATATATAAAGGAACGAGAAATATCTTTTCTGTTCTTTCTATTGTTGGTTCTGTTAGTAATTGTTCTTTGGAATTTGTACAAAAAGGAGAAAAAGAGAGCAGAAGCAGCAGAACTCTCTGTAGCCGGTGAGCGGAAATATTACGTGGTGTGCATCCCGTCAAGTAGACAATTAAAAAAATATAAAATTTTTGTGTTG
>OLNW01003356.1_pt1 | contig 12418 bp, 9 predicted proteins | sample 1672121 | NCBI WGS metagenome assembly OLNW01 (sample SAMEA3136648, study PRJEB25190) | human gut metagenome
CCGCGTACATGACGGCAACGCGGTCGCAGTTCTGGCTGACCACGCCGAGGTCATGCGTGATAAGGATCGTAGACGTACCGAGCTTTTGCTGCAAGTCGCCCATCATCTGAAGTACCTGCGCCTGAATGGTCACATCCAGTGCAGTCGTCGGCTCGTCCGCCAGAAGCAGGCGCGGTTCGAGCGCCAGCGCGATGGCGATCACCACGCGCTGCTTCATGCCGCCGGAGAACTGATGCGGATATTCATTCTTGCGCGACGCCGGAATGCCGACCATCTCCAGGATCTCTTCGACGCGTTTTTCGACCTGCGGCTTCTTCATATCCGGCTCGTGCTGACGGATGGATTCAGCGATCTGCTCGCCCACCTTGAGAACCGGATTCAGGCTGGTCATCGGGTCCTGAAAGATCATGGAGATCTCCGCGCCGCGGATCGCACGCATATCCGCTTCCGTGCATTTGAGCAGGTCGCGCCCCTCAAAATAGATCTCGCCGGATGTGATCTCGCCGACGCGCTTGGGCAGCAGCCGCATGATAGAGAGCGCCGTGGTCGTCTTGCCCGCGCCGGTCTCGCCTACCAACCCCAGCGTTTCGCCCTTATAGAGCTTGAGCGAAACGCCGTTGAGCGCGTGAACGTCGTCCTCCTCCGTGTGATAGACCACGGAAAGGTCGCGTATCTCCGCAATGATTTCGTGATTCAACTCTTTCACCTCAGTTCTTCATGCGCGGGTCAAGCGCGTCGCGCAGACCGTCGCCCAGCAGGTTGAGCGAAAGCACCGCCAGCGCAATAGCGATGCCGGGGAAAATAACGAGATACGGGCTGGTGCGGATCAGGTCGCGCCCTTCGTAGAGCATCGTACCCCATTCCGGCTGCGGCGGCTGGATGCCCATGCCCATAAAGCTCAGGGAAGAAATAATCAGGATGGTCGAGCCCATCGCCAGCGTTGCCTGAACAATGATCGGACCGATGGCGTTGGGAATGATATGGCGCAGGATGATGCGGGCGTTGCTCGTGCCGCAGGCCTTCGCCGCCTCGATAAACTCCTGCCCCTTGACGGTCAGGATCGAGGAACGGATGACGCGCGCAAATACCGGAATATACGCCAGCGACAGCGCAATCATCAGGTTGACCATGCTGTGTCCCAGCGCGGCGACGATGCTGATGGACATGAGCATCGGCGGGATCGCCAGCAGGATATCCATCAGGCGCATGAGTACGTCATCTACACGACCGCCGTAATAGCCCGCAATCGCGCCGATAATGCTGCCAATGGCAACCGCTGCCAGCATTGCGAAAATGCTGAGCGACAGGCTCAGACGGCTGCCGTGGATGATGCGGGCGAACACATCGCGGCCATAGCTGTCCGTGCCGAACCAGTGCTTTGCGGAAGGCGTTTGCAGGCGCTCCGCCATGTTCATGCCCGTCACGTTCGTATCATAATCCGCGATCCAATCCGCGCAGACAGCCAGCGCTACCATCACAATCAGAATCGCCAGACCGAGCATCGCCAGCTTGTTTTTGCGAAGGCGGTTCCAAATGATGGAAAGCTGGCTGCGCTTTTTGTATTCGGCTTGTTTCTTTCTGCTCATTTGATCTCCCCCTTGGCATATTGCGACTTGATGCGCGGATCGACAAAGGCATAGATCAGATCGACAGCCAGATTAACCAGGCTGTATGCCACCGTAATGAACATGACCGCGCCCATGACTACCGGCGTATCCTTCATGCGGATGGAAGAAATGAGCAGCGTACCCAGACCGCCCAGCGCAAAGACGGACTCGATGACCACCGAGCCGCCGAGTACATAGCCAAAATCCACGCCGACGACCGTGATGATCGGCAGCAGCGCGTTGCGCAGGCAGTGGTGCATGACAATCTTGCGCTCGCCTACGCCCTTGGCGCGCGCCGTGCGGACGTAATCCGCACGGATGACCTCCAGCATCGTGGAACGGGTCATGCGGATAAGGGTCGCCATCGTGCCGGTCGAGAGCGTGATAGCGGGAAGGACGAAATGCCGCCACGTCGCCGCGCCCGTTGCCGGAAAAAGTTTCATATTTAAAGCCAGAGAAAGCTGAAGCAGAAGACCCATGACGAAGCTCGGAATGGAAGCAAAGAGCATCGCCACGACCATGCTGACGTTATCGACGATGGAGTATTGTTTAATGGCAGAGATCACGCCGACCGGCACGCCGATAAGCGTCGCGATGAGCATTGCCAGCGTCGCCAGACGCAGCGTAGTCGGAAATCGGGTCATGATCTCGTTGCCAACGGGCAGACGCGTCTGATAGGACTGACCAAAATCGCCGCGCAAAGCATCCAGGATATAGCGAAAATAGCGGATAAGGAACGGCTGATCCAGCCCCAATTCAGCTTCCAGCTCAGCAACCTGTTCCGGTCGGGCGGACTGCCCCAGAATCATCTGAGCAGCGTTGCCGGGCGTCAGGTTCATGATGACAAAGACGATGAACGAGATGCCCAGCACCACGACCACCATCATCAGCAGCCGTTTAAGCACATATCTTGCCATGGCATTTCTCCCTTTCAAATGTGTTGTTGCAAAAGAAAGGGACAGCGTCGAGCTGCCCCTTTCCCTCATGCTCTGTGAATGGACTTACTCGCCGAAGGACAGATCCTTGAGCATATAGCAGCCCAGCGGGCTGGCGTCAAGGCCCTGTACGTCCTTGGTCGCGGTGATGGTCGTCTGCTGATACACCAGCGGCATCTGATACGCATGCTCCACGATGTTGGCGCAGACCGCATCATAAGCGGCGACCTTCTCGTCGTCGTTCACCTTCGCGGCGGCATCCAGCAGGTCGGAAAGCTCGTCGGTCGTGACGTGCGTGATGTTGCCGGTTCCGCCGTAGCAGTCCTTGTGGAACTGGCTGTACATGACAGAGTAGGCATCCAGGAACATCGCGGACCAAGAGCCGACGGTCATCTGATAATCGCCGTTGGAATACACAGCGTTGGTGTATGCGCCGCCTTCCATCAGCTCAATCTCCACGTCGATGCCGATCATCTTCAGCTCAGCCTGAATGATGGTCGCAACCTTCTGATGGGTGTTGTCCTCCTTGATGCAGAGCTTCAGGGTCAGACCGTTCGGATAGCCCGCCTGCGCGAGCAGGTCTTTCGCCTGCTGGACATCATAGGTGTAGCTCGGCGTCTCGGCAGAATAGCCGGCGCAGACAGTCGGAATCGGGCTGTTTGCCGCGGTACCCATGCCATCCAGCGCGCCGAGGATGATGTCATTCTTGTTGATTGCAGAGCAGATCGCCTTGCGGACGAGCTCGTTGCTCAGGATCGGATCCTCAACGTTCATGTTCAGGGAGAGTACGCTCGCAGAATCGCAGGCGTAGAAGCTGAGGTTATCATCCGCTTCCACAGCCGGAATGTCGCTTGTGTTGACGTTCATGAACGTGTTGATCTCGCCGTTCTCCAGCGCGATCAGACCGGTGTTCTTATCTGTGATCGGCTTGCAGTAGATGTTCTTGATTGCCGGCACGCCCGCGAAGTAATCCTCGTTCGCCTCCAGCAGGATGTGGTCGCCGCTGACCCATTCGACCAGCTTGTACGCGCCGCTGCCCATCGGCTCGCGCTTCATCGCGTCATTGCCCTTACTCTCGCAGTATTCCTTGCTCATGATGGCAAAGAACGGAGAAGCCAAGGAGCCCATCATGCCGCCAAACGGCGTATTCAGGCGGATCTCCACCGTATGGTCGTCCACCACGACGACCTCCTCGATGCAGCTGGTCATATCGAAAGCCCAGCCCGCTGCGATGGTGCGATCCAGCGAATACTTGATATCTTCAACGGTCATCTTGCTGCCGTCGTGGAAGGAAACATCCTTCGTAAAGGTGACGGTATACGTCAGACCGTCGTCGCTCATCACCACGTCGTCCGCCAGATACGGCTTATAGCCGCCGTTGCCGTCGGAGATCGTCAGGCAGTCGTACAGCGCATAGGTGATGGTAAACGTATTCATGCTTGCGGTATTCATCGGGTCCAGGCTGGCAGGGTCAGCGCTCATCGCCCAAACCAGCGTATCCTTGTCTTCCGCCACAGCCACGCTGCAGAGCATCAGCAGCGCCAGCACGAGACAAGCCAGCTTCATCAGGGTCTCCATCGTCATTTTCCTTTCTCTGTGCCGCTTCTTTTTTTTAAACCAGCAAGTACGGTTCATTATATGCTTCATATGATGGTTTGTCAAGGCATATAATATGAAAATTTATACATATCTATCCCGATTTATTCGAAAGACCGCCCGTAATCTGACGGCATATTTATACACAGCCTCTTTTTACCCGCCAAGCGTCATGACAGTTTGTCATCTTTTTCGCCTTTCAGGGTATTTTGCTCACCCTTCCGGCAAAGCAAACCGAAAACCATGGATTTAGGCAAAAGAAAAACGCCCGATCTCTCGACCAAGCGCTTTTTCTGGCTCAGAAGCCAAATCCCTATCCAAATTGCGAAACCCGTTAGGGAAAATTCCTTGCAGTTCTCCGAATGTAATTGTTTCGGTGCTTTCGTGGAAATTGTAGGTCAGCACCATCTTGTCATCATACAAAAAAATGGCGTTGACAAACGTATCAACCAGATCGGCGGAATCATACTCTGCGAAGCCTTCCAAGGCGGATTCCGGCAGGATGCCGTCTGCGCCGGAAGAAATCACCTCTGTGGCGGAAACGACGCAGACGTTGCTCTTCTTGAGCGGCACCTTATAGCGGGTATAGATTCCTTGCGTTCGTCAAAGAAGGACATCCGCAACGACCTCGCTATCATCCAGCATGCGATAACCGACGCCAAGCTCATTGATGATATAGCGCTTTTCACCCGGTGTTACGCCCATTTTCTTTCGGATATTCTTCATGTTGACCTGCAACTTCTTGACGCTTCCATAATCCGAATATCCCCAGATTGCACGGATGATGGCGGCATACGTCAGCACCTTTCCCGCGTGAATAGAGAGCAAAGCCATGATGTTGTATTCCGTTTGGGTCAGGTCAATTTCAGCTTTGCCGACAAAAACCTGCCGTTTGTCATAATCGATCAGCAGATCCTGAAGCTGAAATTTACCGCTGGGCGCATTTTCTTTGTTATGCCGCTGACTGCGAAGAACGGCGCGAATACGAGCCAATAGCTCTTCTGTTCCAAACGGTTTGGTGATGTAATCGTTTGCCCCCAGATCCAACGCCTCCACCTTGTCCCTTTCGTTGGAACGGGCAGAAAGCACAATAATGGGGAGAGCATCTGATTTTCGTACCTCTCGAATCAAATCAAGCCCGTCCCGATCCGGCAAACCGAGATCCAGAATGATGAGATCCGGACGATGAGAGGCGTACATCATCATGCCCAGCGAGCAGGTTTCCGCGCAGAGCACCTGATAATCGCTGGTTTCCAGATTGGCTCTGATGAAACTGCGGATGTTGGCTTCATCCTCGACGATCAGAATTTTGTACTTGTTATTGCCCATCGTCGTCCCTCCCTCTTTCCAGAGAAAAACGGAATACAGCACCGCCGCTTTCCCTGTTTTCTGCGAAAATTTCGCTGCCGTGCGCCTTGATGATGGCGGCGCACACAGATAGCCCGATGCCCATATTGCTGCGCGTTCCGTCTACCGGCGCAGCGGTTTTTTCATAGTTCCCGGTAAAAATCTTTTGAAGCGCATCCTCCGGAATGCCGCAGCCGTTATCGGCGACTTCAAATACCGCCTGATTTTCCACAAGGGAAACGGAGAGGCTCAGCTCCGTCATTCCCTTCGCATGAAACACAGCGTTTTCCAGAAGATTCAGCAGCACCTGTTCGATTAATATGGAATCCATGGGAATATCGACAAAATCATCCGGAATCCGCGTGATTACCTTCTGACTTGGATGTTTTTTGGAGAACTTCATCAGAACCGAGTCGATCAGCTCATCCAGAACGGTCGGCGTTTTGACAACCTCGACCTTTGAATCGTCGATTCTTGTGACGGATAGCAGATTTTCAACCATGCGGATGAGCCATTCGCTGTCCTCCCGGATTTCCCCCAACAGCTTGAGCTGCTGTTTCTTGGGAAGCGCGTCATATTTGGTTATCAGCGTGGAAGATGAACCGTATATCGAGGTGAGGGGCGTGCGCAGGTCGTGAGAGATTGCCCGCAGGAGATTACCCCGCATCCTTTCTTTTTCGCTTTCTGCCCGCAGTTTTTCCTGTTCCCGCACCCGAAGCAATTCCTGATCTCGTATCCGAATGTTCAGCGCACTGGTGGAAACAGCGACGATCAGCATGATTACGGCGGAGAGAATGCTTTCTTCTACAAAGAAGTCAAAGGCATAATAGGGATAGGTAAAAGCAAAATTCACCGCGAAAACGCTGACGATTGCCGAAACGATCCCGTAGCGATATCCATGGGTTTTCAGCGAAATCAGAAACACGCCGAAAACAAAGATCATGGGAACCAGCGTCTGCGTGGTAAAGAGCTTCTGGATTAGAAGGTTGACGGCAAATGCGCTCAGAAAGACGGTGACTGAAAACAAAGTATCTTTTTGTCGCTGGCGGTTTTTCATCATGCGTCTCCTTTGCTTTTTTACAGGTTCATTATACCCCATGAGAGGGAGCGCATCAAGGTTTCCGTACTTGGGGATATTGCACGATTCCCGTTTCTTTACCAAATCTACACCGTAAAAATGCTATGATAAACGTATAGAAAGCTGCCCGTCATCCATATACGGCGCACAGCGGCAAGGAGGAAAAAGTTCGTGGAATACGACAGTAGCGACGATACCGGCAACAACATGGATCAGTTCTGTTCATATACGGCATATCTGCGCCCTTTGCTGCGGCATGGGACGCAGGTATGCTTTTTTGACGCCCGGAAAAGGATGCAAGACCGCCCATGTGCGCAGGATCGAGCGTTTATAAACCGCTGACGCAGGCGGGCTGAACCTGCTTTTTACACGGAATGATGATGAACAGAAAATCAAGGAGTTTTGTATGGATTATATGGGAAGTATTTTGGCGATGGTCATCTGTATTGCCATGTCCGCCTATTTCAGCGCGACAGAAACGGCATTTTCGTCTTTGAATAAGACTCGGCTGAAGGTTCTCGCGGATAGCGGAAACAGGAGAGCAGCACTGACGCTCAAGCTGGCGGAGAATTACGACAAGCTGATTTCGACCATCCTGATTGGAAATAATATCGTGAATATCCTGGTTGCGTCAATCGGTACGCTTCTGTTTGTTGGTCTCTACGGCGACATGGGTGCGACGATTTCCACCGTCGTTGTGACGGTCGTTGTTCTAATTTTTGGCGAAATCACCCCCAAGAGCGTGGCGAAGGATGCGCCGGAACGCTTTGCCATGGTCAGTGCCCCCTTTATCCGCCTGTGGATTTGGGTGCTGACGCCGCTGAATTTTCTTTTTTCCCAGTGGAAGAAACTCATTTCCCGCTTTTTCAAGACCGACGAGAATACAAAAATGTCCCACGAGGAATTGCTTCTCTTCATGGAAGGCGTTGAGCAGGACGGCGGCATCGATGAAAACGAGGGAGAGCTTCTGCGAAACGCGCTTGAATTCCGCGATCTGACAGCGGCGGAAATCCTGACGCACCGGATTGAGCTGGAGGCGGTGGAGATTGATGAAAGCCATGAGCAGATTGCAAAGGCTTTTACGCAGTCCGGTTTTTCCCGCCTGCTGGTTTATCGGGATACGATTGATCAGGTAGTTGGCATTCTATGTCAAAAGGATTTCTATTGCAACGGCAAGATGACGGATCGTCCCATTGCGGAAATCATGACCGCACCGCTGTTTGTCTATCAGCACACGAAGATTCGGGATATCCTGAAGACGTTCCAGCGTCAGAAAGCGCACATTGCCGTCGTCATAGACGATTTTGGCGGAACGCTCGGCATTGTGACGATGGAGGATATTCTGGAGGAGCTGGTCGGTGAAATCTGGGACGAGCATGACGAGGTGGAAGAGCATTTTGAAAAACTGGATGAAAACGTCTACCGCGTGGATTGTTCCGCCAGCTTGGAAGATTTCATGGAGTTCTTTGACGTGAAGCTGGAATCCGACAGCATTTCGGTTGGCGGCTGGGTGATGGAACAGTTGAACCACGTTCCGGTTCAGGGTGAATCTTTTTCAGTCTGCCATCTGGAAATCACGGTTTCTGAGGTAAGCGCTTATCGAGTATCCTTTATCACGGTCAGGCAATGCGAGTCGGGCGCGACGTATGCGGAGTAACAAGACGGAGGAAGTATGGTAAAAAAAGTACAGGATGCGGACAGCGATCAAAGCATGACCTCTGCGCCGCCGGAAGGAAAATCCTTCGATCTCTATATCGTGCAGTATATCATCCGCGCACTGATGATGCTGATTGTTTTTGCGTGGGCGCTGGTGAATCTCGATGCGGTTCTGCGCTTTCTGAACAGCGTGTTTGCGCTGGTATCGCCGTTTCTGATTGGCGGGGCGATTGCGTTTTTGATGAATATCATGCTTCGGCCGTTAGAGCGCCTTTGGAAGAGAATATTCCGAAAAGCGCCTGCGAAACTGACCCGACCGGTGTGTCTGACGTTAAGCGCCGTCCTCCTGCTTGGAATCCTATTTGCCGTTGTGTTTATGATGATTCCGAGTCTGCGGGAATCGGGAAATGAATTTATCCGCAATATTCCCGCCTATGTTGACGAAATTGGTCAATGGTGGATGAAGATTTCCCGGTTTGCGGCGAAATACAATGTCATTTTGCCGGAATACGCCATTGATTCGGATCTGCTGATCGAGAAGATCACCGCGTGGATGGATATCGAAGGAAGCGGGCTTATTTCGGTAACATGGGGCGCGGCAACATCTATCCTCTCCATTTTGGTCGATGCGGTTCTGGCGTTTGTCTTTGCTATTTATCTGCTTGCGAAAAAGGAGAGCGTTGCGGTTCACTTGAAAAAACTCACCCTGACGGTGCTTCCATGCCGAAAGGCGCAGCGACTGCTGAACATCGCATCGCTGACGAACCACACCTTCACGAACTTTGTCAGCGGTCAATTGACAGAGGCGATCATCATCGGCGCACTCTGCTTTGTCGGCATGTTGATGCTGAGCATTCCATATGCAGGGGCGGTTTCAACATTTGTCGCGGTTACTGCGTTGGTGCCAATCTTTGGCGCATGGCTTGGCGGCGGTTTGGGCGCATTTCTGATTTTGCTGGCAGATCCTGTCAAGGCAGTATGGTTTGTCGTCTTCCTGCTGGTTTTGCAGCAGGTAGAAGGCAATTTGATTTATCCAAAGGTTGTCGGCAAATCCGTCGGTCTTCCGGGTCTGCTCGTTTTGATGGCGGTTACGATTGGCGGCGAGGCATTCGGCGTCATGGGCATGCTCTTCAGTGTTCCCGTCTGCGCGGTGCTGTACAGTCTTTATTTGGAGTTTATGAGAAAATCAGACGGATTGTAAGTGCGAGTATAGTTAAACCTCTGCACGGAAGCAAGATACTCCTCGATTTTCCGGGGTTTCCATTATCGCAGAGCGACATCACGAAGGAGAACAGGAAACAGGAAAATCAGTTAAAGGCAGCATAAGAAAAATTCCGTCAGAGTCAGTTATAAGACTCTGGCGGAATTTTTACGTTATGGCGGATGATCTCGTTCGGCGCTTGGAAGAAGCCCCCCCTCCGTCTGCCGTTTTCAAAATAACCGTATTGGAAGGCATGAAAAAATCCGAACCAAATCTGATTCGGATTCCATGTTTCTGGCTCCCCAGGTAGGGCTCGAACCTACAACCCTTCGGTTAACAGCCGAATGCTCTGCCATTGAGCTACTGAGGAATGTTTGCTTTCGTTCGTTGAAGAACGTGATTATTATACCGCCAAGATTGGCTCTTGTCAATCCCTTTTTTATCTTTTTTCAACTTTTTTGCTGTTCTGTTTTTTTCTTCATCACAAAGGGCCTACTTGGGCGAAATCGTCCCGTAATGCCGAAACTTTTCCCGTTGAAGAAGGTACTGCCCTGCGAGTCATATCCTTCTACCTCCAGACAGGATGTTATCGTCTGATGCTTGTGCATCATCGCAAGCGTCAGCATGCGAATGACTTCCCTATTATACCAACACATCCTTCTTATTTTCTTTCAGACCCTTTTCCCCGCGTCGGCATCACTCTCCGCTTCTGCACGAAAAGCAGAATTTCTGCACGAAAACACACTTGGGACGCCGGATGCACGCTTGCGGGTATTTCCGCTTATATGCTATAATAATCAGACAGATCTTGTGCTTTTTAAACAAACGGAGGGAATGTTCATGAAAATCAAGGTGGCTCTGCTGTCTGTACTGTTTCTCATTTTGCTGCTTGTCTGCGCACAGGCTTCCGCAACAACGACCACCGTTATGATGTACATGTGCGGAACAGATTTGCAAAGCGACTGCGTAAACGACATTTATGAAATGTGCAGCGTCGATTTGCCCGGCAACGTCAACGTCGTCGTTCAGGCGGGCGGCGCAGCCGAATGGGACGATTCCGACTTACAGCCCAACGCCATCAACCGTTTCGCTATCGGCTATCTTTCCTTCGAGGATATCCAATCCCCTCGCCGCGGCAACATGGGCAGCAAGGATGCACTCGTCGATTTTATTTCATGGGCGACCGACTCTTACCCTGCTGACCGCTATATTCTCATTCTCTGGGATCACGGCGGCGGCTCCATGTGGGGCATCTGCTTTGATGAAACCGCCGATAACGACAGCCTGACCATCCACGAAGTCAACGACGCGCTCTACGCCGTTCAGCAGAAAGACCCCGATTTTCATTTGGATATCATCGGCTTTGACGCCTGCCTGATGGCGACTTATGAAATGGCTGTCCATCTGCCGAGTTATGCGGATTACATGGTTGCCAGCGAAGAGCTTGAGCCGTCCCTCGGCTGGAGCTACGACGGCTGGCTGGGCGACCTCGCCGCTAATCCTGAAATGAAATCCGCCGACATCGCCGTATCGATGGTCGATCGCTATATGGAGGCATGTCTCAGCAATAATCCCAATGACTACCTCAGTCTGAGCGTAATCGACCTTTCCGTTGTTCCTACCCTGCTCAGACAGGTCGAAACCTACTCCGCCTACCTGACGGAGGCACTGGAAAACGGACAGCTCCCGACCATCAGCCGCGCACGTCAGCGCATGTATCCGTTTGGAAAATTTGCCGACAGCTCAACCGATATGGTGGACTTCATGGCATTTCTCGATGCAACGCGCCAATTCGCGCCCAATATGGCAAGTCAGATTGAATCCACGTATCGCACCGCGATTCACTACTCACTCGGCACGGATATGTTCGATTACCTGACCGGTATGAGTATTCTGGTCCCCGGCAGCAACGTCAGCGAGTTTATAACTAGTTTTGACGAACAATATGACTGCGGCGAAAAATACCCGAATTACAGCCAGTTCACCTATGGCTATGCAACCCTTCTTGCCGGCGGCAACTATACCTTTACCCTGCAAGCACCGACGCAGGCCTCTGCCGCCGTAACAGGCGGATTATCCGATACGATGCTGAGCACGGTATTCATCCCCGGCGGCACTTATGTCGCGCCGGAGGACGCTTCTAACAGTGCTGCTGCGCCCGCGCCCAGCCAGCCGCCGGCCGGAGGCTCCGGCTGGAGCGGATTCGGCTCTGTCCTTTCCGGCTCGATTACGCCTGATGACAATGAAACCGAGGAAGAATACGCCTTTCTCTCTGACATGAGCGCAGATTACGCCTGCTACATGACTCTGTCTCAGGATGAGCTTGCCAATCTCTCGCTGGTTGAGGGTCTGCTCTATCTCGACGCCAGCGATGGCGAAGATACCATCTGGATTGAGCTTGGCGCGATGCAGAACGCCGGCATTGATTGGCAGACCGGCGATATCATCAGCGGCTTTGACGGCACATGGCCCATGCTCGACGACCAGCTCGTCGTTCTCTACGATCAGGTGCAGACGCAGAGCATGCGCCGAAGTGTCATTCCCGTGACGCTCAACGGCAAGGAAGGCTACCTGATCATCATATTCACCGCCGCTCATCCGGAAGGCATCATTTCCGGCTTCTCCGAAGGCTACGACGCCAATGGTCTGCCGGTGCGCGGCATGACGCAGCTTGCCGAAGGCGATGAAATCATCCCGACCTATCCCATCCTCTTTGACGACGGTACGAGCGAAATGGTTGAAGGCTCTATCGAGGGCGACCCCATCATTGTCGGAAACACACTGCCTGTGTTCGAATATGTATCGCTGGAAGGCGCAGATTCAACCTTCCTGTATTGCTTCCGCCTGACGGATATTTTCGGTCAAAGTGAGCTTTCCGAAATGATTGACTTCTATCTCTAAGGACACTTGCCGCACCTGCGGACTGATTAAGGAGGAAATACCATGAAAAAAATCTTTTCCCTGCTGCTCTGTTTGACGCTGTCTGTCGTCTGTCTCT
>OLNW01003362.1_pt1 | contig 12408 bp, 7 predicted proteins | sample 1672121 | NCBI WGS metagenome assembly OLNW01 (sample SAMEA3136648, study PRJEB25190) | human gut metagenome
AAAAAAAAAATTAAAAACTAATCTTTTTTGACTATTACCAGTTTCATGCTTTTCACTGTAAGCAAGAGGATAATCAACTTTTACTTTATACCAAACCTCACCATATACATGACCACTTGCACTAACAGTATTTTTAACTTGTTCATTTAATGTAATGTTGCCACTAATTATAATATCTCCAGCATTTACATAACTATTAATTTCTTTAACTATTTCACCATTTTCAGCCTCTATTTTCTTTATAATTGCATTTTTACTAGCAATTACATGTCTTTTTTCATTGCTTTCTTCATTATTTTTTATTTTTCTTTCTTCTAGTCGAACAATATATTTTGTACCTATATTTTCTATTTCAAGCCATTCTATATCGTCTTTATGATTAGTAAGTATCTGCTCTTTTATTTTTTGTACTTCATCATAATTTTTCTTAAATGCATGAATTTTTAAACCATATTTTTCTAGTTCACTTAACATTTTATTTCTAATACTTTTATCAGTATGAACAACTTCAATACTAAAAATCATTCTCGATAAAATTTGTAAAACAATTATTCCTATAACAAGAAAAACTAAAATAAGACTATTTAGTTTTAGGGTTTTTCTTATTTTAATCATACCCGTTCCACCAACAATATTAAACTCATAAATACTTTTAATATTTAAAACTTTTAAATAATCACTTTTTAATATAACAATATTGGCTTCATTTCTATTAATCATTTCCATGTTATATATATTAATCTTATTATCTGCAAGTCTTTTAATAAATCTTTCTATTTTTCTACCCTTAATATTTATCTTTATTTTACTCTTAAAAAATAAGAAAAAATTATTCTTCATTTAATCACCCTAGTTCTATATTATTGATAGTACCAGATATTAAAATTTCATCATCAAGCATTTTTATTAAAGATAAACCCTTACCATTAATTGTAACATTTCCTCCATAATAATATACAACTATTTTATTAGAATCTATCTTTCCAATAGTATTATAATTCATAATATCTACTTTTCCCTTTAAAATATTAATAGAAAATTCATCTTCTAATAAATAACTTCGAAATTTTTTTACAAGACTCATACTATCACCTACATAAGTTTATTAAATTCTTTTAATTATTATGAAATTATACAAATAAAATTTATATTTTTTAAAATATACAAAAATGAGAAGCAAATTGCTTCTCATTTGTTATTTAACCATTTCATAAGAAATACTATATACATCACTTAAATTAGTATCCACATTTAAACTTAATATCTTAGATTCTTTTGATTTAAGAGTACCAAATAAAGTGGCAATAGCAAAATTATGTTCACCTAATATATTTTTACCATCTTTATCTTTAAAATATACTTTAAAATAATTAAATGTAATATCATTATTAGTATTATTAATTGCTGTTACACTCATAGTAGAAGAATATGCTGTACTTTTTAGTTCAACACTATTAAGTGTAATACCTTCTACTACTTGTTCTTTTAATACTCCTTTATTTTCATTTTTATCTTCTTTTAATGTACCATCATCATTTATCTCTTCTTTTATATTTTTCTCATCCGTTGTTGTTTCTTCCTTATTACTTTTTCCACATCCTGTTACTAGCGTCAAACAAAGTAGTAACATAAAACTTAAACTAATTATTTTTTTCATAACTTTCCTTTCTAACTATTTTTTACTAATATATTATCTATCATAGATGTAACTCGGCTATTATACCAAACATTATGAACATTAAAATTAACATATTTAACTTTTTTAGAACTTAATACACCATAAGGTATTGTTGAAGAATATACAGTATTTGTACCATATTGTCCAATTTGTGAATTGTAAAAAATTGCATCACTAGTACCATTATTAGGAAAAACTATTCTATAATTATTTAAATTTGAATTAGTTTTAAATGCTGAATTTACTCCATTGGTTAATAGTCCTATTTTAGCACCTGTTCCTGAAGTAAGTGCACTTCTTGATGGTGCATATATCCACATTGAATATCCACGATTTAGATACATTTGATTTAACCAATATTCTGAAGAATATCCACTATATTCAAAATCTTGCATCAAAATATAACGTATAATACTATCATCATCAAACACTATTTCAATAAATGGGAAAAAATTGATAGAACTAGTTGAATATATTCCTTTATAAGTAAATTCGATATAATTAAAATTATTCATATTAACAGCACTTGGTTTTAATTTAACTGCCATACTATTATTATAAGAAGAAGAAGTCTGAATCATATATCCATTTGAAACTGTAACTTGTGAATACTTTCCTGTTTCTAAATATCCATCACTTGCAGCTCCTATTTCAAAATAATTTAAATCAGATGATGAACTAAAATCAATGTTTTTAGGTGCAGTAGATGGAACATTTGCACCAGTAGTAGGAATGGAACTAGTATTTCCTAAATTATCATATAAATATATATGGGTATTATATGTTCCTGATTCATTATTATGATTAGATACATTTACTCTATAATACCAAGTCCCATTTCCTTGATTTTTACCTAATGCCGACGAATTAGTCTGCCAATTAGATTGAATATCATCTTGTCCATTACTTTCAGTCCATGTTGGAAATTGTACTCTATTTACTCCAGAACCTGCATCACTTACTCCATATACATATACATCATATCCAGATGATGTTACATTTTTTATTTCATAGTTTGTATACGTTGGTGCTGCTGTATCTCTTTTTATGCTATAATTTTGAGTTAATGTTCCCCATCTTCCCCAACCATCTGTTACTACAAATTTTATATTATAATTTGCATCACTTGTTACATTATATGTTGCTGTATCTCCTGATCCAAAATTTGTCCAATTTCCATCATTTATACTATAGTAATAATTTTTTGATGTTTCACATCCACTATTACTTCCTGATAATGTAATAGCAATGTTTCCATTTGTCCAATTTCCAGGTGTATATCCATTTAAATTAACACTCATAGTTGGGGTACTTGTATCTATATCCCATACTGTTAAATGCTCGCCAGTATTTCTTGTTCCTTGACTTGCATTACCTGCATTATCACGAGCAATTATATGTGGTATATATCTTCCTTCCTCAGTCATTGGTATATTCCACTGATTATTTTCTATACTTACTGCATTATTTAGCCATGCACCATCTTTCCATACTGCTACTTGACTATTACTTGATAAGCCACTTCCTCCAGCATCTGCAAGTGTTAATGTTGGTGTTATTCCTCCATTAAAGCAACCCATATAATATTCACCACCATACCAATTTACGATTGATTGTGCATTATAATTATATGTTATTGTCGGTTTTATCGTATCAACTATATATGACTGGTAATACCAGCCTCCACCATTATCTGGATTTTGTTTTTGCAGATTTCCTGCTTTATCAGATACCATTGTATATATTGTCCATGTTCCATCACTATCAAGGGAAACATCATAGTATGATGCACTTGTACTATTAGTTGACTTTGCATCTACTTTTCCACTATATACTAATGCACCATTCTTATATACATGTACTGCCATACTTGCATAATTTTCATCACTTGGTGTTACTCTTACTGTTTGATATGCATTATATGTTCCTCCTGCAATATTATAACTAACTGTCGGAGATATCTTGTCAATTGAAATAAGATATGTTGGTGTTAATGCACTAATATTTCCCACTTTATCAACTGCTCTAAACCATATCCCAGTTCTTATTGAGTTTTCAAAAGTAAATGTATTACTAGAAATATCTATAAAATCAGATCCATTATATGACATTTGATAATGATCTACTCCACTTTCATTATCAGTTGATGTTAAATATGCAATTACTGATTGATTTGTCCATTTATCAGATACATATTTACTTCCATCTGCAGTTTTATAAACTACTGATAATGTTGGTGCAGTTGTATCTATATTACTAACCCTTTGTGATGTTGTTTCTACTGTATTTGTTCCATCACTTGTTCTTGCAGCTATATTTCCTTCACTTGTAAAGGTTACTTTTTCATTTTGCTTATTTGCTCTATACCATTTACCTGCTTCTAATACTGTTCCATCTTCTTTTGTTGCTGTTCCATTTATAATTATATATTCATTAACTAAATTATTATCTGGATATTCTATTGTTAATGTTTTACTTGTACTCCATACACCTGCATTTGATACATTTATTCCTATTTCATCAATATTCTTTGTTGTTCCTACAGCATTTGCTTCAGTACTATTTCCTGCTTCATCAGAACATCTTACTTTTGTATTATATGTCCCTGTTTTTAAATTTTCAAATGTATATGTATCACTTGTTCCTGTTACATAGTTAACTCCATTATTATAACTATATTCATATTTTGTTACTCCTACATTATCATTACATGTTGCTTTTACTGTTATTGTTGATGTTGTTGTTGATTCTATCTCTAATTTAGCCACTGGTCTTTCAGTATCTATTTTATCTATAACAAATTCTTGTCCTTCTGATATATTTCCTACTAAATCTTTACTAAAGGCATAATATGTTCCATTAGCACTTATCTCATATGTTACTATATCTTTTCCCTTTAACCACTTACAACTATCACTATTATTTATATTTGTTACACAGTAATCTGCTACTCCTGATAAATTATCCTTTAGAGTAAGTGTTATTTCATCTTGTTTGCTATACACTTCATTTATATCACTTACCTTTACTGTTGGTTTTTCTGTATCTATCTTTGTTACTTGTGTTGACTTTGTTATATTATTGGTTCCATCTGATGCTTTAGCCACTATAGTCATATTTTCTGTTATAGTAAATGGCCCTTCATATTTAATATATGTTGTTCCTCCATCCAAACTGTATTCTTGTATTAATGCTCCATGATACTCTATGTTTACTGTTTTGCGTTGACTCCATCCGGTTGGATTTACATCTATTTTTGGTAATTCTATGTCCTTTAATTTTATTATGTCTTCTACTTCATATTCTGACATTCCCGTTGCTTCACTATAATTATCTTTTCCGTATGTTCCATTATATACTTTTACTTTTACTTTATAATCTTTCTTTTCTAAATTCTTAAAAGTTTTAGTATTTGTATTTTCTTCTTCATATGTTTGTCCATTATCTATACTATATTCATATAAACTTATTCCACTTTCCATGTCTTCAGCATTTACTACTATTGTTATACTGCTTGTTGTTGTATTTACTGTTACATTTTTTATTATTGGTGGTGTTGTATCATTTGTTAAATCAATATTACTACAATTTCCATCTTTTAAGATTATGTTTTTATTATTTTCATATTTTACTGCACAATATTTATTATTTGTAAGTGTAAAGAATATTTTACCATCTTCTTTTACTGTAATACTTCCTGTACCCATATTTCCATCTATATCTAACTTTGTCCCTTTATCTGTTATACATTCTTTATTATTACATTTAAAATTTATTGTTCCTGGTGTTATATTTTCTAATAAGCTTGAAGAATAATATAACTTGGATGCACTTAATACTCCTTCTGCACTTCGGGCAAAAGCTCCTTTTCTTGCAGTATTAATTAAATTCAATACGATTGGGGTTGCAATTAAAGCTATAATTGCTAGTATTACTATTGTTGCTAGTAACTCTATTAATGTAAATCCTTTTGTTTTATTCTTCATATAACATTCTCCTACTCTAATAAAAATTATACCTTTTATTTTGTTTGATTGCAACAAAAAAATATATTAATTTTTAGTCAATATATTCTTCTTTTCTATGTTTTGCTCATATTTTTTTATAAAGAAATTATCTGTCATACCTGCCAAATAATCAATAACGATTCTAGCACTTGTATTATTATTTTTATAATCATCACTCATATCATTTAAATAAATATCATTTATATCTGAGTTTATATTATTATCAAGGGCATTTAAATAGAAATCAAACAATGAGCGAAACATCATTTCATAATTTTCTAAGTCTTCTTTAGTATGTGCTTTATAGTAAATATTTTCATAATTAAATTTTTGTAAATCATTTAAAGATTTAAATACTCTATCTGATAGTTTAATATAATTATATCCTACACTATTTTCAATAATATCCATAACAAGCGTATCTATCATATTATTATTATGTTGTCCAAGTACATCAGTAATATCTTTTGGTATATCACTTTCTTTTATAAGTCCAAGTCTAATTCCATCTTCGATATCTCTACCAATGTATGCAATAACATCACTAATTCTAACAACACATCCTTCTAAAGTCATTGGAGATAGTTTTAAAGAATTTTTCTCATCTTTATAACAATCGTAGTATTCTTTTAATACTTGTTTTGAATCCTTCCTTATAGGAGCATATTTTCCAGATAAAATTTCACCATTGTGACATAATATGCCATCAAGAGTTTGAACAGTTAGGTTAAGACCTTTACCATTTTTTTCTAAAAAGGCTAGATTTCTTACACTTTGAACATTATGCATAAAACATCCTTCATTATGTTCTAAACTTATTTTATTTAAAATAGATTCTCCAGTATGACCAAATGGTACATGTCCAACATCATGCCCTAAAGCAATAGCTTCTATTAAATCTTCATTTAAATTAAGAGCTCTTCCTATAGTTCTAGCAATTTTACTAACAAGTTGTACATGTAACACTCTTTTAGTTATATTATCATTTTGAGCCTTAATAAATACTTGTGTTTTATCTATATATCTAGCATATGATAAACAAAACATAATAGCATCAGCATCTTTAAAAAATGGTGGTCTTATATCATTAGATGCATCATAATTTATTAATCTAATCGCTTCATCATCTTTAGTAGCAAATGTAGATAAATAGTCATTTTTATGGGCCATATTCTGTTTAATTAAATCAACATCGATCATTATAATTCATTAACCTTACTTTCAATCATATTTGTAATGATAGATAAATCTTCTAATGTCTGTCCTCCACCTTGGGCATATTTTTTACTTCCGCCACCTTTTCCATCACATAAATTAGTAGCTTCTTTTACAAGCAATCCACAGTCAATTTTGTCATTTGTACCATTATACTTACAAACAAAATTTAATTTATCATTATTTTTATTAATAGCAAACATTAAACAATTATATCTATTTACAATTTCATCAACAACAGTCTTTAAAATATCTAAGTCATAATTTTCGGTAATTGTTACAAGTAAATCAATACCATTTAGTACTTTAATGTTACTTGCAAAATTATCTATGTTTGCTAAAGCCTTTTCTGTCTTTTTTTGTTTGTATTCTTTTTCTAATTTAGCAACGCCTTCTTTTATCTTTGTAACTTCTTCTAAGTTAAATAAAACATCACTATAATTATGAGGTGCATCATTATTTATTTCAAAATTAAAGTCAACCTCTAAGCCTTCCTTCATAGCATCTTCAGCAATTTTCTTAGCCTTACCTAATAATTTTATCATATCATCATTGTATGGTTTTATAGCCGAAAATAATTCTTTTTCAATATTAGTATCAGTTGCAGCCTCTATTCGATAAATATTATTTCCTTTTGATTCTATCGATTTAATAGCAAATCTTCTAATATCTTTTACATTTTTTACATGCGTTCCACCACAGAATTCTTTTGAATCAGCAATTGTTACAACTCTAACTGTATCACCATATTTTTCATCAAATAATGACATAGCACCAGTTTTCTTTGCTTCTTCTATTGGTAATATTTCTGTTTTAGTTTCACCAAAGTTTTTAATTTTTTCATTTACTTTTGTTTCAACGTTTATTAAATCATCTTTAGTTATTTTTCCTTCATAAAATATATCAAAGCGAAGATTGTTTTCATCAATTCTAGAACCGGCTTGATGTACATCACCACTTAATACTTCTTGCATAGCTTTTTGTAATAAATGGGCTGCAGAGTGATTTTTCATAATACTTGTTCGCATTTGTTCGTCTACTTTAGCAACTACTTTATCGCCTCTATGAACTACACCATCAAATTTACAATAATGGAAATGTTGTTTATTAACAGCTTTAGTTACATCAATTACATCGATACTAATATTTCCATCCATAATAATTCCATTATCAGCAACTTGTCCACCTGCTTCAGCATAAAATGGTGTTTCTTTTAAAACAATATATCCTTCATTTTCTAATGATGAAACAAAATGATTGCCATCAAATAATCCTATTATTTCTGTTTCAACTTCTAATTTTTCATATCCAACAAAGGTACTATTTTCTTTATATGCGATTAATTCTTCATTTTGGATATTCATTGTATTAATTTTATTACGAGAATTTCTAGCAAGTTCTTTTTGTTTTTTCATAGCATCTTCAAAAGCATCTTTAGAAACAGTAAAACCAAATTCACTTGCATATTCTAAAGTAAGTTCAAATGGGAATCCATATGTATCATATAATTTAAAAGCGTCTTCTCCACTAATTTCTTTATTTTTACTTATTTCAAATATTTCTTGTAATTTTTTCTCACCATTTAATAAAGTTTTACTAAATAATTTTTCTTCAGCATCGACTTTTCCCATAATCATATCCATTTTATCATTTAAATATGGATAATGGAAATTCATAATATCAACTACTACAGGTACTAAATCTTTCATAAAGGTATTTTCAATACCTAATTTCTTACCATGTCTTACAGCTCTTCTAAGTAATCTTCTAAGAACATAATCACGCCCATTATTTCCAAAATTAGCACCATCAGCAAGAGCAAATGTAATGGCTCTTATATGGTCAGCAATAATTTTAAATGATGGTTCATGGTTATAAGTTCTACCACTTATTTCTTCTATTTTGTGAATAATTGGCATAAAGATATCCGTATCGAAATTAGTATCAACTTCTTGCAGAATAGCAAGCATTCTCTCTAGTCCCATTCCTGTATCAATATTCTTACTTGGTAACTCTGGATAATCTTTTCTATCTAACCCAGGAGTGGCATTATACTGACTAAAAACATTATTCCAAATTTCAATATATCGATCATTTTCAATATCGTCTTGTAATAGTTTAATACCTAAATGTTCTGGATCATATTTTTCTCCACGATCAAAGAATATTTCACTATCTGGTCCACTTGGTCCTTGTCCAATTTCCCAAAAATTATCTTCTAATAAAATAATATGTTCCTTTGGTACACCAAGTGATAGCCATTTATTAAAAGTTTCTTTATCATCAGGATAAACAGTAAAATATAATTTATCTAATTCAATATTTAACCATTTTTCATCTGTTAAGAATTCAAAAGCCCAAGATATAGCCTCATCTCGAAAATAATCCCCTATGGAAAAATTACCTAACATTTCAAATAAAGTTTGATGTCTTGCTGTTACACCAACGTTTTCAATATCATTTGTTCTAATACATTTTTGACTACTGGCCATTCTTCTATTCTTAGGTATAACACTTCCATCAAAATATTTTTTTAGTGGTGTAACTCCAGCATTTATAAATAAAATACTAGGGTCATTTATAGGAACTAAAGATGCACTTGGTATAATTTCATGATCTTTTGTTGTCCAAAAATCAAACCACATTTGTCTTAATTCATTTGCACTTAATTTTTTCATAAAACATCCTCCTTTAAGATTTCATAAACCTTATTCTTTAAATCACTAAGACTACCATCATTTATTATTTTTATATCATAATTATTATAATTATCAAGAGCTGTTTCTGTAACGTGTTTTTTCTCTTCACTAGTTAAACTATTATTAAATAATGGCCTATCAATAAATACATTTACAACATCATCAAATTCTTTATCTACAAGTTCAAATTCAAGAGGTAATCTAACATCAGAAACAACTATACAATCGGCATAATTAAATAAAACTTTTATATCATCAATTAATCTTTTAATTAAAAAATCTTCACCCATTTTCTCTCTTATAACACTTATACCAAGATGTTGTAAAAAATCTCTTGGTTTACTTGCTTCCTCACCATCCCATCCTAAAATCTTTTTTGCATAAAATTTAAGTGGTGATGATATTTGTAATATTACCGTTTTTATATTTTTATTTTCTAAATATTCTTTAATAAAACAAGCTGTTGTATCTTTTCCATGCCTTGCTTTTCCGGCAATCATATATACTCTTTTCATTCTTCTTCCTCAAATCCACGTGTAATATGATATTTTTCATCAAAGAAAGTAAAGATTACCTTTATAGCGGCAATAGCTGGTGTTGCTACAACCATTCCAACGATACCAAAGAAATATCCAAATATAAGTAACCCAAGCATTATTGTTACGGGGTGTAACTTTAATTGTTTACTCATAATAAGTGGTTGTAACAAATTGCCCTCAATAAACTGAACAATTACAATAGCAATCAGTGTAATTATACCTGTAATTGGTGATTGAGAAAAGCCTACCACAACAGCTGGAATACCACCAATATATGGTCCTAAATAAGGTATAATGTCCGTTATTCCACAAAATAAACCAAATAATAATGGGGCCTTTAATCCTGAAATAAAGAAACCTATTGTGGATACCACAAATACTAAACTAGCAAGCATTAATGTTCCCTGAACATATTTTCTTAAAGATGTATTTACTTCATTAACTAAATCTCTTGTAGTATCTTGAAATTTTTTAGGTAAAAAGCCAAAAATAGTATCATTGGCATTATCAAAACTAACAAGTAAATAGAAACCTATTATTAATCCAACAACAAATGTTCCAAGCCCAGAAAAGAAAGATTTAACTAGACTAACTGTCATTGATGGAAGAGAATTTGTTAAATTAACACCAATATTTTGAATCTTACTATATACTTCTGTTTTCATATTTTCAACATCAAAGTTAGCAATATCCCCTAATTTTCCTAAAACATTATCAATCATTCCTGTAACAGAATTTATTATTGATGGTATCGTTTTAGCAAAATCATTAATTTGACTTGATAATACTGGTATTAATGAACCAAGTACCAAAAGAATAATTAAGATAAGCAATATATACACTATACCTGCCCCAAGTCCTCTTTTAATACCTTTCTTCTTAAAGAAAGATACAAGGGGATCAAAAAGCCAAGCAACAACTATGCCTATAAATAATGGAGTCAGTATTTTTATTATACTATATATAAAATTAAAAACTTTCCATTCTTTAAGTAACATCGTAATAGCGTATATCCCAACAACAATAATTAAGAAAAAAGCAATTTTAAGAATCTTCTTTGAAAGAAGAATTACTTCATTTAAGTTTTTATAATCAACACTTTTATCATTATTTTTTCTACCGAACATAAAGATTCCTCCACTAAAAAATTATATCATGATAATAATACATTTACAATTAATAATACTTAAAATTTTAAAGAAAATAAAGCAAATTCTCATAGAAATTGCTTTAATATCTTAAATATCGACTAGTAAAATATATGCCTTCATTAGGTAAATTTACTAGTGTAAAGGGATTTATCGTTGATGGCTGTCTAAAAAGATAAAAATCTTTTCCATATATACCTTGTGCTATAGAGAAATCCAAATGTGCTCCTGTCGAGCATCTATCATATGTTTCTCCTCCACCTACTGCTCCAATTATATCATTTGATGTAACTGTTTGATTTTCTGTTACATATATTTTACTTAAATGCATATATCTTGATGCATAATATGTATTTCCTATTTTATGTTGAATAACAACAAAATTACCGCCGCATGAACTATTTGGAACATCAGGATTTTTTACATAAGATGTAAGAACTACTCTACCTGATGCAGTCGCATAAACACTTGTTCCTGTAGGATTTCCACCAATATCGACAGCAGCATGAAAATGATACCCACCACTTACAGGATTTTCTCTTGTACCATAACCACTTGTAATAACACCTTGAGTAAGTGGTCTTAAAAAGTCAGAATCAGTTGGTATTTGTGAACAAGATTCTAAACTATCAGTTGGTAAACATCCCATTTTTTTATAATTATTGATTGTCTTTTTCGCATCAGCTAAATCTTCAAGAACATCTCTTGAATCCTCATCAAGCATAGTAACTTTTAAACCAAGTTCATCTTGTTGTTTTTTTAATTCTATATTTTTTTCGTTTAATGCTTCTTTTTCATCATCTAACTTTATTTTTAATTCTTTACTATCTTCAATCATTTTATTTAAGTCATTTACTAATTTATCATTATATGCTGTAATTTGTTCAATTATTTGTTTTCGATATATAAAGTCTTTTAAATCATTAGAACCAAATAATAACTCTAAATAAATATTTTCTCCATTATTTTTTTGCATTAAATTAATAAGTTTCTTAATTTGTTTTTCTTTTTTCTTGATTTCTATTTTATTATCTTCTATTTTATTATTAAGTTCAATCATCTTATTTTCTACTTCATTTATTTCTAACCCAACATTAATAATACTACTAGTTATTTCATTAA
>OLNW01003367.1_pt1 | contig 12398 bp, 12 predicted proteins | sample 1672121 | NCBI WGS metagenome assembly OLNW01 (sample SAMEA3136648, study PRJEB25190) | human gut metagenome
ATCAATCTGAGTTTTTCCCAAATTATATAGTTCATTTTTCATACGAATTTGTTTTATTTTTTCTGATTTAATTAATGTTCCATTTCTGTTTGTGGCTAAATACATTACCTTAGGAATAACGTCTGTTAAGTTGTGATAATAGTTGCAAGATAAAAGATATTTCTAAAGCCTAATATTCCAAAAGCAAAAATAGTTATCATTAAAGTAAGCAAGATTCCTCTAATAATATTAAAAGGCTTACATAATCTATATAGTAGTATAAATCCTGTTAGTCCTGTTAATAAAACACATATAGTTGATGTTTCAATATCAGTAAATTTAAAAATATCTCTTACTATCATTGTTATTAATATATTGGCAACTATAGTAAGGGCTGCTGGGAGTGATTTACTAATTACATTTGGAAAAAAGTGACCAGATACTTTTTCCTTATTAGGTTCAAGGGCTAAAACAAAAGATGGTATTCCAATAGTTACTACACTAGTTAGCGTTAATTGAATTGGAATAAATGGATAAGACTCATTTAAAAAAAGAAATATAATTGATAAAAGACAAGAATAAATAGTTTTTACTAAAAATAAACTTGAAGATCTTTGAATATTATTAATACTTCTTCTTCCTTCGGAAACTATTTTAGGTATACCACTAAAATTGGAATCTAATAATACTAAATTAGATATATTTCTGGCAGCCTCACTACCATTTTGAAAAGTAATACTACAATCAGATGACTTTAAAGCAAGAACATCATTTACACCATCTCCAACATATCCAACAAAATGTCCATTTTTCTGAAGTGACTTAATAATTTCTTTCTTTTGATTTGGTTTAACTCTTCCAAATATAGTATATTTATCAACAGCATTTTGAATATCTTTTTTGGTAACTAAACTAGATGCATCAATATATTTATAAGCATTTATAATACCAACTCTTTTAGCAATACTAGAGACAGTCATAGAATTATCACCAGATATTACTTTAATAGATATATTTTGTTCTCTAAAAAATTCAAGTGTTTTAATGGCGCTATCTCTTATTTTATCTCTTAATAATATAATACCAACTAATGTATTATTACTATAATCAAGTCCATCAAAATTCTTAAGTTTAACAAGAGCTAGTACTCTATTTTCTTCATTATATTTCTCTAATTTAATTTTATCAGTTTCATTAAGTAAATAATCAGGAGCACCTATTAAATAGGTTGTACCATTTATTTCAATACCTGAATATTTTTTTTCAGATGAAAAGGAATATGTTTTATCGGCCTTGATTTGTACCTTATTCCCATAAATTTTATTTATGGCTTCCATTGTTGCATTATCATTATCTAAATTAGAACACAAATATTCAAGATATGTTTCAAGATCATTTTTAGAGTAAGAATTAAATGGAATAATATCATATAACTCCATTATTCCTTCAGTAATTGTACCTGTTTTATCTAAGCAAAGAGTATCAATACGGGCTAAATTTTCAATACAATATAATTCTTGAACAAGAACATTATATTTTGATAACCTTATAATACTAACAGCAAAAACACTACTTGTCAAAAGAACAAGACCTTCAGGTATCATGCCAATTAAAGCTGCAACAGTATTTACAACACTAGATGCTAAATCATTATCAGGAAGTGTTATTTGTTTAATAAAAAGAATAATTCCCATTGGAATAATGGTAATTGATAATATTTTTATAATCTTATTAATGGTTGTTATTATTTCTGAATCAACTTTTTTAATAAATTTGGCACCACTAGATATAGTTGAAATATAATTATCTTTACCTATTTTATCAACTCTTGCAACAACACTACCACGGACAATATAACTTCCTGAAAAGATATAATCACCCCTCTTTTTAACAATAGAATCAGCTTCACCTGTTAAAAAAGATTCATTAACCTCACAACTACCAGATAGAATAATAGAATCAGCAACTATTTGATTACCAAGTTTATATTCTGTTATATCATCAAGGACAACATCTTCTATATTTATAGCTTCTTTTTTACCATTCCTAATTACATTTACTTTGCTTTCAGATATTAAAGATAATTTATCAACTATTCTTTTGGCTCTTATTTCTTGATAAATACCTATGATAGTATTACAAAAAACAACGCCTAAAAACAATAAATTACGATATGACTCTACTAAACAAATACAAATTCCAAGACATATATTTAAAATATTAAAAAGAGTAAATATATGTGATAATACTATTTGTTTTATTGTTTTTGTTTTTGGTATTTCCGATACATTTAATAATTTATTTTTTACACGTTCCTCTACTTCTTTATTAGTTAAACCATACTTCATATCTGGATTATATCTAACCATAAAATCATTCCTTATTTTTAATATATACTATAATAATGATAATACTTTGTGGCTAATAAGTCAAAGATTATATTAAGATATTTTTATAATTTAATAAGTAAAGTAATGTAAAGAATTAATAATTTTTGTTGAAATATATATAAATATATGAAAAAATAATAATAGGAGGAATATTTTATGGCAAATACATTTGTAAATATGGATATTTATATCAATAGTGATGGCAGTTTTCAAATACTATGTCCCGAAATAAAAAATAATAATATCATACTTGATTATTGGACTAGAAAAAATGATGAAAATAAATATATACAAAAATTTTTTGATAGTCTTACCAAACAAAAACTATTACACTGCTATGAAAAAGAAGATCAACGTATACTTATAGTTCAAAATGATAAAAAAGTTAAATATAAAGTAGTGCTACATGATTATAATAGATTATTAAATATATTTAAATTTAATAATTTAGAAATGAAAATGAATAAATATTGGATAAAAAAAGCTATTAGTAAAGTAGGAAAAAAGCTTAATTTAAAAATAGAAAATTTTATTAAAAAAGTTCCTAACCAATTTGTTGTTGCAGGATCCCTTTTAACAGCAAGCATTATGATACCATCAATTATTGCATCAAATAATAAAATAAATGATACGTCAACGATTAATAATCACTCAATAACACAAGAGGCAAATTTAGATACAAGTGAGGAAGAAACAGAAGAAATAGTTATTAATAAAGATAAAATAAATGATAGTAAAGATACAGATATCAAAAATAATGAGAAAATAGAAACATTAATAATTGATGAAAATGACTTTAAAAATACTAATATAGAAATTAATAATGAAAACCTAGATAATTATAATCAAATAGATTTTAGTGAATTAAAAAACTTTAACACTATCAATCAATACATTGCTTTTGCTTCTAATCTTTATAGTGTTGATATAGAAACATCTAAAAAATTATTAAGTGATAAAGTTAATAATATGGAATACTATATAAGTAATTCTAATAATACTGAACTAAAAAACTTATATGAACTTAAAAATTTAGGTGTTATTAATGGTGATTTAGATGTTATGGGAACATTTATTATAATTAAAAATTATGCGATTGATAATTTAGGAATTACTAATCAAGACCCTATTATTTCTAACAAAACAGCAGAAGAAAAAGAAAAAGATATGATTGATATTGCAAGATATATTTATGGCATAGAAAATAATGATTTACTTAATAATATGATTGCTATCCACAGACTTGAAACTGGAAATGGTGAATCTGAATATGCTACTAAATTAAATAATTTTGGTGGAAATATGAATGCTAATCCATCACAAGAGCAAATAAATAGGTTTGTAAGAATAATTCAACCTGAAGCATTGGATATAAAAAATAATCCTATTCCAAATATTTATAAAACAGCAGAGATTGGTGAAGAATCAATGGTAAGAAATTTTCTTAACGTTTATTCAAAATGTTTACATGATGAAGAATGTATTGGCAAAAATAATATAGCTGATTTTCTATCAAAGAAGTATTGTACTCATACACCTGAAAATTGGGCAATTGCCGTTAATAATATATTAGATGAAGGAACTATTCAAGAAACTGTAGAAGAATATATTGATAATAATAATAAAACACTTTAAAAGCATCAAAAATGATGCTTTTTTACTATTATATAATATTAGATATAATCTTACTAACTATCCAAAAAATAACATCCAATAAATTGTGGTTCACATTATTTAACTCACCTATACTTTTATATTTACAACTATGATCATCAATATTGGCTCTATCATCATAATTTATTGCCTTAATATCTGTACAACCATAATTTTTTAAAATACAGCTTCCATCATCTTTATCAGCAATCGGATTATAATTTATAGCGTTTTCATTCATACCCCCTTCTTTATAATAAATACAACTGCCATCATCTCTATCAGCACTTACATTATAATTTTTAGTTTTAGTATCCATGCATCCATAACATATGACACACTTGGTGTACATGTACAAATAGGACTTAATGTTCCATCATTACAAATCTGTCTACCGCTTGAATTACAACCTGCTACTCCTTTATGATGAGAACAATAACCGCTTTTAGCAGTTACACTCAATGAATTACAGAAAAAACTATCAAAAATATAGAAGAAAATATAAAATTTTTCATACGCACTCCTCACAAAAAAACTCATATTAAACTATTAAAGTCTAATACGAGCCCTCTAACTACATATAGTATAACATAATTTTGCAAAAATTTATATATCTTTATTATTTAAATAATCTTTTAACCCTTCTCTTATATTATCTCTCTTTAATGAAAAATCAATATTACATTTTAAATAACCAAGTTGATTACCAATATCATAATATGTACCATCTAATTTACATGCAGCAAATTTTTGATATTTCATTAATCTTTCAAAAGCATCTGTAAGTAAATATTCACCATTTTTAATTTCTATTTTATCAAGCTCATCAAATATTTCAGGCTTTAATATATATCTACCAATTGTTCCAAATTTACTTGGTGCATCCTCTAATTTAGGTTTTTCAACTAAACGTTTAATATATAATTCATCATTGTCTTCATATTCAATAATGCCTTTACTAGGTATTTCTTCATCACTTAATTTTTGGGCACATAAAACATTACAATCATACTTTTCATACATATTAATCATTTGTTTTAAACATGGTACACTACTATCAATAATATCATCTCCATAAAGGATTGCAAATGGTTCATTTTGAACAAAATTTTTGCATATTTTTATGGCATGACCAGTTCCAAGAGGACTACCTTGTCTTATAAAAGTATATGTTGCCATATTTATAGGTTTTAAAATACATTCTAATTGTTTATCTTTATGATTTTCTTTTAATTTTGCTTCTAATTCATAATGGTGATCAAAGTAATCTTCAATTGACTTCTTATATGGATTAGTTACAAATAATATTTCTTCAATACCACTATCTACTGCCTCTTTTACAATATATTCAATAGTTGGTATATCAACTATAGGAAGCATTTCTTTAGGTACAGCTTTTGTAATTGGCAAAAATCTTGTACCAAATCCTGCAACAGGAATTATGGCTTTTCTTACTTTTTTCATGATCTATCCTTTCCATGAATTGCTGCATAGGCAATTCCAAAAATGGTAAGAGCTATTACTACCACACCTATCCAAAAAAATGGGTTATCGGCATTATCAAAAATCCATTGCTTAATTGGATTCATAACATCTTCTAATGTTTTTACGATGCTTAAATTATACATTCTTTATCAACCTTTCTAATACTTTTATGTCCTTTAATGAATTTCTTTATCCCATATGGATGTTCAAAAGCAATTGATATAAACTCATCATCTATTCCAACAATTATACCTTCACCATACATATCTTGATAAACTTTTTCACCCATTGTATAGGTTGCATCTTTATCAAAATTAGATATACTATCTGGTATTTTATTACTAAATGATGTTCCTGCTTCACTTATGTCTAAATCGTTAGTATCTATTTCTTGTAAAAATCTACTTGGTGGATTACATCCATCTTTCCCATAAATCATTCTTCTTTTGGCATTTATAATCCATAGATTTTTTTTAGCTCTTGTGATAGCAACATAACAAAGTCTTCTCTCTTCCTCAATTTGATTTGCATCTAAAAAACTATTAAAATGTGGAAAGATTCCCTCTTCCATGCCAATTATAAAGACATTATCAAATTCCAATCCCTTAGCAGAATGTATAGTCATAAGCGTAACAACATCTGTATCATTCTTATGTTCTTCTACATCAGCTACTAAACTTATTTCATCTAAAAATTCATCTAGTGAAATTATACCATATTTCTCTTCAAAATTCTTTGTAATACTTTTAAACTCTTCTAGATTTTCAAGTCTTATTTCTGATTCAATTGTTTTTTCTTTAACTAATTCTTCTTTCATACCCGTTTCATTTAGTATTAAATCAATTAAATCAGTAAGTGAACAGTTCTCTGCTTCTTTTTTAATATATTCAAGTTTATTCTTAAAAATTAATTCTTTTCCTGATTCAATGGCATCATATAAACATATATTTTTTTCAGTTGCTTTTTCAGTAATATTTTGAATTGTTTTATCCCCTATACCCCTTTTAGGTACATTAATAACTCTAAGCAAACTATTATCATCATAAGAATTATGTATTAATTTTAAATAACAAATTAAATCTTTAATTTCTTTTCTATTATAAAAGTAAAAACTACCTATTACTTTATATGGTATATTTTCTCTAAGAAGAGCCTCTTCAATTGTACGTGATTGAGCATTAGTTCTATATAATACGGCTATTTCATTTTTAGATATACCTTCATCAATTAATTTTTGGATTTCTTTTGTAACATATATAGCCTCATCTTTTTCATCACTTGCCCTATAATATTTTACTTTATTTCCTACTTCATTTTCTGTCCATAAATTTTTATCTTTTCTTTTATTATTATTAACAATAACTTCATTGGCAACTTTTAAAATATTTTTAGTAGAACGATAATTTTCCTCTAACATAATGGTTTCAGCACTTTTATAATCTTTTTCAAAATTTAATATATTTTGATAATTAGCCCCTCTAAAACTATATATAGATTGATCATTATCACCAACTACACATACATTTTTATATTTAGAACTAATCATTTTTACTAACGTATATTGTGCTTCATTAGTATCTTGATACTCATCTATTAATATGTATTTGAATCTTTCTTGATATCTTTCTAATATATCAGGATTTTTCCTAAATAACATAATTGGCATCATTAATAAATCATCAAAATCAACTGAATTACTAATTAATAATCTTTTTTGATATACTTTATATATTTCAACAACATTTTTTTCTTGCTCTGTCATGGCAAATCTTTCATACTCTAAAGGACTCATAAGTTCATTTTTAGCACCACTTATTTGATTTTTCACATATTTAGGTTTAACAGACTCTGCATTAATATTTAAGTCCTTCATAATTTTCTTTATAATTGTAAGAGAATCTTCACTATCTAAAATTGTAAAATTACTTTTTAAATCTAATTTTTCAGCGTTTTCTCTAACGATTGTTAAACCAAAAGAATGAAATGTTGATATTTGAATACTATTCGCTAGCATTCCAAGCATATTTGTTATTCTATCCTTCATTTCTCTTGCTGCTTTATTTGTAAAAGTAATGGCCAATATATTATAAGGATTTATATGCATTTGTTCTATTAAATAAGCAATTTTAGTTGTTAAAACCTTTGTTTTACCAGATCCGGCACCTGCTAGTACCAAAAGAGGTCCATCAGTTTTTACAACGGCTTTTTTTTGCATCTCATTTAAGGAATCTAGTTTCATTTTTACCACCATATATATAATACCATAAATTTTTTTATTTGTCCTTTTTAGTAACACCATTTTCTTATTTTGAATATAATAAAATGAAAATAAGGAGGTATTTTTTTGAAAAGATTTATATTGCCATTAGTATTATGTGTTCTTATTATTGTTGTTGGAATTATATTTAAAGAAGATAAGAAAACATCGGATTTAAAGAAAATATCAGTTGCCGAAGTTACGCATAGTGTTTTCTATGCTCCAAGTTATGTTGCACATTCACTTGGTTATTTTGAAGACGAGGGTTTGGATGTTGACATTATCTTAACACCTGGTGCTGACAAAGTAACAGCTGCTGTATTGTCAGGAGATGTACAGATTGGTTTCTGTGGTAGTGAAGCAACTATTTATGTTTATAATCAAGGTGAAAAAGACTACTTAGTAACATTTGCAGGACTTACAAAAAGAGATGGTAGTTTCTTAGTGTCAAGAAAAAAATATGATAATTTTACACTAGATGAATTAAAAGGAAGTTACGTTATTGGTGGACGAAAAGGTCATCGGGTACTAAAATTATAATAACTTTATTTTTCTAATTCTATTAGTAATTTATCTAATTTCATTGATAAATAATCTGTTGGATTATCTCCTTTATAATGCATATTTATCATCTCTAAAAGATCATCATCTGTTAGCGTTAAAATAACCTTTCCCTGTTCCCTTAAACTACCTTTTATAGCTTTTAAGGCATTTTTATCTATACCTTTTCTAGAAATAATAATTGCAACTTTTCTTAAGGCTTTATCATAAAGGTATTTTTCTGTTGTATATATTTCTTTTGACGTAATTTGTTCCGTATAATTTTTGAAGTCAAAAATAATGTATTTTGTATTAAAATAGTTGTTTAATGTACTAAAAAAATCATCGTTCACATCATTTTTTATTTTACAAATTAAATCGAAACGATACAAATCGTCATTTGATTTTTGCTGTTCTTCCCAAATACTTAGGTAATCTGAAAACAATAATTTTAATGCGTCTGTACAAACTTTTTCATATTTTGAAAATTGACTTTTTCCAGGTTCAATATCTTCAAATTTTTGTTTCCAGTTAATTTTTTTATTATCATCTTCAAAAATTTTTCCAGCAAAATCAAAAGGTATTGAGGGAGCCACTGGAGAGATTTTAGCAACTGAAAAATCTAACAATTCTAAAAATTTTTGGTATAAATCACTGTTTGGTTGTATTAAGTATAGTAAATTAGCTATATCTAAAATAATTATACCTTTTTCTAATGCTTCACTTTTACATTGTGGTGTACATATTGCATTTGTGATTAGCAATCCTATTTCACCAACATTTATAATACTTGATAATTGTATAATACTATAAACTATAGAACTTGGTGAAAAATAAAGTTTTGAATAAAATTTTACTTCACATATATATTTTTCCTTTTTATTAGATGTTTGATAAGTTAACTCCATATCAATGTAATGATCTTTTGCTTTTTTTTGATATTCTACTTTGTATCCTAACTGCTCAAATAATGTTATTAAAATATATTCAAATTTAGATTCTTTTGGTAATTCTAATATTTTCATAATATCACCTGAAAATATTATATCATATATTAAAGTTTAAATATACTACGCCAATTTAAACTTATAATGAATTTCTATTGTCTTATCTTCACTTATAACTATCTTATCAATTAAATTAACTAATAAATTTCTATTAGGTTTTTCAAAAGATAAATATTCATTTATCTTTTTTAATGTTTCTTCTTTTTCTTTTGTGCTATTGTCATTATTAATATTGTTAAGTGTTTCTTCCAATTCATTTTTCTTATTATTCCAAATATCTATTTCTTCCTTATATTTAATAGTTACTCTATTAAACATTTCCATATCAATACTATCATTTAATTTATCTTCATAAATTTTATCTATATATGATAAATTACAATTTATTTTTCTATTTAATATACTAATATCTTTTTGAATTTTTATTTTAATATTATTCTTTTTATTTGCATCTTCAACTTTATTTTCAAATACATTATTATCAATGTATTGTTTACATATATTCCTTATTTCATCTAAAATAGCCTTTTCCAATTTATTATAATTACAAGTATGAGGAGTACATAAACCATATTTGGAATGTGATGTATAAAAGGTACAACAACAATATTTTCTTTTACCATCACTACTTTTATTAATACCTATAGCGTGTCCGCATTCTTTGCAAAACATAAAACCAGAAAATAATTCAATATTTTTATTGGCTTTATTTTTATTCTTTTTAAGTAGCTCTTGCACTGTATTAAATACCTTCTTATCAATTATTGCTTCATGAGTATTTGGGACAATTATCCATTCTTCTTTTGGTGTTCTTATTTCCTTTTTAGATTTATAGTTTAGTTTTTTTCTTCTCCCTTGAGTTAAGTTGCCAATATAAGTTTGATTTGTAAGCATTTCCTCAATTGTTCTATCACACCATAATTCATAAGATAATGTTTTTTTCTTTCTACTTATATTTGCATATACACTTGGTGTTGGAATATGTTCATCAGAAAATATATTGGCAATTTGTTTCGGACTTTTACCAGATAGTGCTAAAGAAAACATTTTTTCAATTATTGGTCTAACAGGTTCATCAACAATTATTTTATGCTTATCATTTGGATCTTTTTTATAGCCATATACGGCTTTCCAACCTAAAAATTGTCCTTTCTCTTTTTTTGCTTTTACAATTTTTCTGATTTTCTTAGATGTATCTTTTAAATAATAATCATTAAACATTAACTTAAATTGTAAAAACTCTAAGCCAGGTGTTTCATAAAGTGTATCAATATCATCATTTATAGCAATATACCTTATGTCACGTTCAGGAAATATTCTTTCAATATATTCACCCATAGAAATATAATCCCTACCCATACGTGATAAATCCTTAGTTATAATAGTATTAATCTTACCATTATCTATATCTTTAATTAATCTTTTCCAAGAAGGTCTATCAAAAGTAGAACCACTTATACCATCATCAACATATTCATCAATATATATTAATTTTTCCTTAGTTTTCTCTAAAAACATTTGTAATAATTCTCTTTGATTTTTGATACTTTCGCTTTCCATATTATCCCCATCTTCACGGGATAATCGAATATAAAGGGCAACATTAAATATCTTGCATTTCATATTTAAACACCTTTAATATTATTTGTTAAAAAAGTATTATCTAAATAATAAGCTATGAAATATTCTTCCATTATTTGCTGGAGGATTTTACCATTTGGATTAAAAATATTTACTATTTTCATTAGAAATCACCTAGTTAAATTTATGTTTCATTAAAATTTATAATTACTAAATTAAATAATAACAATTAAACAGAATAGATTTGCTGTAAGAATAATTTTAATGTATAATTTTGGTAGGGTGATTTTAATGAAAATAGGAATAGACATAGATAATACACTAAACGATATAAAAAATAAATTAACTGATGCTGCATATAAATACGCTAAAGAAAAGAACAAACAATGCAAAGAAGGAGTAATAATTAATGATAATAATGATATTAGTATTTACCAAAAATTATTTAATTTTAATGATGAAGAATTGAAATATTTTTTAGGTTCTATACGAAATAAACTTATGGATAATGCACTCCCTAGACCTTTTTGTATGGATACCATTAAACAGTTACATAATGATGGACATAAAATATATATAATAGCTTCAAAAGATAACCAATTTTACAAAAATTCATATTTACAAAGTAAAATATGGTTAGAAAATAATAATATATATTTTGATAAATTAATTGTGAATGTAAAAGATAAAAAGAAAGTATGCTTAAAGGAAAAAATTGATTTATTAATTGATGCTAATATCAATAATTGCTTAAATGTGTCTAAAGTTGGCATTCAAACAATTACTATTGGAAATAATACAACATTTGTTAATGGAATTAGAAATTTTGATAATTGGAAACAAATATATAATTTTTTAAATCAAAATAAAATTTTTAAAATTATTCCTTACAATGAAAAATATAAGCAAAATGTATGTCTTTTTATAAACGAATGCATGCATAAATTTATAGGTAGACCTTATAAGGAAAGAATAGATGTTTCAAATATAAATGAATATTATATAAAAAATAAAGGTAATTTTTGGTTAGCTATTGATTGTAAAACAAAAGAAATAATTGGAACAATTGCAATTGAAAATAGAGATAACAAATATGGTATTTTAAAACGTTTCTATGTAAATGAAGAGTATCAAAATAATGGTGTTGGTTCAAAATTATATGAACTACTTTATAATTATGTTAAAGAAATGACGCAAATAAATAAAATTTATTTAGCATGTGGTAATGTTTTAACAAAAGCACATATCTTTTATAAAAATAAAGGTTTTATACAACAGAAAAAAATTGATATAGATATGCACTTTTCAGATGATGATGACTTCTTTATTAAAAATATAAATAGAATGTAATAAATAAAATCATAAGTTTTAACGCCGAAAAGGTGGTATGCCAGAAATGACATTTGAGTGGGCATTAAGTGAAAATGGCATCGATCCTAAAAATGATTTAACAATTGATACAAGCATTGCTTTTGCTGCTATGAGTGGTGCTTTTATTGGTGGTAC
>OLNW01003370.1_pt1 | contig 12392 bp, 16 predicted proteins | sample 1672121 | NCBI WGS metagenome assembly OLNW01 (sample SAMEA3136648, study PRJEB25190) | human gut metagenome
ACATTCTTGCGCACTTCTTCAAAGAGTTCTTTCTTTTCCACACGATCTACTTCGGTTTCAGCCTTTCGCAGCGCATACGAATAATCGGTATCATCTGGGGCGCGGCGCTGTGCATCTTTGGCGGCGCGTTCTGCCTGTGCGTATTGGGAATACGCTTTCGCATATGCGTCGCGGGAGGTCTTAAACGCCGCGTCAAGGTCTTTTGCAAAACGGTTGTACTTGCTCATTTCTTTTTACTCGCTTTCTTTAATTCGGGGTACATCGTCAATAATTACAACGTCATACCGTTTGTTCAGTTCATCCATCGTTACAATTTTGCCTTTTTGTTCGCCAGTTTTCAGCAGGTAGCCGCCGGGAACAGGCTCAACAATTGCAACAGGGTCTTGCGCTGTCAGGGAATCCTCCAGCGCCTTTAATCGCTCTTCAAAATTTCGTTTCATGGTACTTCGTCACCTTTTGGTTCGGAAAATTCAAGATGTCCCGCTTCAAGGATTTCGTCCTCAAGCTGATATAGGCTTTCTGATAGTGGGTCAATATAACAATTTGGGCGCTTTACTCGCACCAGTTTGCGCCCTTCTGGCGTATAGTAGCCGGTGTGGTTCAGATAATACGTCAAGTCGTAGTTGCCGGATTGGTACTCGCTGCCGTCATCGCAAATATAGACGCGTCCATCTGTATTACTGCCTGCCAGCTGTTCCAACATTGCCAGGCGGGCTTTTGTGCTGCTTTTCAGTGGTCTTGGCTCCTTTCTTCCAGCGCCCGCAAGCGCTGTTCAATGTCTACGGCTTCATTTAACCGCAAAGAGTATTCGCACACAGCGCGGGCTGCTGCAATCTGTTCACGGGGCTGCTGCGTGTCATCTTGAACAATGGCGTTTAACCGTTCGATTGCGGGCGGCAAAGCGCTTTTGGCTTTGGTGCAAGCTGCTTCAAGTAGTTCATTGCAGCGCTTGCGGTATTCGGCTTGAAATACCGGGTCTTGCTTATAGCGACGCAATGCAGATTCAGAAAGCCCGGCGGATTTGGCTGCTGCCCGCGCTGTGGGACACGAAATAAGCGCTGCAAGCGCCCGTTCCTGTTTAGGTGTCAATTTATCACCTCTCAATCAAAACGCCGTTTTCGGGCGGTTTTTCACGCTTTGCGGCAATTTCAGCGGCTTTCCGCGTCCAGTAGCGTTCCTGTGCTGCCCGCAGCTTTTCGGGGTTCTTCTTTCTCCACTCGCGCATATACTCGCGGCGGGCCTCTTTCTTTAAGCTCTGCATATCCATGTTTTAGTCTCCTTTGTTCTCGCTGGATTAATGTGTTGCGTACCATCGCAAATACCTGATGCAACCGCTGAAGAAGTGGCATATATTATAATCGCAATCATGGTATTTTGTGTTGAAATGTGAATCAATCATAGCAGGGTAATCCGACGGGGCAAATTGTATAAAATCTTGCGGGCAGTTATCCAGCGCTTTTCCGTCGTCCATGCGTTGGATAATGTCAATTATCTTTTCCCGCTTTAGTTGTGGGTGTGCCGTTCCCGTGTAATACTCATACGCCAGGAAGTACTCCCGGAACACCTCTAAAGCCTCATCGTAAGAGAACAGATCACAATCGTTGCCATCATTTTGTTTGCGTCTGCCGTACCTTGCTACGGGATAAGCCCGTTTAAACCGTTTTGTGAATTGCTCAAAGTCGAATTGCATTTGCTTTTCCTCGTGTGTTAACAGCAATCGCGGTGCGCTTTAGCGCGCCCTTGATTCCGCCTATGGCGGGACGTTCATTGCAAAATGAACCCTTTACAGCGGCACTTTGCCGCCCTTGATACCCGCATTTTGCGGGATTCTTCTTCTATCTTCTGTATCTGTTTCTGATTCTGTTTCTGATTCTGTTTCTGTCCCGTATGATACCGTATGGAACCATACGGTTTTTAATCGGTCTTTGGAGGTCGGCCGCCGTTCTTGCCGCTATTGACGCGCTTGTTGTATTTTTCCCATGCTTCCTCCATATCGGGGAAGAATGCCGAAAATGCAACTTGTTCCAGTACTGAAAGATTGGTAGGATGTTCACCCGTCTCTAAGTAGTCCCAGCAGGCCAGCAGCACATTAACTGCTATTTTAGGTTCGAGTTGCTTTACAAGTTGTCGGCGCTCGATCTTCATCTTAAACCAAGTAGGATGTTTTTCTTTGACTTCTGCCATATTACTTTCCTTTCACGGTGTTTATCTTCAACTGTCCCGCTGAGATTTTCAGAAATCGCCTGGCGGGTGCAATCGCTGCAAAACCGTTGCGGCATCGCGCCGCCTGCGTGTTGTAAAACTCGGATACTTCGCGCCGCGCCTGTTCTTCGTCCAGTGACGGCAGGAAGTAGCCGCAGCCGCGCCCGCCGGGCTGGTAAAGAATCAATGCACCGCGCTTGCGTTCGTCCATGATAAGGCGGCGCAGCTCTCGCGGGGTCGTGTGCGTCACCGCTGCCAACGTGGCGGCGCTAATGGCGTTTTCTGCGCCGTGCCCTAAGTAGTCCGAAACAAGCATTGTAAAACTCCCTCCGATTTGGTAAAATGGGAGTGGAGATGGCTTGCAGGCTTTTTTCTCCACTCTTTGGCCGTCTCGGTGTTCCAGCACCGGGGCGGCTTTTTGCGTGTCATAACTGCACCCGGTGGATGCCGGGCTGCTGTGGCGGCTCGCCGCCGTTCATCCATGCCGCAAGGCTTGACAGATTTACAAGCATCTTGCGCCCGCACTGGACACTGCGCACCTGCCCGGTCTTGCAGAGCTGCCGAATGCGGTATGTGGGAATCCCGGATTCTTCGTGTGCTTGTGAGATTGTTGCCATGCGTGGAAATTCTACTGACATAAGCGCCTCCAAATGATCACTTTGTTTATTTTATTTTCGTTTTTATATTGCAAGCACAAGCGGTTTGTGCTAAACTAATCGTATCATAAAACAATAATAAAAACAACTATAAAAGCAAAATGCAAAGTTTATTTGCGTATAACGTTGTAAATCTTTCCAAAATCTACACACAGCAGTCTTTTTATGAAAAAGAGTATTGCGTGTATTGTTTTTAGCATCTCGATACATATTGCAAAATAAGTGTAAACTTTATTTTCGGAGGAAACATAATGCCAAGAAGAAAGAAAACGTTTGATTACAATGATACGTTTCCAAAACGACTACGCCAGTTAATAAGTGAAAATCTGAATATCACGCAAGACAGACTTGCCGAAATTGTCGGCGTTACTAGACAAACTGTAGGAAATTGGTGCAGCGGAGAAAGCTCTCCGGATGCTGTGTCGTTAAAGAAAATAGCTGATTGTTTTGACATTTCTATTGATTGGTTACTAATCGAAAATGCTCCCCGTAATGTTGATGTGAATCTATCTGCTGTATGCAAATTTACAGGCCTAAGCCCCGAATCCGTAAATACACTTCATAACAAGACAGAAAAAAGCTATAAAGAATTCGCGTCTCTGTTTTTTGAATCATTGGATGCAGATATTGTGTTTTCTAATTTGGAATATGCTGATACATCTATTTCTAAAGCCCTAGCGGATGCTGAAAGAGGCGTGGATAGTTCGGAGCATTATAAAAATTTTAGAATGGCAAGGTTTGAAGCTAAAGATGCTTTCAATGCGTTTGTGGACAATGTTTTCCGCATTCGTGAATGCGAATACGATGATATTGAAGATACAAGCATATTGGATTCTGTATTGAAAAGGAGCGGAGACAGTGGCAAACATAACAAAACGGATAAATAAAGACGGCTCCGCATCCTACCGCGTCAAGGTCTCCGCCGGGGTGGGCGCTGATAGGCGGTATATCTACCGCTCGGCCACATTCACACCGCCGCCAAAACTAAGTGCACGGAAAGAAGCAAAAGCCGTACAGGAGTTTGCCGATGACTTTGAGCGGCGCGTTCAAGAGGGATTGTTTGTTGCCAATGATTTGACGGTTGACGGCCTTGCTGAACACTGGATGAAAACTTACTGTGAAAAGCAGTTAAAGCCACACACTGTATCCGACTATCAAAAGATGCAGCCGCGTGTCTCTGCTGCCATCGGGCATATTAAGTTGGCAAACCTTCGGCCCGGCCATATTCAGGAATTTTATAACCAGCTGGCGCAGCCCGGAATCCGCGAAGATGGAAAATATAAGGCACGGTCTGCATTTATTACGGCTTTCCCAAAAGGCACACGGCTGGCCCTGCTACATGCCGCTAATGTATCACAGCGCACACTTACGGAAGCAATGTGCGGGCGTAATGTCTCTAAGCGTTCAGCCGAAAAGATAGCCACTGCCGCCGGGTGGGCTTTTACAAAGGCCTTTACCTGTACCAGCGCAGATACTTTGAGTACCAGGAGCCAGCGGCATTATCATTTAATGCTGTCGTCCATGTTTGGCACCGCTGTTAAATGGCAGTTGATGGACAGCAACCCATGCGAACGAGTCACGCCGCCAAAGCTGGACGAAACCGATGTTGAATTTTTGGATGAAGGTCAGATTGCCTCTTTGCTGGAAGCCTTACCAGACGCGCCAACACAGCTTTCTGTGATCGTGCAGCTTGCTTTGTTCACAGGAGCCCGGCGGGGCGAAATCTGCGGCTTGCGTTGGGCAGACATCGACCTTGACGCGGGTGTCATGGCTATCAATCGAAATTTATCGTTCATTGCGCATAAAGGCCCCGTGTTTGATTTGCCGAAAACAAAAAAGAGCCGCCGCTGCATAAAGCTAAGCGACGACTGTGTAGAGTTATTGAAAGATTATAAGCAATGGCAGATACGGGAGCGTCTGAAAGTCGGTACATACTGGTTGCGGGAAATCACCATAGAGGGCGGCAAGCGCGTCAAGAATGATTTGCTGTTTACCAAACCCGACGGCAAGCCGTTTGACCCCAACAAGGTTTCTTCGTGGTTCCCGGTGTTTTTGCGGGAGCATGGTCTGCCACCCTGCCGCTTCCATAGTCTGCGCCACTCCAATGCAGCGCTGTTGATTGCGGCCCATGTTCCTGCAACGACGGTTGCGGGACGATTGGGTCATGCGCAGGTTTCTACGACCACAAACATCTATGCCGCTATGATTCGTTCGTCTGATGCGGCGGCAGCGGATGCGCTGGGCAACGTTTTTGAAAGGATTCGCCAGCGGCAAAATATAGGGTGAAAAAGCTGTTTTGAAAAGATTTATGCCCAAATTATGACCATTCGCGTCAAAACCAACTTGAATATAGGCAAAAAGAAAACCCCGATGCATCGCATTTTCAACGATGTATCGGGGCTTTTCACTTGGAGCTGGTGGCCGGACTTGAACCGGCGACCTGCTGATTACGAATCAGCTGCTCTACCAACTGAGCCACACCAGCACAACAATAATAGTATACTGGATTTTTGGCACAAGTCAAGGGGAAACGGGGCAAAAGTTGAAAAAATATTCTGGGTGGGATACTTTTGTTCATGACAACCAAAAAGGTTACAATCATCCCCTGCGTGGATTTTAACATGCAGGAGGTTAAAATTTTGTGCAACATTCATAGTTTATTTTCGACAAAACTGTGCTATAATTCAAATTGAAAGATTATGGCTATCTGTAATCTTTTACCACAAAAACCGCAAAAACAGGCGTAAAAGCGTGCGGGCTGGCCCGGCGGCTGACGCCTGGCTGCACAGGAGGTACCATATTGGCCGAAAAATCAGTCGAATTAGACAGCATCGAACTGGCCGCCGCCATTTTTGGCAACTGTGACCAGAACGTAAAACTGCTAGAAAATGAGTTCCACGTCACGGCGGTCTGCCGCGGCTCCCTGTTAAAGTTTACCGGTGAGCCAAAAGACGTGGAAGCTGCTGTGCATGCAGTGGACGGCATGGTGACCCTGATGCAGAACCACACCCCGCTGGAGGAACAGACGGTGCGCTACTGCATCAGCCTGGCCCGCGGCGGCGAGGAAAAGCGCCTGCGGGAACTGAACGATGATTTTGTCGCCGTTACCGCCAAAGGCCGCCCCATCCACCCCAAAACGCTGGGCCAGAAAGAGTACCTCTCCGCCATCCGCGCCAACTCCATCACCTTTGGCGTGGGGCCTGCCGGTACGGGCAAAACCTACCTGGCTGTGGCCATGGCGGTCAAGGCGTTCAAGTCAAAAGACGTCAGCCGCATTATTTTGACCCGCCCCGCCGTGGAAGCGGGGGAGAAGCTGGGCTTTCTGCCCGGCGATTTGCAAAATAAGGTGGACCCCTATCTGCGCCCGCTGTATGACGGCCTGTTTGACCTGCTGGGGGCGGAAACCTTCCAGAAGCTGGTGGAAAAGCAGGCCATTGAGGTGGCCCCGCTGGCCTACATGCGCGGCCGCACGCTGGACGATGCCTTTATCATCCTGGATGAAGCCCAGAACACCACCCCCGAACAGATGAAGATGTTCCTGACCCGCATGGGCGTGGGCAGCAAAGTGGTAGTGACGGGCGATGTGACCCAGGTGGACCTGCCGGAAAAGACCCGAAGCGGCCTGGTGGATGCCCTGCATATATTAAAGGGAATTGACGGCATTGCGCAGGTTTACCTGACCGAAAAGGATGTTGTGCGCCACCGCCTGGTACAGCAGATCGTAAAAGCCTACGAGCGCGCCGCCCAGCCGCCCAAGCGGGCCCCGCAGACCAAGCCGGAAACGGCAAATGCGTAACGGATCAAATGCGTAACGGATAGAGTATAAAAATAAAAATGATTTATAAACGGTGCCCAACGGCACCGAACAAAAGCACAGTCAGGAGGCAGATTTCCTATGTCTAACAAAGTATTGATCACCAATGAGCAGAACGCGGTCAAAGTTCCTTCGGGGCTTCGCATCCTGATCCGCCGCAGCTGCAATGCGGTGCTGGAATACGAAAACTTTGACGGCCCGGCAGAGATCAGCGTGACCTTTGTGGATAACGCCCGCATCCACGAGCTGAACAAGCAGTACCGGGATAAGGATGCCCCCACCGATGTGCTCAGCTTCCCCATGGCAGAAAACGGGGAGTATGATATCGACGAGGACAACGGCTGCAAGATTCTGGGCGATATCGTGATTTCTATGGAGCGCGCCATGGAACAGGCCGAACTGTACGGCCACAGCCTGCAGCGCGAAGTTGCCTATCTGACGGTACATTCCATGCTGCACCTGCTGGGCTATGACCATGAATCCAGCGGGCTGGAAGCGGTACGTATGCGCGAAAAAGAGGAAGCTGTTCTGATGCAGCTGGGCCTGCCGCGCACCGTCAGCTACACCAACGACGAAGTGTGAGCTGTACATGAAGCCCAAGAAAAAGAATCGCATGCTGACGGACCTTGCCCGGTTTGGGCACGGCTTTGTTTACGCATGGCACGGCATCTGCGCAGCTGTTTTGGAGGAACGCAACTTCCGCTTCCACCTGTGTGCGGCACTGTATGTATTTGCCGCGGCGCACATGGCGCACATTGACGCCACCGGCGTGGCGCTGCTGGCCATCTGCGTGTTTATGATGCTTGGCATGGAGCTGATGAATTCCGCCGTGGAGCGCGCAGTGGATAAGCCGGATACCACCCACTGGTGGAGCGCCGGTGCCGCAAAAGATATGGCGGCTGGAGGCGTGCTGGTCACAGCGTTTGGTGCGGTGGTCGTGGGCATCTGCCTGTTTGGCAACGCGGCTGCTCTGAACGCCATCTGGACCAGCGTGACGGCGACGCCGCTCAGCACGGCGCTTTGGGTGCTTTCGCTGGTGCTGGCCTACCTGTTCACCTTCCGCCTTGGCAAGCAGGAACAGGTCAAAACCCCAAAAGAAAATAAAACCGAAGAAAAATAAGGCCCGGCTGCCCAACCGTGCAGCACGGGTGAACCCAACCGGGCCAAATAGCCCGCAGATTGCAGCAGATTGAAAGAGAAGGTATGAATGCAGAAGAACCACAATGAACCTGAAATGCCCTCCAGCGTGTTTGTGGCCCTTGTGGGCCGCCCCAACGTGGGCAAATCCAGCCTGACCAACCACCTGGTTGGCGAAAAAGTTGCCATCGTGACCCAAAAGGCACAAACGACCCGCAACCGTATTACCGGCATTATCACCAAGGGGCCGGTACAGTATGTGTTGCTGGATACCCCCGGCATCCATAAGCCGCGCAACCGGCTGGATTCCCGCATGACCCAGACCGCCGCCGCCAGCCTGAAGGATGTGGATGTGACCCTGATGCTGTTTGAGCCTACCGGGGAATTTACCGAATCCGAGCTTGGCATGGTGGAAGCCCTGCGCAAAGCAGGTCCGGCGATCGCGGTCATCAACAAGGTGGACCTGCTGAATGATTTTGCCGCGCTGGAAGCCCGCAAAAAGCAGGTGGAAGAGTTCGGTATTTTTGATGCGATCGTCACCGTTTCCGCCAAGGATGGCACCGGCTGTAAAGAATTGTTCCCGCTGCTGAAGCAGTACGCCAATCCCGGCCCGCATTACTTTGACGACGACGCTTTTACCGATATGCCGGAAAAAGAGCTGGTGGCCGAGCTGGTGCGTGAAAAAGCCCTGCTGTTCATGCGGGAAGAAATCCCCCACGGCATTGCCGTTACGGTGGAAAGTTTCAAAGAACGCCCGGACAGCGATTTGATCGACATCAGCGTGGAGATTTGCTGCGAGCGCAAGAGCCATAAGGGCATGATCATTGGCAAGGGTGGCCAAATGCTGAAAAAGATTGCCTCCGCCGCCCGCATGGACTGCGAGGAACTGCTGGGCGCCCGCGTGAACCTGCAATGCTGGGTAAAGGTGCGCGAGGACTGGCGCGATAACGACCGCCTGCTGGATAACCTCGGCTTTGCCAAGCCGTAACAGCGGGGAGACTGCGCGAACCCTGTCCAACCACACGGTTGGACAACTTTTCCACGCATGGATCGGTATGATGGTGGCAAGCTAATCCGTAAAGGGGGCGGGCCATCATGCCAGGAAATGCTGAAACCGACGGAATCCGCGCCGCACAGTGGCAGAAATTTGCTGCCAGCGGCAGTATTTATGACTACCTTGATTACCGCAGCACTGCGCCGCAGGGCATAACCACGGGGGAAAACAATGCAGATCAACACAATGGGGCTTGTCCTGCGTGCGGTCCGGGTGGGCGAAGCCGACCAGATCCTGACAGTGCTGACACCGGGTAACGGGGTGCTGTCAGCATCCGCCCGCGGCAGCCTGCGGCTGAAAAACAAGCTGTTCAGTGCCTGCGGGCTTTTCTGTTATTCAGAATTTGCCATTACACTGGGCCGCAAAACCAATTTTATTGACAGCGCCGCTGTCAGCAAGGTGTTCCACGGGTTAAGCAAAACTGTGGAAGGCACCGCCCTGGCAGCCTATCTTTCGGAGCTGACCATCACGCTGGCGCCGGAGCCGCCGGAATCGGCGGACTGCCTGCGCCTGCTGCTGAACACCCTGTACATGACCGCTGAGCAAAAACGCCCGCTGCGCCAGCTGAAAGCCATCTATGAAATGCGCACCATGACCCAGGCGGGATACATGCCGGGGGTGCTGGCCTGCGATGTGTGCGCCCGGTATGACGGCTGTGATTTTTATCTGGATCCGGTAGCGGGCCGTCTGCTGTGCGCCGACTGCGCCGCCAAAGAGCACCGCACCCCCAACCTGGACCCTGGTGCACTGTATGCGCTGCGGCATATCTGTTTGGCAGAGGATGCCAAACTGTTCAACTTTACCCTGACAGACCAAAGTCAGCGCCGCCTGGGCCGTGTGTGTGAACAGTACGTGGCGGCTCACCTGGACTATCAGCCCAAAAGCCTTGAATTTTTGCACGGTGTGCTGGAATAACCGTGCACGATAGATGATACGATAAAACAAGATTTTTGACCCATCTGACCCAACAGGAGTAACCAATTTATCTATGGACGTTTCCTACCGTACAACCCTGGAACTGGATAAAATTATTGCCCGTGCGGTGCAGCTGTGCACCTGTGCGGAAACCAAAGAGATGATGCGCGCCATTGAGCCGTTTGCCACAACGGAGGAGGAGCGCTACGCCCTGGCCCAGACCAACGCCATCAACGCCCTGCTGCTGAAAAACGGCAGCCCGCGCTTTGGCGCTGTGCATGAAGTGCGCCGCGTGGTGGCCCATGCGGCCAAGGGCGGCATTCTTTCGATGGGCGAGCTGCTGGAAATTGCTGCAGCGCTGCGCAATTTTTCCGGCCTGGCCCAGTGGTACGGCCTGACCGACCACGATATGCTGCCCACCGATGACCTGTTCTTTGCCCTGGCTCCTCAGCCGGTGCTGGAAAAGCAGATCGGCGAGTGCATCATTTCGCCGGAAGAAATGGCCGATACCGCCTCCGTTACCCTGCGCGACCTGCGCCGCAAGATCCGCGCGACCGAGGACAGCATCCGCACCAAGCTGGATGCCATCATCAAAAACTCTACCACCAACAAATTTTTGCAGGATGCTGTGGTTTCCATCCGCAACGGCCGCTATGTTGTGCCGGTTCGTGCCGAGTACCGCGGTGAAGTCGGCGGCGTCATCCACGATGTTTCCTCCACTGGCTCCACCGTGTTTGTGGAGCCCACCGCTGTGGTGGAAGCCAACGCCCGCATTATGCAGCTGCACGCCCAAGAGCAGGAGGAAATCACCCGCATTCTGACGGCGTTCTCTGGCCAGGTGGCATCGCTTGAGCCGCAGTTCAGCTACAGCTATGACGCTATGCTGCAAATTGACCTGCTGCTGGCCAAAGCCCGCCTTGCGGTGGAGCAGAACGCCTTTATGCCGCAGGTGAACGATAGCTGCCGCTTTGCACTGAAAAAAGCCCGCCACCCGCTGATCGACAAGAAAAAGGTCGTGCCCGTGGATATTGCCCTGGGCGAAAAATATGATACTCTTGTCATCACCGGCCCCAACACCGGCGGCAAAACCGTCAGCATCAAAACGGCCGGCCTGCTGAACGCGATGGCCCAGCACGGCTTCTTGATCCCGGCGCACGAAAGCAGTACCGTCTGCCATTTTGATGAATACCTGGTGGATATCGGCGATGAACAGAGCATTGAACAGAGCCTGTCCACCTTCTCCGGCCATATGAAGCGGATCACCGGCATTCTGGAGCTGGCCGGCCCCGATACCCTGACCCTGATCGACGAACTTGGTGCCGGTACCGACCCGGCAGAGGGCGCGGCGCTGGCCGTCAGCATTCTGGAAAGGCTGCGTAAGCAGGGCACCCTGCTGATGGCCACCACCCACTATGCCGAGCTGAAAATTTACGCGCTGGAAACCCCTGGCGTGGTGAACGCCAGCTGTGAGTTTGATGTGGAAAGCCTGGCCCCCACCTACAAGCTCAGCGTGGGCGTGCCCGGTAAGTCCAACGCGTTCCTCATCAGTGCCAAGCTGGGCATTCCGGAAAGCGTCATCGATGCCGCCCGTAATCATATGTCCAACGATGATAAGCGGCTGGACAGCGTTCTGGCCCAGCTGGATGATTTGAAGCTGCAGCTGAAAGTCGCTGAGGACGAAGCCGAAAAGGCCCGCTATGAAGCAGAGCATGCCCTGGAAAGCGCCGAGAAAAAGCGTGATGCCCTGATCAAACAGGGCGAGGAAGAGCTGGAAGCCACCCGCCGCAAAGCCCATGAGCTGATGCAGGGTGTGCAGAACCAGGCATATGCCCTGACGGACGAGCTGCGCCGCATCCAGAAAGATGAAAAGACCAACGCCGCCGCCCGTGCTGTGCGCGCCCGCGAAATTGCCCGCAAGGATACAGAGCAGCTGCTGAACCGTACCGAGAAAAAGCAGCCCAAGCGCCAGTTTGTGCCGCTGAAAGAGGTCAAGCCCGGCCAGGAGGTCGTGATCGCCGAGCTGGACCAGCACGCCGTGGTGCTTTCCCGCCCGGACAAAAACGGCATGGTGGAAGTGCGCGCCGGTATTTTGAAAACCAAGGTCCCCCTGACCGGCCTGTGCGCCCCCGATAAGATGGATAAGCGCACCCAAAAGCAGGAACCGCCGCGCACCCGCACCCGCGTGGAGCTGAACCACGACCGCAAGTCCAGCATGGAGCTGAACCTGCTGGGCTACACCGTGGAGGAAGCCCTGGCCGAAGTGGACCGCTTCTTGGACCACGCCATGCTCAGCAACCAGAACACCGTGTATATCATCCACGGCAACGGCACCGGCGCGCTGCGCAACGCCATCCAAAAGCACCTGCGCACCCACCGCGGGGTCAAATCCTTCCGCCTTGGCCGCTATGGTGAGGGCGAGAGCGGCGTGACCGTTGTGGAACTGAAATAACGGCGGATTTGCTTCAAAATTGAACAAAAGCGGGTGCGCTGTGAAATAATCTAGTACATTTTCCCGCATTTATCTATAGCACACGCCGCCCGCGCGTGCTATTCTATTATTAAGGGCAACACCGCACAATTCCCGCCTAGCGGCTTAAGCACCGCTTCGGCGGCT
>OLNW01003374.1_pt1 | contig 12383 bp, 11 predicted proteins | sample 1672121 | NCBI WGS metagenome assembly OLNW01 (sample SAMEA3136648, study PRJEB25190) | human gut metagenome
AAAATGGCTAAATGATGCGGGTGTAGATTCGACATATATGTATCGTACAGATGAAGTCTCTACCGGGACGGGGTTGATTCTTCTTGGACCTGATGGACAGAATGCAATTATTGACGGAGACAGTTCCAGTATTGCATTAAAGGAAGAAGAAGTGATTCGAGCATTAGAAGACATGAAAGAATCACGATTTTTTATTACAGGATTTGAGGTGCCTATGAAGATTGCACTGGCTGGAGCGAAACATGCCAAGGAACTTGGAATGATTACAGTATTAAATCCAAGCCCGTTACCAGAACAGTCCATGGGAAATCTTGATTATATAGATTACCTTTTTATTAACGAAGTAGAAGGAAGATACATTTGTAATGAACCAGAAGATTCAGAAATAGATCATGAAAAATTGATGCGGGAAGTGAAAGAAGATTATGGTGTCAGTAATGTGATTATGACACTGGGATCTGAAGGGAGTGCAGCTTTAAATGAAAATGGATTTTTCATGATTAAGCCAGTTACTGTCGAAAAAGTTGTGAATACCGCCGGTGCCGGAGATGGATTTATGGCTGCAACGGTTGCAAATCTTATCTGGGGAAAATCGTTGAAAACAGCGATGGAGTGGGCAAGCGAATATGCGGCTTTGTCAGTAACGATTGATGGCACGATACCAGCATACCGTCCATTATCTGAAGTAGAAAAATTTATTGACGAAATCAGTTGACAGGAGGAAGAAATGAGCCGGAAATATGCAATGATGGAAGAAATAAAAGAACAAAGTACGCTGTTAAGAAAGATTTTTGCAAACAGGAAAGAACTGTGTAAAGATTTTGTTGCATTGGATCAGAAACATCAATTTAAAAAAATTATTTTTGTGGGGAATGGGTCGCCTTATTATGCAGGATGTATACTGAAATTTGCAGCAGAAAAATTATTGAAAGCAGAAAGTGAATCTATTCCGGCGGGTGTGTTCCGAAACCACGCAGAGTTTAATGTCTCCGGTGAATTTTTGAAAAGTGAAATTCTTTTGGTGTGTCCGGCAGAATCAGGACATTCAAAAGGTCAGGTGGATGCAGCGCGAAGAGCCAAAAAAGAAGGTATATCGGTTATGTCAACTACACTGAATCCAAAGGGAATTCTGGCAAGAACAACGGATATTGTACTTGCAAAACCGGGAAAGCATGAAATTGCCATGGCGAGTACGAAGGGGCAGACAATGGCAATTTATATGATTTTTCTGAATTTTCTGGAATCAGCTTTTGCCAGAAATCTTATTTCCGATAAAGAGTATCAGGTTTATCTAAATGCATGCGAGAGACTGCCGGAAAATGTGGAGAATATTATCAAAGATACAACAGAGTGGTTTGAGAAGAATAAAACGTTTGTGATGAATGCACCACAGTATTTTCTGATTGGTTATGGGGCAAATTATGGGACTGTTCAGGAAGCGGGATTAAAGTTCTTTGAGTGTCATGGAAAACCTACTTTTCCGTTGGAACTGGAAGAATCCCTTCATGGTCCGTTTCGGGCACTACATAAAGAAGATGTAATTTTTTTTCTGGCGGCAGAAGATGGTGCGGAAAAGAAAAGAATGCTGCAGCTTGCAGATGCGTTAAACGAATATTGTGAACATCGAATTGTTATAGCGAATCAGTCAGATAAACAGGTATGGGAAAATGAATTGAAGATTCATGGATCGAATATTGAATTTGTAAATACAATTGAGTATTTAACAGGACTTCAGACTTTATCATTTCTCATTGCAAATGAAATGGGAATTGATTTAAGCAAACCACTGGTTGCTTCTCTGGATGATAAGATGCATCCGGCATATGAGGATTAATATATGGATGAAAAAAAACAACAGAATCCACAGATTTTTATGGTTGTGGATATAGGTGGATCGAAATATATGCCAGGATTTGTGAATGCAGAAGGAAAGATCCTGTATCAGGAAAAAAGAATCTGGCTGAAAACGGATGAGAGATCGATTGTTGAACAGATAGAACATGCATTAACTGAAATCTGTGAAAAAAAACCTGAATTTGCAAAAAAATGTGTGGCAGGTGGTGTTACGATTCCAGGTTTTGCGGATCCGATAACAGGAATGTGGGTGGATTCTGATTTTCTGATCGTGCACAATCTGCCGATCTGTCAGATATTAAGCGACAGATTTCAGATTCCTTTCTATGCGGATAACGATTGTAATGCATGCGCTCTGGCCGAAAGATATTTTGGTGGAGCCAAAGACGGAAAAGAGTTTCTGTATCTGACAGTCAGTACTGGTATTGGTGGGGCACTGTATATTGAAAATGAACTTTATTATGGTTCGTTCTGGCATGCCGGAGAAATTGGCCTATTTGTTGTAGAAGAAAATGGGAGAAACTCTGATACAGGGAGTATGCAGGGAATAGCAGAAATGTATGCTTCTGGAAGAGGAATGGCTTTGAACTATCAGGAAGAAGGTGGAAAATCAACCGTAGATGGAAAATTTCCGGGAGGAATAGAGATTTCCAGACTTGCAAAAGAAGGAGATATTCCTGCATTAAAAACTCTGGAATTGGAAGGCAGGTATCTCGGAAGGATAATTGCAAATGCAAATACTGTGGTCGGTTTTGAAAAAGTAATTCTTGGAGGAGGAGTTTCACTGATGTTTGATCAGTATAAATCTTTTCTTTATCAGGAATTTCAAAGAATATTACCGGATAGCAATACAGAGATACAGGCTACGGAGCTTGGATATGCAGGTGCGTTTCTTGGGGCAGCAGCGGTTGCGGTACGAGGAATTAGTAAAGCGGAAAGTCTTTCAAATTATCAATTGAAAAATGTAGTATACCAGGTTGATATAGATGATCAGGTGCAGGGGACATTGAAAATAAATGGAAACAAACAGAAAGTAAGAAGCGTACAGACAGGAAGATTTTTGTCAGCAAAAAGTATTCGTATGGAAGGAAGTACACTGAATCAAGTTATAAAGAAGTGGTATGAAGAAGAGCGGACAGAAGATCAGTTATATGAGGCAGGATACGAAATCGGAAAAGGACTTGCATGTGCAAGTGTACTCCTGGATCCTGAAAAAATCGTGATTAACAGTCGCTTGAGCAGAGAAAAACTGTTTTGTAACGGAATCAGAGATGCATTGATAAATGATACATATTATCGGGGAAACCTTCCATTTGAAATAGTATACAAATAAGGAATGACAATAAAGAAAGGAGAACAAGCATGGAATTTGAAGGTAAAGTCGTAATTGTAACAGGCGCAGGTGGAGGAATCGGTTCTACAATTGTAAAAACATTTACAGATCAGGGAGCGAAGGCTGCTTTGATTGATGTAAAAAAAGAATTTGCAGAAAAGACAGTTGAAAAACTCGGATTAAGTGATGAGCAGGCATATTGCCTTGGTGCGGATATTTCAAAAGAAGATGAGGTAAAGCATGTAATTGCTGACATCAAAGAACATTTCGGAAAGATTGATGTTTTAATTAATACAGCTGGAATTCCTGGACCAAGTGCCAGAACAGAAGATTATTCTTTTGAAGATGTAAAAAAAGTATACGGAGTTAATGTGTTTGGAACATTCCTTATGATGCAGAATGTCCTTCCTGTTATGCAGACACAGAAGAGTGGAGTCGTCATTAATTTTGGTTCAGTTTCAGGAATGTTTGGATATCCATATGAGATTGGGTATGGTTCAAGTAAAGCGGCGGTAATTTTCATGACCAAAAATGCGGCGAATGAAAATGGCGGCAATGGTGTACGTATTAATTCAATCTCACCGGGATGGGTTGATACAAAAATGATGAAAAATGTTTTGGATAGCTATAAAGATGTAGGAATTGAAAACAGTTCAGACAATGTGACGCTTGGGCCTATGAAACGTCCGGCAACTCCGGAAGAAATTGCGAATGTTGTAGCATTTCTTGCATCTGAAAAAGCTTCGTATGTTAACGGATCTAATTTCCTTGTAGACGGTGGAATGACGTTGGGATAGAAAAAAGGCGGTTTGAAATGTAGCTGATGAAACAGGAGGATAGAGATATGGGACACTTTATTACAGGCGTTGTAAATGAAATTTTAACACCATTTAACGAGGATGGAACAATAAATTATCAGCAGGTAAAGGAACTAATCGAATGGCATATGTCCAAAGGAATAGAAAATTTCTTTGTAAATGGGTTGGCAGCAGAAAGCCAGTCCCTGACAATAGACGAAAAAATAAAACTTTTGGAAACTGTATACAGTGTAACGCAGGGAAAAGCTAAAATTATGGCATGCTCATTTGAAAATAGCGTGGAGCTAAATAAAGAATTGCTGGATCGTTATGAAGAAACAGGATTAGCGGATTGCTATTGTATTACAGCGCCACCATTTTTTCGTCATACACAGAAAGCATTATATGATTATGCAGCAGAGCTGATTGATTATGCAAAACGCCCGGTTTATATTTATAACTGTGCTCAGATGGGAACATTTTTTGAACCGGATACGTTGTGCAAACTGGTAAATGAACATCCAAATCTGAGAGGATTTAAAGATGCATCTGTTGATATTTTAAACTTTATTCAATGCACATTGAGAATTAATCCAAATGAATTCGATTTCCTTGGCGGATGTGATGGCCTGGACGGTGTAATGATGCTTCTTGGTGCAGTAGGATGTGTATCCTTTATGGCAGTTCCATTCCCGAGGGAAATGATTGATATTGTTGAAGCCGGGCTGGCAGGAGACAGAGAAAAATGTATAGCAGCACAACATAAGGTGCTTAAGATCAGAAATCTTTGCAAACAGGCTCCGTTTAATGCAGCATGGATTTATGCAATGAAGTATGGTGGAGGACCAACAGGAATGCATTCGCGTATGCCGAAAGATCAGGACTATGTGCCGGATGAGTTGAAGAAAAAACTGGATGATCTGGCAAGAGAGATGGGGTATGAGGTTTCATAGGGAGGAGACAATGGAATTAACAAAAATTAATTTTACCTCTGCTTTTTTTACGGATCGTCCGTTGGAACTGCTACAAGATGGTGAATTTACTGCGACAGCTTTTAAATATGAAACAGGTGTTTGTGGATTAAAAATCAAGAACAAACATTGTAGTATGGTAGTCCTTCCATATATGGGACAACAAATCTGGTTTGCGGAATTTGATGGAAGGAGTCTGACTCAAAAATCTATTTTTGATCAGCCGCAGGCAACGACAAAATTTGGAGATAATTATGGTGGTTTTTTATTACATTGTGGACTGACTAATATTAACTGTGCCGGAGAAGGAGAAGATTATCCTCTTCATGGAGAACTCCCTTTCGCAAATTATCAGAAGACCTATATTGGGATTGGAAGAGATGAAAAAGGGAAATATCTGGCTGTTGGTGGAACATTCACTTATCGGAACAGTCAGGAGTATCATTATACATACAGTCCTGAACTCCGACTTTATGAGGGTGCCTCGGTGGTAGAAATGTATATTGATATACAGAATCATCGTCATCAGGCATTAGAGTATATGTTTATGTGTCATATGAACTGGCTGGCAATCGATGGATCACATTTGATATACAGTGCGGTTAAAGATACAGAGCATATAAAGGTGGATCCGACAGAGCTTGGTGGAGATTCACCGAGAGCTGTAAAAATCCGGGAGTATGGAAAGCTACTTCAGAAAAATCCAATGTTGGCAGATGTGCTTGATTCAGAAAGACAGTGCTATGATCCGGAAATGTGTATTAATATTAAGTATAAAGCTGACAAAAATGGTTGGGCGCATGCGATGCAGGTAATGCCGGAAGGCGATGCGTGTTATGTAGGCTTCAGAACCAAGGAACTTCCATATGCGCTGAGATGGTTCTGCCGAACTGGAGATGAAGACGGAATAGGAATTGCATTGCCAACTACAGGGACAAATCGGTCGACAGCATATCAGAAACAGCATCAGTTATATAATGTGCTGGCTCCGGGTGAGCATGACAGACTGAGATTTGATTTTGGGCATTTGAACAAAGAAAAGACAGAAATTATGAGAGCATATATTGAAACGATTTTGGAAAAAGTAGAAGAATAATTGCAGGAGGAAATGTGTATGGCAATGAAAACAGCATTGTTTACAGCAGGATTTTCAAACTATCCAATTGAGAGAGCATTTCAGGCAGCAGCAAAGAATGGATATGATGGAATAGAAATAGGTGGATTCAGACCGCATGCTTATGCCCCGGATCTTGCACGTGGTGGTGCAGCTGAAATCCGGAGAATGTCAAAAGAGTATGGATTGCCAATTGTAAGTTATGCTCCGGAAAATACAGGATCTCCATATAGTTTAGTGTTTGAAGATAAAAAGATGAATCAGGAAAGTCTGGATTATTTTAAGCTCACACTGGATATGGCAAAGGAGATTGGATCAGAGTATTGCATGTTTGCATGTAATCATCCGGGATATGGGAGAAATAAAGAAGAGGTGAAAAAACTTTTTATTGAAAATATGAAAGTATTAGCTGACTATGCTGAAAAAATAGAGCAGACTATCATTCTTGAGCCGGTGACACCATACGAAGGCACGATCATTGTTACATCAGATGATGTAAGGTGGGCTTTGGATCAGGTGAATTCACCACGATTTAAATGTATGCTTGACCTTGCCGCACCTTATACATATGGTGAGCCAATTTGCGCTTACTTTGAAAAGATGGGAAAAGACTGCAGACATATTCATTTTGTGGATTGTGAAAAAACAAGCGAAGATCATCTGATTCCAGGAGACGGTGAGATGGATTTTCCGAGAATTGTAAGTTATTTGAAAGAAATTGGCTATGATGGTTATCTTTCGCTGGAGTTATTCAGCAGATATGCAAATGAACCGGATTATGCTGCTGAGAGAGGGTATAAAGTGATTCGCAGTTTATTGGATGAAGATTAAGAGGTGCAAGTATGGGAAAATTCGGACCGATTGATGTAATTGTTTTGAATAGTCATGGAGTTGGACAGGTGTGTCATATCAAGCGCTTCCCACGAAGAGGAGAAACACTTGAAGCTACGAACTGGCATGTGGAAGAAGATGGAGGAAAAGGTGCTACAGTTTCTGTGGCACTTGGCCGGCTTGGAGTAAGTACCGGATATATTGGAAAAGTAGGATATGATCCGTGGGGAGATATGGGTGATCAGTGGATGAGTGAATCGGGAGTTGACACAACATATATGTATCGGGACCATTCGGTATCTACTGGAACCGGGCTGATTTTAATAGAAGAAGACAATACCAATACAATTATTGACGGAGACAGTGCGTGTCAGGCTCTGACCTGGGAAGAGACTCATGCTGCAATTGATGCGATGAAAGAAGCAAAAGTATTTATCACAGGATTTGGAATGCCTTTTAAGAAAGCTTTAGATGGAGCTAAAATTGCAAAAGAAGAGTATGGTATGACAACGTTTTGCAATGTGAGTCCATTACCAAGCGGAGATATGGGTGATCTGAGTTATCTGGACTATATGGTGTTAAATGATGTTGAGGCGAGAACCTTATGTGATCTGCCGGAAGATTCTGATGAACCTATGCGAAATATTGCAGAGAAGCTTAGAAAAAAATTTAACTGTAAAGGTGTAATTATTACCTGCAATTCTGAGGGAAGTGTAATTTTGGACGGAAAGGAATATTGGAAGATAAGCCCGACGCCGGTAAAAGCAGTAGATACGATTGGGGCTGGAGACGGCTATCTTGCAGCGGTAGCAGCAAATCTTGTCTGGGGAAAGTCTATGAAAGAAGCAACAGAATGGGCAAGTAAATATGCAGCATATAAGGTAACCAGACCTGGAAGTATGACCAGAAGACCAGGTTGTGGCTATCCGCAAAAGGAAGAGGTTGACGCATTTATGGCATCTTTAGAAAAGTAGCAAGTATTCTATAAAAAACATAATAAGTCCCTGTTTTAAAAGTAGCATGTAGAATCAAACTTCATGCTACTTTTGTGCGGAAAAAACATAAAAATAAATAGTGTTGATAATTCATGATAAAGAAATTGATTTTTACATTTTCAGTAAGAAACAGAAGTGAGCAGGAGACCTTTGGGATTACAGAGATTTCCTGCTTTTTCTTTTCCTGAAAAAATCGGTTCGATACAGTCAGAAGGACGCTGTCCCAGGCCAATTTCAAGAAGCGTACCGATCACTGACGGTGCCATGGAATAAAGGAAATCGTTTGCGGTCAGACGGATTGTCAGTTGCTCTTTCTCTGGCAGAAAAGTAATTTCTGTCAGTTCTTTTTCAGTTCCTTTCTTTTTCCTGACAGAAGAAAAATTCTTAAAGTCATGTCGCCCGAGAAGTTGCTGTGCGGCATCCTGCATCTTCTGTACATCAGGAGCAGGGAAAATGTGGTCCTGAAATTTTGCAGTAAATACATTATAAACAGGTGCTGTGCAGATATGGTATTCACAGGTACGTGCACGTGCATTCAGATCTGCGCGGAAACGTTCTGGTACAGATTCGGCAGAAAGAACAGCGATATCCTGAGGAAGATACTGGTTCAGTTCTGTGCGGATCTTCTGGGCAGAAAAAGAAGATGGAACAAAGCAGTTGATAATCAGTGCTTCTGCATGCACGCCGGGTTCTGTTCTTGCACCGGAGTAAAGTGTAATCGGTGTACCGGTAAGTTTTTCGAGAACCGTTTCGATTTTATAAGAAACAGTATGGTCATTGCTTCCTTTATCAGGGCGTCTCCATCCCTGGTAGCGAGTTCCGTCGTACTGGAGGGTAAGCTTTATGTTGGTTAAATCTGATTTATCTGTTTTATTAAAAGATGTATGATTCATGTTGAGCTCCGTTCAGAAGTAAATTAATTGTCTGTGAAAAAATTTTTAATGAAGATTGTGAGAGTGCAAAACACTTTTTGCGCTCAACATCATTTTAATAGATTTTGTGAAAAAAGTACAGGAAAAGCTTTTATCAATGTTTTAAATACCATTTTTCTATGGTGTTAATCACAGCGTATAACAGCATGGCAATCACACAGAGAATACAGATGCTCATGAGCAACCAGTTCATTTTGAACACCTGACTGGAGTAAATGATCAGATACCCCAGTCCGCTTCTTGCAGCCAGGAATTCACCGATTACAACACCAACCAGACAAAGTCCGATATTGACTTTCATGTTGCTGATGATCGCCGGAACGGAAGCAGGAAGAAGCACTTTGGACAGAGCATGCCGACGTTTCCCGTGAAGGGTATAGATCAGGCGAAGCTTTTCCTCATCGACGGAAATAAAACTTGTGTACAGATTTAAAATACTTCCAAAGATTGCCACGGACATACCGGAAACGATAATGGTTCCCTGATTGGCTCCCAGCCATACGATCAGTAATGGCGCAAGTGCGGATTTTGGAAGACTGTTCAAAATAACCAGAAATGGATCGAGGATTTCGGAAAGCTTCCTACTGTACCAGAGAAGAATCGCAAGTGCAATGCTGCAGATTGTGACGAAGAGGAAGCTTAAAATAGTTTCATACAAGGTTACACCGATGTGCAGGAAAATGCTCTGATCCAGAACCATTTCCCAGAAACAGAAGGCAATGCGGGAAGGACTGCTGAAGATGAAAGAATCAATGATTCCAGTGTCCGCACAGATTTCCCACTGGACCAGAAAAAGGAGGAGCAGAAAAATTCTTGTGTAGATGACAAAGCGGCGGTGGAGAAGCTGACGGTGCAGGTATTGTTTCTGAGCTTCCGAAGGATGAGTGGAGTCAGGAACTTCGTGTTTAATGGAGCTTTTAGCAGAGTCTGTGCTATGAGTTGGAGAAATTGGTTTGTGTGGTGAGTTCATCAGGGTTCAGCTCCTTCCAGATTTGATTAAAATATTGTTTGAATTCCGGTGTGTTTCTACGATTCAAAGGAGTATCTTTTAACTGTTCTGAATCTGGCTGATCTGTACAGGTAGTTTCAAAATGAAAAGAAAGACGAAGAACAGACTGTACGGTTGCAGGCCGTCTGGACAGGATGATGATCCGATCAGCGAGACTGATGGCCTCGGAAAGATCATGCGTGACCAGAATTGCAGTTTTTCCGGAATTACGGATGATCTGTCCGATGTCATTACTGACCGACAGCCGGGTCTGATAATCGAGCGCGGAGAATGGTTCGTCAAGCAGCAGAAGCTGTGGGTCGGGCAGAAGTGTCCGAATCAGTGCTGCTCTCTGACGCATGCCGCCGGAAAGTTCGGATGGCCGGGAATTGGAGAATTGTGCCAGACCATATTGTGCCAGAAGTTTTCTGGCTTTTTTCTTTTTTAATTTTGTCAATGTCCCTGTAATTTCCGGTCCGAGAATGACATTTCGATAGATGGTACGCCATTCCAGAAGATGATCATGTTGCAGCATATATCCAATCCATTGAATGGAGATGTGATTTAAAGGAATGCCGTTTAAAAGGATTTCACCGGACTCGGGCTGCATTAATCCGCAGATCAGAGAGAGCAGTGTAGATTTGCCGCAGCCGGACGGCCCGACAATGGCTACAAATTCTCCGGACTGTATGGAAAAAGAAAGATCGGATAAAGCACTTGTCTCTCCATCCAATGTGTGGTAAGAATAATATATATTATGAAGTTCCAGAAGTGGCTGCATGGATACCTCCCGTCAGATAAGAATCAGGTATATAATATAAGATATGTACCTTATGAAAAAGAAGTTACTGTTTGCAGGTTACCTGTGAACAGTAACAATATAAGAATAAAGAGAATTTGGAGATAGAATCAATGAATACACTGAAAATAAATTATCAGAAAGAGCTGGAAAAACTGCTGGTTCAGCTTGAAAAGGAGGGAAAAGTCCCAACTTTATTACTGCACAGCTGCTGTGCGCCGTGCAGCAGTTATGTGTTGGAGTATTTATCCCAGCATTTTAAAATTACGGTATTTTATTACAATCCGAATATTTATCCGGAAAGTGAATATACGAAACGAATCCTGGAACAGCAGAAACTGGTCTCGGAGATGAATTTCAAATATCCGGTGTCATTTCTGGCAGGAACTTATGACAGGGAGCGTTTTTATAAAATGGCGGAAGGACTGGAAATGGTGAAAGAAGGTGGCAGCAGATGCATGAAATGTTATGAACTGCGTCTGCGTGAGAGTGCAGAAAAAGCTGTTGCCGGAGGATATGATTATTTCACAACGACACTGAGTATCAGTCCGATGAAAAATGCACAGAAGTTAAATGAGATTGGTCAGCGTGTTGCTTCGGAGTACGGATTGAATTATCTGGTGTCAGATTTTAAGAAGAAAAATGGATATAAACGTTCGATTGAGTTGTCAGCAATCTATGGGCTGTACCGGCAGGACTATTGTGGATGCGAATTTTCGTACAAAGCCCGATGCGCGGAGAAAGAAGAAAAAATGTCAGAAAGTTTGTGATAACAATAACAGAAATGCTTAAACAGAGGCAAAAAAGGAAAAAACGATGAAAAAATGACGGAATACAGGAATGAAATGTCAGAAAAAACTGCATAATTACACAGTTTTATATTTATAATGCAAGTTTACAGTAGACATCCGGCACTTTAGTATGGTAAACTAAGTGGCAAAAGCGGAAAGGTGTATTCCTTTCCATTACAAAATGTATATCTCCTGAAATGTTTGAAAATGCATTTCAGGAGATATACACACTATAAAGAGGAAAAGAGGACAGGCAGATGGCACAGTTATGGGGTGGCCGTTTCACAAAAGAGACGGATCAGCTGGTGTATAATTTTAATGCTTCGATTTCTTTTGACAAGAGATTTTATGAGCAGGACATCCGCGGAAGTATTGCACATGTTACGATGCTTGCAAAACAGGGAATCCTGACAGAGGATGAAAAGAAGCAGATTATTGACGGGCTGAATGGAATTCGCGAGGACGTGGAGAATGGAAAACTCGAGATTACAGATAAATATGAAGATATTCACAGTTTTGTTGAAGCAAATCTGATTGACCGGATCGGGGATGCAGGTAAGAAACTGCACACCGGACGAAGTAGAAATGACCAGGTTGCGCTGGATATGAGACTTTACACAAGAGATGAGATCATCGAACTTGATGGATTGCTCAAAGAGATGCTGGAGACACTGTTGAAGCTGATGAAGGAAAATGTAGAGACATACATGCCTGGATTCACTCATTTACAGAAGGCACAGCCGATTACTTTGGCGCATCATATGGGAGCTTATTTTGAAATGTTCAAGAGAGACAGATCCCGTATGAAAGACATTTATAAGAGAATGAATTACTGTCCGCTCGGAGCCGGTGCTCTTGCAGGAACTACTTATCCACTGGACAGAGAGTATACAGCAGAGCTGCTTGATTTTGCAGGACCGACATTGAACAGTATGGATTCTGTATCAGACAGAGATTATCTGATCGAGCTGCTTTCCG
>OLNW01003376.1_pt1 | contig 12379 bp, 7 predicted proteins | sample 1672121 | NCBI WGS metagenome assembly OLNW01 (sample SAMEA3136648, study PRJEB25190) | human gut metagenome
CAACGACGCTTGTTGGGACAGTGTCAGCCTTAAGAATATCAGCAAGATAAGACATAAGCTCCTTCTTTTCTTCAAATGTATTAAGATTAATAAAGTCAACGACAATAATGCCTGAGAGATTACGCAGCATGAGCTGGCGGCCTATCTCAACTGCAGCTTCCATGTTAATCTTAAGGTATGTGTTGTCCTTCAGCTTACGGTTACCGGTGAATTTGCCTGAATTGACATCTATTACGGTAAGTGCTTCTGTAGGTTCGATAACAAGATATCCGCCGGAAGGAAGCCATACGCGTTTGTTAAGCGCGGTACTGATCTGACTTTCAACACTGTAAAGTTTGTTAAGAGGCAGCTGCATATCATCATAAAATTCAAGCTTGGCAGCTTCTCCCGGTTCGTTCTCACCAAGATACCGTCTTACCGAGTCGTAAACTTCAGGAATATCTGTTATTATCTTTTCAAGATTAGTGGCACGCATGTTCTGCACATCTTCCAGACAGCTCTCTTCAGGAGAATACATTCTTGTGAGACCTTTACGCGTAACGGCATCTTTAAGTATATCGCACATTGTTGTTACAATTCTTGACACTTCGGCTGTTACCGGTTCTTCCGGAGCATCTTCTGCGTTGGTTCTTACAATTATATTAAAATGCATGTCAGAGGCAGTCGGTGTGGAATTAACCGATGAAGCTGTGTATGCATTCAATGCATTATTCATTGCATCTTTTACAATTCCTTTGAGATAAGACCGCCTGTCTTCATCGGTAATTTTCTTGGAAATAAATACGGACGAATTCTCTGATTTGCAGTCCAGAGTAAGTGCGCAATATCTTCCGGTTATGCCTATACGGCCGGTAAGTGTCGGTTCCTTGGTCTTGACACCCTCTCTTGACACCTGTACAAGAACAAGGTCACCAATGCACATCCTGTCATTATTCTTGGGATTAAGGAAAATATGATGCTCATTATCCGTAAGAGAATAATAACCTTTTTTCCCTCTGGCATATTCAATAAATGCTGCATTTATATTATTGACAACATTCTCAACTCTTCCGACATATATATTGCCAAGTATTGATTCATCCTCAATGACCCGGACTGTACGTATTGTCATCTGATCACATACAGCGCACAGGGTCTGTCCGTTGAATTTTGTAATAAGTAATCTCTGCATAGTTCCCCATTTCGTTATGTATGATTAAAAAGCCCACGCACCGGAGTGCCGGAGCATGAGCTTCTTAAAAGCAAAATATTCAATTCTTATAGGTAAGTCCGAATACGATTCCGCCTATTATTGTAAGCAGAATTCCGGTCGGTACATGAATAAGCCATGCAATTGCTGCTGCAACAAAGATTAAAGAAATAAGTACTGTGCTTAACTTAGAATGATGCTTCTTCATATGGCTTTCTACCTCGGAATTTCCATTAGCTTCAAAATTACCCATTATCCCTCATTCCTTACTGAAGCTGCTGTGCTGCAACTTCGGCTGCCTTAGCAAGCATCTCATCGATACCTGCCGGGTTTTTGCCGCCGGCCTGTGCCATATTAGGACGGCCGCCGCCACCGCCACCAACAATAGGAGCTACGGCTTTGATAAGGTTGCCTGCGTGAGCACCCTTAGCGACTGCATCATCAGTTGCCATTGCAATAATATTAACCTTGTCACCCTGTGTGGATGCAAGTATTACAATACCTGAACCAATCTTATCTTTCATGTTGTCACCGAGAGTACGAAGACCGTTCATGTCTACATCTGCCACACTTACAGGAAGGAACCTGAATGAACCAATCTCCTGAACATTGGCAAGGACATCACCAACAGCCTCGTTTGCAAGCTTAGCCTTGAGCTTCTCATTCTCTGAAGAAAGAGACTTAATCTCGTCATTCATTGAAGCAATTCTGTGAATGAGCTGAGAAGGTTCAGTCTTAGCTGTCCTGCAGGCTTCGGCAAGTGTATTCTCTATATTGCGGTAATAAGCAAGAACGCCATTACCTGTAAGAGCTTCAATACGTCTTATTCCGGCAGCAACACCTGATTCAGATACAATCTTGAAAAGCATGATATTGCTTGTATTGGCAACATGAGTACCACCACAGAGTTCAGTTGAAAAATCACCAATGGATACGACACGTACCTTATCGCCGTATTTTTCTCCAAACAGTGCCATTGCTCCTGTCTTCTTGGCATCTTCAAGGCTCATGATATTAGTAACAACAGGAAGTGCCTCTGCAATCTTCTCATTGACTATTGATTCTACGCTGGCAATCTCATCAGGTGTCATAGCCTGGAAATGGGCAAAGTCAAAACGGAGTCTGTCAGGGTCAACATATGAACCCTTCTGCTCTACATGTGTTCCGAGTACATCCCTTAAAGCCTTCTGAAGAAGGTGAGTTGCACTGTGGTTGGCACATGTTGCGGCTCTTGCTGGAGCATCAACAGTAAGAGTAACAGTATCACCGGTCTTAATCATGCCTTTGGTCATAACGCCGACATGACCTATTCTGCCGCCCTTAAGATGAATTGTGGTATCTACACGGAATTCACCCTCAGGAGAAGTTATAACACCTCTGTCGCCTTCCTGGCCACCCATTGAACCATAGAATACTGTCTCATCTACAACGATAGTTCCCCTGTCACCGTCAGAGAGTGCTTCGACAACATTCTCTTCAGTTGTAAGAACAGATACCTTAGACTGGTTAGTGAGCTTGTCATATCCGACAAAACTGCTTGTTATTGCAGGATCAATCTCATCATATACAGTAGCGTCCGCACCCATGTAGTTAGTAGTCTTACGCGCTGTACGGGCTTTGATACGCTGCTCTTCCATTGCACTCTTAAAGCCTTCTTCATCTATTGTGATGCCCTTCTCTTCAAGAATCTCCTTAGTAAGATCAAGAGGGAATCCATATGTGTCATAAAGCTTGAAAGCATCAGCGCCTGAAAGAATCTTATTACCTGTCTTTACAAGGTCAGCTTCGAGCTGCTCAAGTATTCCAAGACCCTGATCGATAGTCTTATTAAACTTGTCCTCTTCCTGATCAATAACCTTGAAGATAAAAGCTTTCTTCTCATCAAGTTCAGGATATCCGTCCTTAGAACCTTCAATTACTGTCTCGCAGAGCTTTGAAAGGAACTTGCCTTCTATACCGAGAAGGCGTCCGTGTCTTGCAGCACGGCGGAGAAGTCTTCTTAATACATATCCGCGTCCTTCGTTAGATGGCATGATTCCGTCAGAAACCATGAATGTTACTGAACGGATATGATCTGTAATAACACGGATTGAAACATCCGTCTTCTCGTCTTCCTTATATGTTACGCCGGCCATCTCGCACACTTTGTTGCGGAGAGCCTGAAGTGTATCTACGTCAAAGATTGAATCTACGTCCTGAACAACAACGGCAAGTCTCTCAAGGCCCATTCCCGTATCGATGTTCTTCTGGATAAGATCTGAATAGTTACCGTGTCCGTCATTGTTGAACTGTGAAAATACATTATTCCATACTTCCATGTAACGGTCACAGTCACAGCCTACAGTACAGCCGGGATTACCACAGCCGTACTTCTCGCCGCGGTCATAATAAATCTCTGAACATGGACCGCATGGACCTGAACCGTGTTCCCAGAAGTTATCTTCCTTGCCGAATCTGAATATTCTCTCAGGAGCAATTCCGATCTCCTTATTCCATATGTCAAATGCCTCATCATCGTCAACGTATACTGATGGATAAAGGCGGCTGGCATCAAGCCCCACAACCTCTGTAAGAAATTCCCATGACCAGTGAATTGCTTCTGTCTTGAAATAATCACCGAATGAGAAGTTACCGAGCATTTCAAAGAAAGTACCGTGTCTTGCAGTCTTACCTACGTTCTCGATATCTCCTGTTCTGATACACTTCTGACAAGTCGTAACCCTGCGTCTTGGTGGAATCTCCTGACCTGTAAAATAAGGCTTGAGAGGAGCCATTCCTGAATTAATGAGCAACAGGCTGTTGTCATTATGAGGGACCAGTGAAAAACTCTTCATCTTAAGATGTCCCTTGCTCTCGAAGAAATCGAGATACATTCTTCTCAATTCATTAACACCGTACTTCTGCACTTTAACAATCCTCCAAAATATAATAAAATCTGTTCTTTACTTGGATGCCTTCTTGGCATCTACATGCTTGCGGAGCTTGGCACCTGCAGTAAATGCACATACGACAACCGCAAGATAAATAACAAACTTAATTGACTCACCTATAAAATCACCTGCTAAAACGGCAGGTCCCATTGAGGCCGAAGCCACAGACCATATATTCATAAATACCTCATTCCTGCGCAAAGGCGCATAAATACATTATCAATCTAATTTATTCTATCACTCATTATATGTATTTTCAAGCAATTTATCATTCGGCTGCTATGTCATCCAGCAGATTACTGCCGTCGGCAGCTGTTGTTGCAAGCTCATCACAGCGTTCGTTCATCTCATGTCCCGCATGTCCTTTAACCCATGTAAATGTAACATTGTGAATCTTCATGGCTTCAAGAAGACGTTTCCACAGGTCAACATTTTTGACCGGTTCATTTTTACCGCGTTTCCAGCCTTTTTTGATCCAGCCTTCTATCCAGTGCTGGTTAAATGCGTCTACAAGATATTTGGAATCTGATATAAGATTAACGTTACATGGTCTGGTAAGAGCTTCAAGACCTGCAATTGCAGCCATAAGCTCCATCCTGTTATTGGTAGTCTTTTTGTAGCCGGCGCTGAATTCACGAACATGAAGTTCACCCTTTGGGTCGACATAATGAATGACCGTTCCGTAGCCTCCCGGACCGTCGGGATTGCCTCTGGCTGCACCGTCTGTATAGATTGTTACATTCATATATTCCTCCATTTGCCTGTTTTTATAAAGTCTGATGCCATCTGTTCCGCACTTGCAATAATTGCATCATCATAGCCCATTATTGACAGAAGTTTTATGGCATTGCGTGAAGCTGCCCTGCCTGTATACAATCTGTAATTAAACTTAACATCATTATCAAGCACCTCTTCCTGAAAATGATAATTGGAATAACAGCTCTCAAGAAGCTCAGTCAGCTCGATATCATGGGTAGCTGCAAAGCACAGGACGCGGCGTTCTGCCATGTCTTTAAGAATCTGTGCGGATGCTGCGATTCGTTCGACTGTATTGGTTCCGCGCAGAACCTCGTCGATAAAACACAGAACCGGGCATGAATCCTGCTGGCGGGCAGCATCCATTATTCTTTTAAGTGAACGTATCTCAGCCATGTAATAGCTTTCGCTGCGGCTTATGTCATCCCTGAGTGCCATAGATGAATATATACGGTAATAACCGGCACTATAAGAAGCCGCCGTGCAGGTGTATATTGTCTGTGCAAGGATTGCATTTATTGCAATTGTCTTAAGAAATGTTGACTTTCCCGAAGCGTTGGAGCCGGTAATAAGAACACAGTGTTCTTCATCAATGGAGTTGGCAACAGGATTATTTATAAGAGGGTGATATAAACCTTCTGCATTGAGCCTGATGCTGCTGTGCGAAAGCCCGGGTTCACACCAGCCGTTATTACTGTCAAGATATTGCCTGAAGGAAGCTACGGCAATGGCTGATTCAAGTCTGCCGAGAAGCTCCATCATCAGGAAGACCTGTTCTTTATGAAGAGCAATTTTTTTAATCATTTTATTGAATCTGATAATATCAAGATGTGTCAGTATTCTTACATAATCAAGCAGCATGGCGGCAACTGAACCGTCAAGACCTGAGGATGCTCCAAGAATACCTGAGCCTTTGAGGTCTGCTGCCATTGTGTGGTGAAGCTGTGAAAGCTGTGTTACGTAATCTTCAAGCCCGTCATGTGAAGATATTACGGATATCACGTCAGATGAACACTCGTCCAGCTTTAATATATGATTGACACATGCAAGATATGGATCAATCTGCGCTTTGCATTTGTAATATGACACAACAATATATCCTATGACGATGCATATTGCAGCTATTCCGGCAGCAGGACTGAAGGCAAGAAGTGCAAATGAAGCTGCAATGGCAGCCCATCCGGCATAGTGTTTTGCATTACTTTCGGGCTCAAGGCCGGTTATTACTTCAAGATAATCTGAAACAGAGATATTTCTTGATGTGCCAAGCTTCATATAGGCACGCTGCATGCTTTTGCGAAGTGCTTCGTCAGTTCCAAAAATGTCTGCAAGAGTTCCGAATTCCTTCAGGACCTCTTCTTCAGCACATGGAGTGCGTAAAAGCTTATAAAGATACTCCTGACCGGTTGACGAATAAGTGTTGTTGATAAGGCGGAATATGTCATCCATTCCAAGGTCATTCCATGTTATGTCATCAATAACATGAGCCGGAACACCGGTACTGTTGCGAAAATAATGAGATATATTGGAATAACTGTCAGAAGTATATTTTTTTGAAGGAATATTTCCCCATTCTTTTGTTATCCGCCGCTCAATCGCGGCAGCAGCATTCTTTTTGTTGCGTACATATACGTATATGCACGTAAGTATCACAATAACTATTATTACTATAATCTGCAATGAATTGGTGTTCATGTATTGCTCCTGATGATAAAATATATTAATAAAAGTTACACAATTCTCTTAAACTTCTTTTCCAGTTCATATTTTGACATAGATATAAGCGTAGGACGTCCATGAGGGCAATTATACGGATTATCGGCGTTCATTAATTCCTCTACAAGGTTCTGAGCCTCTGCAAAAGACATCCTCATGTTACCTTTAACTGCTGCCTTGCAGGACATTGAAGCAACACGCTGTGTTATAAGCTCAGGCTTTGATGAAGCACCGCCCTCCTCCATTAATGAATCGATGATATCCATAAGAAGTTCACGGTCATCAAGTGAAGGCAGAGTGGCCGGCATTCCTGTAACCTTATATTCATTGCCTCCGAAGCTTTCAATCTCAAAGCCCAGCCTCATGAAAATATCAATATTCTGTGAAAGTACTTCCTTTTCGCGCATATTAAGGCTGAGAATAACAGGAGGAGCAATTATCTGCGTATCTATGCTGCCGCTCTCAAGTCTGTGCATTGTCCGTTCGTAAAGAATTTTTTCGTGTGCGGCATGCTGGTCCATTATGAACATCTTATCTTCAAACTGGATAATCCAGTACGTATCGAATACCTGCCCTACAAGAACAGGCTTTGGAATTGATGCGGTATCATCCGGAGTGATTAAAGATAACTGTTCGGGTGCAGGGGATGCAGACTTCTGTAACGTCTCAGGAACCGGAGCTTCCGGCGGCCTGGCTGCCGGTGCAGCGGAAGGTTCAATTGCAGTAGTTGTTTTATATTCTGCGGGATCTTCCCTGAGCTGCTTTGACCGGATTGTATCTGACACATATGCCTGCCTCAGGGTGTGTCCGGTGGCTGCAGGAGCAGCAGTTAATCCGGCGGTACTGTTCTTTTTATCTTTGGCAGCTTCGGCAGCCATTCTCTTAACTTCAAATGGTTCAGCCGGACGTGTCTTATTAACAGGTACATTTTCACTGCGGCTCAGACGGACTTCAGGAACAAGCTCGCGTCTGGAAAGAGTATTCCTGATTGCATTGAGCACAAAATCATATACAAATTCATTCTGCGAAAAACGTAGCTCCATCTTGGTCGGATGAACATTAACATCTATTATGGACTGTTCTATTGTAAAATGCAGAGCTGTGAACGGATACTGGTGCTGCATTATGTACCCCTTATAACCTTCTTCAATAGCACGTGTTATTATATTGCTTTTGATATAACGTCCGTTTATGAAATAATTCTCATAAGTACGGTTGCCGCGGCTTATCATCGGTTTGCCGATAAAGCCTGATATCTGAATATCCTGCGTCTTCGCACTGACTTCAAGAAGGTTAGTGGCAATATCGCGGCCATTTACATGGTATATAATGTCCTTAAGGCTGCCGTTGCCGGAGGTGTACAATTTGTTCTGTCCATTATTGATGAAACGGAATGAGATCTCGGGATGTGAGAATGCAAGGTGTTCAACAAGAGCGCTTACATACCCGGCTTCGGTTGTGGCTGTCTTCAGGAACTTGCGTCGGACAGGTGTATTGTAAAAAAGATTGCGGACAATAAAAGTTGTCCCATCAGGTGCACCGATGTCTTCCATGTTCTGCTCTTTACCGCCTTCTATTACATAGCGCACTCCTGTAAATGCCTCTTTTGTCTTGGTTATAAGCTCTATCTGTGCAACAGCAGCTATACTTGACAATGCCTCACCACGGAAACCGAGCGACCGCACGCACATAAGATCCTCAACGGATTTGATTTTGCTGGTTGAGTGGCGTAAAAATGCCATCGGTATCTCACCTTTATCTATTCCGCAGCCGTTGTCGGTTATTCTGATAAATGATATACCGCCGTCCTTTATCTCGATTGTGACGGCAGTAGCCATGGCGTCAATTGCATTTTCCGCTAATTCCTTAACAACCGATGCCGGACGCTCTATTACTTCGCCGGCGGCTATTTTGTTGATTGTATTCTGGTCAAGTATCTGAATAGGCACTGCTGTTCTTCCTTTCTGTCTGCATTATCTTCCCCAGCGGTTCTTAATCTTGTTCTGGAGCTTATAAAGCGTGTTAAGTGCGTCAATAGGCGTCATGTTGCCTATATCAAGTGAATTTATCTCATCCACGATATCATCGTCCTTTGCTGTATCAAAAAGAGACATCTGATTGACTTCAAGTTCGTTCTTACGGATATATTTTTCATCAGGCTTCTTCTTGTCATATTGTGCAATCTCTTTTGCCTTCTGCGAGATGTCTGCATCACTTAAGTCATTGACAAGCTCCTTAGCCCTTGCAATTACAGAATCGGGTACCCCGGCAAGCTTGGCAACCTGAATACCATAACTCTTATCTGCGCCGCCCTTTACTATTTTGCGGAGGAACACGATATCATCGCCCTGTTCCTTAACCGCGATACAGTAATTATTGACACCGCCAAGCGTTCCTTCAAGCTCGGTAAGCTCATGATAATGTGTTGCAAATAAAGTCTTGGCTCCAAGAAGATTCTTGTTGCTTATATGCTCAACAACTGCCCATGCAATCGACAGCCCGTCGAAGGTGCTTGTGCCGCGGCCAATCTCATCAAGAATAAGAAGGCTCTTACTTGTTGCATTGCGCAGTATATTGGCAACCTCCGTCATCTCAACCATAAATGTACTCTGGCCTGATGCAAGGTCATCTGATGCACCTACTCTTGTAAATATCCTGTCGACAATGCCTATGTTGGCAGATGAAGCCGGGACAAAGGAGCCGACCTGTGCCATGAGAACTATCAGTGCGGTCTGGCGCATGTAGGTTGATTTACCTGCCATGTTAGGACCGGTAATAATTGATATGCGGTTGGCGTTATTATCAAGAAGCGTATCGTTGGCAATAAACATATCATTGCTTATCATCTTTTCAACAACCGGGTGTCTTCCATCTTTTATGTCAATAAGTCCCTTGTCATTAATCTTGGGACGCACATAATTATTCTGCTCTGCGACAAGAGCAAGGGATGCAAATACGTCTATTTCAGCGATAGCCTTGGCTGTAGACTGGATTCTCATAACCTGTGATGCAATCTTATCACGGACATCAACAAACAGATCATATTCAAGCGCATACAGCTTATCCTCAGCTCCGAGAATTACATCCTCAAGATTCTTAAGCTCCTCGGTTGTGTATCGTTCTGCGTTAGATAATGTCTGCTTTCTTACCCAGTTATCAGGGACAAGGTCTTTGTAAGAATTAGTTACCTCAAGGTAATATCCAAATACCTTATTGTACTTTACACGCAGATTCTTGATGCCTGTCTGCTCCTTCTCACGCTCCTCGAGTCCGGCAAGCCATGTCTTGCCGTCGGTTTTTGCTTTGCGGAGCTCATCAGCCTGTGCGTTGTAGCCTTCTTTTATGATACCGCCTTCTCTTAGTACTATCGGAGGATCATCCACTATTGCTGAGTCTATAAGCTGATAAATATCCTCAAGAGGATCAAGCTTCTCATATATCTTCTGCATAAGCACGGAATTAAAAGGTTTGATAAGGTCTTTTACATACGGAAGCATCTGCAGTGATGAACGGAATGCAAGCAGATCCCTTGGATTAGCGGTGCGGCAGCTTATCTTACTCATAAGACGCTCGAGGTCATATACAGGATTCAGATATTCACGTATCTCCTCGCGTGTTATAACATTATCATTGAATTCAGCTATGACATCCTGACGGTTAATTATCTCATCGTGGTCGATAAGAGGCTGCTCAATCATCGCACGCAGACGTCTTGCACCCATAGCAGTCTTTGTCTTATCAAGCACCCAAAGCAGTGATCCTCTCTTCTGCTTCTCACGAAGAGTCTCGACAAGTTCCAGATTGCGCCTTGAAGAACTGTCAATAAGCATGTATTTGCCGGTTGTGTAAGGCATAAGTGTTGTAAGATGTTCAAGAGAATTCTTCTGTGTCTCAAGAAGATACTGAAGCAGCGCTCCCGCTGCGACAATACCTGTTGAATAGTCTGCAAGTCCGAGTCCGTCAAGCCTTGATACATGAAAATGCTCACAGAGCTTTCTTACGCACAGCGATTCGTCAAAGTACCAGTTAGGGAGTGCTGATACAGATATGCCAAGCTTTTCCCTGACCGGGTCAAGATCTATTCCACTCATTGCGAAATACTCATTAATGATTATCTCAGACGGAACGAATTTGTTAATCTCATCAATGAGAATATTGCCAGAGCTGACTTCAGTAACAAAATAGTCACCTGTAGAAAAGTCAACTACAGAGACACCGAGCTCGTCGCCAAGGTATACAATACTCATAAGATAATTATTCTTCGATTCATCAAGAGCCTGCATGTTAAGATTAGTTCCGGGAGTAACGACACGGATAACCTCCCTCTTAACGATACCTTTTGCAGTCTTAGGGTCTTCTACCTGTTCACATATTGCTACTTTGTAACCTTTTGAAATGAGTCTGTTAAGATAAGACTCCACAGCGTGATAAGGAACGCCACACATAGGTGCGCGTTCCTCCTGTCCACAATCTTTTCCTGTAAGTGTAAGTTCAAGTTCTCTGGATGCAGTTACGGCATCATCAAAGAACATCTCATAAAAATCTCCAAGTCTGTAAAATAAGATGCAGTCCTTATACTCTTTCTTGGTTTCGAGATATTGCTGCATCATTGGTGTATACTGAGGCATTGCATTCTCCAATCTAATTGTCGCTTAACTCTCCAAAGTAATAGAAGCCTTTACCTTCTGTAAGATGGACATTGACTATCTTTCCAACAAGTCCGCTTTCTCCCGGAAAATGTACTAACGTATTGTTGCGCATTCGTCCGGTTACCAGTGATGAATCATGGTCATTGACTGATTCAACGAGAACATCCTGAATTGTATCAACGTATTTGTCAATATGCTTTGCAGATATTCCTGACAGCTTTTCAAGAAGTCTGTCAAATCTGTCCTTAACAACATCTTCAGGAACCTGTCCATCCATTGAAGCAGCCGGTGTACCGGTACGCTTGGAATATATAAATGTATATGCACTCTCATACTGAGCTTTTTCAACGACATCCATAGTCTCAAGAAAATCTTCCTCAGTCTCCTGCGGAAATCCTACAATGATATCTGTTGTTATGGAAACATCAGGTATCTCGCGGCGAATCTTCTCTACAAGTTCAAGATAATGCTCCTTAGTGTAATGTCTGTTCATAAGCTTAAGAATTCTGGAACTTCCTGATTGCAACGGAAGATGTACATGATTACATATCTTTTTGGAATTCTTCATGACTTCAATAAGCTCATCGGACAGATCCTTAGGATGCGGTGTCATGAATCTGATGCGCTCAAGACCGTCAATCTTTTCTATCTCCTGAAGAAGCTGTGCAAATGTAACCGGGGTTTCAAGGCTGCGTCCGTATGAATTAACATTCTGTCCAAGAAGCATAACTTCAACAACTCCGTCAGCTACAAGTGACTCAATCTCTCTTATGATGTCTTTAGGTTCACGGCTTCTCTCACGTCCACGCACATAAGGAACTATACAGTAGCTGCAGAAATTATTGCATCCAAAAGTTATATTAACACCCTGCTTAAAAGAAAATCTGCGTTCGTTAGGAAGTTCTTCAACAATCTTGTCAGTATCCTTCCAGATGTCAATAATCATTCCCTCAGACTCGAAACGGCTGACAAGGAGCTCAGCCAGCTTATATATGTTATGTGTACCGAATACAACATCAACAAATCTGTAGGACTTGCGTATCTTCTCGACAACATCCGGTTCCTGCATCATACATCCGCACATGCCAATCATCATATCGGGATTGGAACGCTTTACTGCACCAAGGTGTCCGAGACGT
>OLNW01003381.1_pt1 | contig 12361 bp, 10 predicted proteins | sample 1672121 | NCBI WGS metagenome assembly OLNW01 (sample SAMEA3136648, study PRJEB25190) | human gut metagenome
TGAACCTGTTATATATAAGTCTACATCTTTATTTATAAATAAACTATCTACTGTTTTTTCAAATTCGTTTACATTTTGAATTTCATCTAGAAAAACGTATGTCTTTTTTCCTTTTACTAATCTTTCTTTTATATATTCATATAATTTCTTTCTGTCTTGTAATTCCTCATAATCTGCATTTTCAAAATTTATTGATATTATTTGTTTTTCTTCTACTCCAGTTTCTTTTAAGTAATCTTGAAAAATTTCAAGTAATGTTGATTTCCCACATCTTCTTATTCCTGTGATAACTTTTATTATTTGTTGATCTTTGAAATTTTTTAATATAGATAAATAATTTTCTCTACTTATTCTTTCCATAAATTTCCTCCTAACTATAATAATTATACTATCTTTTATTATTATAGTCAAGTTTTTTCAAAATTATGAAAAAACTTTTGAATTTTATAAAGTTTTTATATATTGTCAATAACTTTTATATAAATTTCTTTAGTATTTCAAAAAATATCAATAAAATTCAAGAAACTTTATTGATATTTTTTATTTATTTCCTACAATTTTATTGGCCTGTTCTATATTATGTATTAGTAAATTTATCGAGTCCATTGAATTTGAAACTATTATATTATCTATATCTCCTCTGTATTCTTCTACTAAACTACTTACAATATTTTTCATCTTAAATTCTACTTCATCATTCCATATTTTTCCTTGTTGTTCATATATATTCTTCATTTTATCTGACCATTTATTTTTCATACTATTAATTTTAGTTTTATCAATATTTATACCCATTTCATTTTGAATTCTACTTATATATAGATCCTTTTTGATTATATCTTCTATCTCAACTTTCTTCATTCCTATATATGATACTAAATTATACTCATTTTCTTCTAATAGTTTAGATTTTTTACTTTTTTCAACCGCAGCTATTCCTTCTTCATCATTATCTAAAAATACATAATACTTACACACATTTTCTTTTAAATAATTTAAATATGATTCAAGCTTACTTGCCCCTGATAAAGAATGAATTACCATTTCACCATTATCTAACAATTTCTGAATCCCAGAACTTTTTTGTTTTAGTATTTTTTCTAATATTTTTTTATCATTTTCTCCTTCTACAATCAATACATATCTTATATTATATAAATAATCATATATTTTAATTCCTAAAACTTCTCTTATTTCTTGTATATTTTTACATGGAATTGCTTTTCCTTTATCTACAATAATATTGTTTTTTAAATTATCTACATCCGTAAATTGAGGATTATGTGTAGTTATTATTACTTGACTACCCTTTTTTAAGTTTCTAATAACTTTGTTTAACTCACTTATCGCACCTGGATGTAAATGAGATTCTGGCTCGTCTATAGCAATTATTGAAGACTCACTAGTATTGTATCTATCTGTTAAAATCCCCATTGAAACTAAGCTTTTTATTCCATCCCCTTTATATTCGATTTTAGTTGGTGTTCCATCATCTATTATAACTTCAACATCTCTTCTTAAAGCTCTAACCCTTGATTCTTCTGCAATATGCAATTGAACATTTTTTATAGTAGGTATAAAACCTATTAAAGATTTTTTTATTTTTTGTGATATACCATCTAAAATTTCTTGTTGCAAATCATTTATAGTTTTTAGTGCTTTCTTATATTCTTCTTTTTCTTCAATAACAGCAAGTTCCTTGGAAAGATTAGCTCTTATAATATTTATTCCATCTTCCTCTGTTCTTATTGCTGGAATATAATTAAAGATTATCCTTTTGCTTACGAATTCTCTTATTTTATCAACCTTTTTTTCCAAACTTTTATTTCCTCTTTTAGGAACTGAAAATTTAGGACGATTATCATTTCCTATTTTGATCTGAATTTCTAATGTTCCATTTATTCTGGAGTTTACTGATGCTTTAAATTCTCTAATTTCTTGTTCACTAAGTTCAAATTCAAATTTAAATATTGTTTCTAGTCCTCTGTTTCTGTTTTGATATGAAATCGGAAAATCTCTTTTCCAAAAGTAACACTCATCTTCTATTATATAATAACTTTTTCTTAATATATGTCTTTCATATGTGGGATTAGATATTATATTCATTCCAATTGATAAAGCTTTTATTATATTAGATTTTCCTTCATTATTTTTTCCTAATAAAACTGTAATATCTTCTAAATTTATCTTGTGTGCATTTGTAATACTCCTAAAATTTGTAATCGAAAATGTTATAAGTTTCATCTATTTATCACCTTTCATTTTATATTCTTCTCCCTCTTCTGCAACCATATTTAAATCATAGCTTTCTTCCTCATCAGTAACCCTATACTCAAAGCCATCATCATTTCTATCGGCTGTTCCAAGTCCAAAATATTTTTCGAAAAACTTCTTAACTTTAACTATAATATTTTCTTTTTTCTCTGCCCTATTACCTCCACCAAATCTTCTCATAGGTGGCAATATTTTTTCTATATCTGTTCCATTTGTTTTAACTTGTCCATCTCTAAAAGCATTATCTAAAAATTTTCTAGTTTCTTCTTCATTCAAATTTTCATCATTAATTATTTTCTTTAAATCTATTTCTTTTTGTTCTTTTACAAATTTACCCCAATCATCCATAACATTTGTATCTGCATTTATTTTTGAAATAAATCCATCTATTAATTCTTTCTTTGAACGAAGTGCTAAACTTGATTTTATAGCTTTATCAATAGTTCCAAGTATTTCTTTATCTTCACAATTAGATTGATGATATTTTGCAACTAGCATTAAAATATAGTCTATGTTTACTTCTACTTGTTTTACAAGTTCCATTTCAAATACTATATCATCTTTTATGCTTTCTTTCTCTCCGTCATCTTTTTGTTTATATTTTTGATATAAATCAACATACATTCCTGTATAGTCTTGAAAATCTCTTTCAGATAATATTGCATTTCCTGCAAATTTATCAAATGATGATAATATATTTCTTAATCTTAATATATTTCCTATTGATACTATAAAATCTTTTTCTGCTTTTTCTCCGACAATTTGTACTCCTAGTGGATATTTTTGTAATAGCATTGCTATTCTTTCTTCATATCCTATTTGTTTTTTACCCTTATCGTCTTCATATCCATAATAGTAATCTTCATAAGATTTCAATAATACTATTCCTGTTGCATTTTTATCCCCGAATAACGCTATTGCATCATTTGTTGCCTCTTGTAAATTTCTAAAGCATACAATGTTTCCATAAGTTTTTACAGAATTTAATATACGATTTGTTCTTGAATAAGCTTGTATTAGTCCATGTTGTTTTAAATTTTTATCTACCCATAATGTGTTTAATGTAGTAGCATCAAATCCTGTTAAGAACATATTTACTACTATTAATAAATCTATTTCTCTATGTTTAACTTTATCTGATAAATCTTTATAGTAGTCTTGGAATCCGTTTCCTTCTGATGAGAAATTTGTCTTGAATTTTTTATTGTATTCGTTTATTGCAAAGTCTAAAAATTCTCTTGAGCTTTTATCTAATAAATCTGTTTCAAATCCTTCGTCATCTAATATTCCATCTGAAGTATCTTCTTCATTTTGCGCATAAGAATAAATTGTAGCAATTGTTAAGTCCTTTTGTTTTTCTTCTAATTGCTTCTTAAATTCTAAATAATATTTTTTTGCCATTGGTATTGAAGCTACTGCAAACATTGAGTTGAATCCATTTACTCTTTGTCCTTTTAAATCATAAAATGAGTTTCTTTTTGTTTTCTGATCAAAGTGTTCTATTATGTATGAAACTACATTTGATACTCTCTCTGGTGATGATAGTGCTTCTTCTGTATTTATTGCCTCTACTTCTTTATCTGTCATTCCTTCTTTGGCTTTTATTGTGTTTATATAATCAATTCTAAATGGTAATACATTTCCATCATTTATAGCATCTACTATTGTATATGTATGTAATTTTTCTCCAAATGCTTGCTCTGTTGTGCAGAAATCTGGATTTGTTGTTTTTCCTGCATTTTTTGCAAATATTGGTGTTCCAGTAAATCCAAATAAATGATAATTTTTGAAGTTTTGTACTATCATTTTGTGCATATCTCCAAATTGTGAACGATGGCATTCATCAAATATCAATACCAGATGTTTTTGATATACTGGATGATTTTTGTTTCTTTTTACAAATTCACTTAATTTTTGAATTGTTGTTACTATTATTTTTGATGTTGTATCTTCTAATTGCTTTTGAAGTACTTTTGTACTTCTGTTTCCGTTTGCTGCTCCTTTTTGGAATCTGTCATATTCCTTCATTGTTTGATAGTCTAAATCTTTTCTATCTACAACAAATAATACTTTATCAATATATTCTAATTTACTTGCTAATTGTGCAGTTTTAAATGATGTTAATGTTTTTCCAGATCCAGTAGTATGCCAAATATATCCACCTGCTTCAATTGTTCCCATCTTCTTATAATTTGTTGCTACTTGAATTCTATTTAATATTCTCTCTGTTGCAACAATTTGATATGGTCTCATTACAAGTAGTAATTCTTCTGATGTGAATACACAATATTTTGTTAATATATTTAAAATTGTATGTTTTGCAAAAAATGTTCTTGTAAAATCAACTAAATCAGATATTACTTTATTATTGCTATCAGCCCAATATGATGTAAATTCAAAACTATTGCTTGTTTTTTTACTTTTATTTCTTGTTGATGTTTGTTCTTTTATATGGCTTTCTCTTGTTGTATTTGAATAATATTTTGTACTTGTACCATTTGAAATTACAAATATTTGAATATACTCATATAGTCCACTTCCAGCCCAGAAACTATCTCTTTGATATCTATTTATTTGATTAAATGCTTCTTTTAGTGCTACTCCTCTTCTTTTTAATTCAACATGTACTAAAGGTAGTCCATTTACTAATATTGTAACATCATATCTATTGTCATAGTTTCCACTATTTTCTACATACTGATTAATAACTTGTAATCTATTATTATGAATACATTTTTTATCTATTAGAGTTATGTTTTTACTTGTTCCATCGTCTCTTTTTAAAACTTGAATATTATCTTCTTGTATTTTTCTAGTCTTTTCAACTATCCCATCATTATTATTTGCAATAGAATCATTGAAAAATCTGTCCCATTCGCTATCTGTAAATTTATAATCATTTACTATTTCAAGTTGTGTACGAAGATTTTTTATTAATGCTTCTGAATCGTGAATTTCTAAATAGTCATATCCTTGCTCTGTAAGCATTCTTATAAATTCGTTTTCTAATGCTTGCTCACTTTGATAGCTGTCTGATTTTCTTTTTACTGGTTCATATTCTGTTACTACTGTGGAATCGTTCATTTCCATTACTACATTATATTTATTCATTTACTTTTAACTCCTTAAATGTTAATAGCTTGTCTCTATAATATTCGTATTGTTTCTGTCTTGCTTCTATTTCAGCTGGTAGACCTTCTGAAATGTCATTACACAACTTATCAAATCTATCTAATATATTTACTATTTTTTCTTGTTCTTTTATAGATATTATAGGTACTGGTATTTTAGCTAACTTTGGCCCACTAGTTGTAGCTCTTGTTGTAAAAGAAGCATATCTTATAATTGTATCTCTTACTTTATTAGTCGAAAAATAATAAGCACAAAATTTAGGTATTAATAAATCTGTAGTTGGTCTAGCTCTCAATACAAAACCACTAAAAGTACATTTTTCTATATCTTCAATTACTGTACTTGACATTCCAATATCCTCTTTAGTTTCGGATGTTCTTGTAAAAAACACATCGCCTTTTTCTACAGCATATCTTTTTATTTCTCTTTCATTTAAAGTAACTTTACCTTTTAACATATTTTTTGTAAGATATCTATTTTTATAAACATCAGTAAAATTAACAATTGGAGTTCCCTTACCAAATGCTCCTTTTTCTTTATTTAACCCATTTTTTATTTCAAATAAATCTTTTACATACATTATTTTTTGAGGTTTTAATTTTTCAATATCCAATAAGTTATTTAAATAAAATTGATATTGTTTTTGTCTAGCTTTCAGCTCTGCTGAAAGCTCTGCTGAAAGTAATGTGAAATCGTCCAAAATATGGACAATTTCGCATTGTACCTCCAACGGAGGTACAGGCACAGAAAATTTTTGTAGCATTGGTAAAGTAATATAAGGAACACTTCCTTTTTTACAATTTCTTAATATATATTCTTTCAAATATCCATTTAAATAATGTAATAAAAATTTAACATTAATTTCTTTAAAATCATATATTACATAGGTTCTTTGATAAGCATTAAATTTGCCTTTATAGTAATTTATATGTCCCACCTGACTACCATTTCCAGATATTAATATTGCTTCTTCATCAAAAGCATATGTATTAATTTTAAATGGATTAGAATCACATGTAAAAAAAGGATATAATCCATTATCTTCCATTGCATTTGCATTTAATTTTCCAGTTGTTATAGTTCCACATAAATACTGTAAGTTTTTAAATTCAACTCCATTAGGACATAATTTTTCAATTAATTCTTCTAATTTAGACATTTTTTTTACCTCCAGATGTATTCCATTGCAATTTTTCTATTGCATCCATAATCTCTTTATGATTTTTTATGTTTTCTAGTATTCCAATAATCAATCTATTTAATGCTTCAAATTTTTCTAACCCTAAATTTTCATCATATTCTCCATGAACTACTCCACTCAGCTCTCTAAATAATTTATATCCATCTTTAGAAAACTCTCTTGGTATTATAGAACATTTTTCATCTACTTTTTCTAATAATTGTTGAAAATTCTTTGGATTTCCATTATCATACTTATTATATTCTATACTCATTGCATTAGCTGACTGAATAGTAATTTTTTCAAACACTTTTCTAAGATATACTATAGCTCCTGCTCCGAGTTCTTCATTATAAGCCTGTTCTGCCTTATCCAATAAATACTTAAATTCGCTATATCTTAAATTTTCTATTTTATTAGAATTAATTAATTTTTCACTCTTTTTAATAATTCTAATTTTAGGTAGTAAACTAGTAATATCTCCATCACTTTCAACTAAAAACCATACAGGAACTGTATTACCACATCCACAAATTAAAACAGTATCTAAACTAATTAATCTCTTGCTTATAAATGTAATTGAGAAATTATTTCTAGAATAAAAAGTACGTAAATCATCACAATCTGTACAAAAATAATTTAATGCAATTTTTCCTGCACTTATATTAACACATTGTCCCACGTTCCCTTTTTTATTCTGTAGAAAGCCCTCAACCTGTACATATGACTTTGAAGGATATTTAGATAGTACATCAGATAATCGCATTTACTACACCTCAATTTCTGAAATAATTTTATTTATTTCTTCACGAAGTTTATTTTCTCTAGCTACTATTTCATCGATTTCTTTATTTAAAACATCAATATCAATATGTTCTCTTGTATCTTCTTGTTCAACATAAGTTGAAACTGATAAATTATAATCGTTTTCTGCAATTTCTTTATTTGAAACTAATTTTGCAACATATTCAACGTCTTCTCTTTTTTCAAATATTTTAACAATATTATTTATATTATCATCAGTTAATTTATTATTATTGGTTACTTTAACGCATTCTTTTGATGCATCTATAAATAATGTACTATTATCCTTTTTACTTTTCTTTAAAACCATGATGCATGTTGCTATTGATGTTCCAAAGAATAAATTGTCTGGTAATTGTATAATGCAATCAACAAAGTTATTATCAATTAAATATTTTCTTATTTTTTGTTCTGCTCCACCTCTATATAAAATACCTGGGAAGCAAACTATTGATGCTGTTCCATTTGTTGCAAGCCACGAAAGCGAATGCATTATAAATGCAAAATCTGCTTTTGATTTTGGTGCTAGTACACCTGCTGGTGAATAACGTGGGTCATTTATAAGTACTGCATTATCATCTCCAGCCCATTTTATAGAATACGGAGGATTTGAAACTATAACTTCAAATGGTTCGTCATCCCAATGTTGAGGAGAAACTAATGTATCTTCACATGCTATATCAAACTTATCATAATCTATATCATGTAAAAACATATTTATTCTACATAAGTTATATGTAGTTAAATTTATTTCTTGTCCATAAAATCCATTTCTTACATTATCTTTTCCTAATATTTTTGCCGATTTTAATAGTAAAGAACCAGAACCGCATGCTGGGTCATATACTTTATTAACTGATGTTTTTCCAACAATAGCTAATCTTGTTAATAATTCGCTTACTTCTTGAGGTGTATAAAATTCTCCTCCTGATTTTCCAGCGTTAGATGCATACATTGACATCAAAAATTCATAAGCATCTCCAAAAGCATCTATTGAATTATCTTTATAATTTCCAAGTGGAATATTAGCAATACCATCTAATATTTTTACTAATTTATCATTTCTTTTTGCAACAGTTGCTCCTAATTTGTTACTATTAACATCAATATCATCAAATAAGCCTGCAAAGTCTTCTTCGCTTTCTGCTCCTTTTGCTGAATTTTCAATATTATTAAAGATTCTTTCTAATGTTTCATTTAAATTTTCATCATCTTTAGCTTTTTTACATACATTAGCAAATAATTCTGATGGTAATATAAAGAACCCTTTTTCGTTTACCATCTCTTTTCTAATTGTTTCTGCTTCTTCATCTGATAATTTTGCATAGTCAAAGTTATCATCTCCTGCTTTTCTTTCGCCTTCATTTATGTAATTAGTCATATTTTCTGATATATATCTATAAAACATTATTCCTAATATATATTGTTTAAAATCCCACCCATCAACTGATCCTCTTAAATCATCTGCTATTGACCATATTGCTTTGTGCAATTCTTCTCTTTCTCTTATATTCCTGTTTTCCATAAGTTTCCTCCGTTAAATCTAATTATCCTATTTATTTTATATCACATAATCCAATTTTTAACAATAAAAATCCCAATATTTTAAACTATTTTGTCGAAAAAGTTTTTATAATTTCTAATATTTTTTCACCACTTATTTTGTAACTCATTAATTACATTCCATACCTTTCCTATTTCTTGTTTCACTTCACTTAAATCAACAGTATAAATTCTTGCACTATTCGCCAAATATGTTAATTGATTTATATTATTTCCTATCCTTCTAAGTTCTGCTACGACTTCATTTAATCCATCAACTATAACTATATCTTTATCTAAACATTGTTCCATCAAATATTCTGATAAACTTAGTTTAGCAATTTTGCTTTTCTCAATCAATCCGCTCTTCTCTTTTTCACTAACTCTAATTGTTATAATTTTATCCTTCTTCAATTTATCATCTCCATTTCATAAAAGGGTTTGGGACATTCCCAACTATCAAGAACCATTTGTATACACAAATGGGAATCTTGCTAAAAACATTTCTCTTATTTTAGTTCTTATTGCTCCAAAACAATATAAAAAGAAAAGTGACATTTTTATCTGCCACTAATCATTTCACATCTAAAGTAATTTAGCTTATACTCCAGTCATCTCAACCATTTCAGAGCGATTCCCTAATTAGGGAATCGCTCATTCTATGGTCATCATCCTTAATTTCAATACCACCACACATTTCATATAATCTTGAAATTATTGAATCAACAATACTATAATTTTTATTTATACATAATCTTTCTCTTAATTGATTTCTGTTATAATTTGTGGTTATAACAATCGGCAAATAATTATTATATCTATTATTCACTATCAAAAATAATTTTTCTAATACCCATTCTGTTGGCTTTTCTTTTCCTAAATCATCAATTACCATAAGATCAACACTTGAATATAAATTCAAATAATCTTTATCAGAAACTTCTGAATCGCTATATGAATCTCTAATAAAATCTAACAATTGTATTAAAGTTCCAAATATTACTGATTTTCCGTTCTTAATAATTTCATTTGCAATACATGATGCTAAATAAGTCTTACCTACACCATAAGCTCCTGTTATAAAAAGTCCTTTATTAGTTGTTTCTTTTATCAATTTATCTACATATTTTTTAACATTTTCATAAGCATTTTTATTCTTATTTGTTATTTTATAATTTTCAAATGTGCTATTTAATTGACGTTTTCCTAAATTATTATTTTTAAATAATTTGTTTATTTTACTTAAATTGATTTTTCTTATTTTGTCTTTTTCAATGTATTCATCATATTGTTGCCAAATTTTACTAGCTTCATTACAAGTACATCTTTCGTATGCAGTTGCTATATCTTTATAAACAATATTGGCATATAGTGCAGTATAATCATTTATATGTAATAACTTTCCACAGAATTTGCACTGTTTGTGCATTTTATTATCAGTATCTAAAACTATGTCAGAAATCAATTGTTTTGAATCCACTACCATTTTCACCTGCCTTTATATCATCTTCTAATCTATTATTTTCTATTTTATTCTTTTCTGTTATATTCTCTTCTTCCACGTTACTTGACGTTTGCGTAACGTTACTTTCTTCTTTTTTCTTATCTCTAAATCTTTTTTGTCTTGCTCTATTTTGCTCTAAAATTTTCTCATATTTATCAATACTTTGATACTTATACCAGTTTTTAATTATATATGTATTTTCCTGATATATTAGCATTTCTAAATGGATTAATTTGTTCAATATATTTTCCATTTTTGCATCCGTTTTGTGAATGATTGTTGCAAGTTCATGCACTGTCATAGGATTATTTTCTGAAATCATTAACTTTCCTTCTTGCATACACTGTCCTGCTATTGTTAATAATTGAATCCATACTCTAAAAAACGTGTCCCCATCACGTTCTTTGAGTAATATTTTGATTTTTGGATTTGCAAATATATCTGTAAACACTTTAATCCATTGCATGTTTTCCCTCCCCTACTTTTTTAATGATTCTTGTTCTTTATTGTTTAAGTATTCATCTAGTGCTTGTACTCTAAATAATACTCTTCCACCAACTCTTGCACATGGTATTTGTTTTCTTCTTACTAATTGGTTTACTAACCAATATGATATTCCTAAATACTCTGCTGTCTCTTTCATTGTTAGTGTTTTTCGTTCTACCTTTGGCAATTCTGGCATATAATCACCTCTCTTTTTATTAAATTCTTTATGCAAAAATATGTATAAATATTAAATTTTATATATTCTTGCATTTACATTTGTATAATTTAGTTAACTAATTATTATTTATTATTTTAGATGTTTTATTTGCTCTAAGAAACCGTACAGATAATAATTCTAAAATTTTTTTCTATTGTATGGCTATTTCTTTATTTTTAAAAAATTTATTATTTTTGTCACATTTTCTATTTTTATTTCGCCTATTTATATAGAAGGATCAATAATTTAAAATTTTTTTACAATTTTGGTCAGGTTTTTCACTTTTTTTTCGCCTATGTGTATAGAAGGATTAAAATTTTTTAAAAATTTTTATAATTTTTGGTATATTTTCCAATATTATTTCGCCTATTTGCATATAGAGGGATTAAATCTTAAAAATTTTTTGTATTTTTACTAAGATTTTTGAGTCTTTCTTCGCCTATTTGTATATAGGAATATTAAAATTTTAAAATTCTTTATAAATTTTGTGAGATTTTTTAATTTTATTTCGCCTATTATATGTGAAGGCATAAAAATTAATTTTTTTAAATTTTTTGATAGGTTTTTCCATTTTTCTTCGCCTATTATATATGAAAGCATAAAAAATTAATTTTTTAAAAAGTTTTTGGGAATTTTAATACTTTCATTTCGCCTTTATATATAGAAAGGTTATAAATTTAATACAAGTTCAAGGAGGAAAATTATGAATTATGAATTAGAAATAGCATTTGACTTCAAAAATTCAAAAGAGTATTTTGTAAGATACGAACCAATAGAACTAACAAACTCAGAGAAAATACCAGAAAAACTAAAGAATAAAAAATTATATGTTTTTGAAAAAGTTAAACCTAAAGCAAAAAATATCGGAACATTTCTGCTTGAATTTCTAAATTTAGATTTTTCAAATGCTTTACATTTGAACTATTTTTTAGTGCATTATTTTCTTGTTAATTTTATTGCTAGTAAAAAGAATTATTTAAATTTTGAATATTATAAAAGTATTGATTTAACATCTGAAATTATGGATAATCCAAAAATAATATTAACAGAAGATGAATTTATTGATTATGCTGAAGGGACGAAATTACTTTATTTTAGCTTTATTGACTCTGCTCAATTTGTTTTTAGGAATATCGCAGAAAAAATATATTTCAAGACATTATTTGAATCGTCTACTGAAGAAGATTCAGATTATGAAAGTCTAAAGATTTTGAAAGATAAT
>OLNW01003385.1_pt1 | contig 12354 bp, 9 predicted proteins | sample 1672121 | NCBI WGS metagenome assembly OLNW01 (sample SAMEA3136648, study PRJEB25190) | human gut metagenome
TAGTACGGAGCTCTGTCTGAGTCCCATCACCACTTCCAGAGTAAGTCAGTTTTCCGGATCCGTCTGCTTCCACACCATCTCCGCTTACAAATTCAAGAGCAGATGTATCATAACTCATTGTAACATCTGCATCACCGACAGCACTGTCTGTTGATCTTACTACCAGATCAACATCCACTGTATCTCCTACTTTCGTTTCCGGATCAGTGAACATCAACGATCCCTGAGCTGCACTGACTACTGTACTGAATGTTGGAACTGTCAGGCATGCAGTTAACGCAATCGCTGCTAATTTTTTAAATTTCATGTAATTACCCCTTCTTTATCATTTTGTGTTTGTGTTTTGAAATGGCAAAACAGTCTCTTATTATCATACACGCTTTGTCAGATATTGTCTAGAGTGTGTTTCAAAAAGCTGTTACTTCTTTTTGCCGTTAAACACAAACAGTTTACTTATAAAATAATTAGAAATGATCACAAGCACCTGTGCCAGAATCTTAACCACCATGCTGTTTATATGAAGCAGATCAATTCCAATATACAGAATAACTTCTTCCAATGCAAGTGTGACAAGACGACCACTGACAAGAGAAATCTTTTCTTTTGTTATCCCCTTTATCTCTTCCGCCACATCTTCAAACACCCAGATTCTGTTTGTAACATATGCAAAGGTTACTGCAAACACCCAGGAGAAAAGATTTGCGATTAATGGTGCGAATCCTGCTGTATACTCAAAAAAAGCATAAGTAATAACTCCTACCAGGAACGTACAGCCTCCAAAAAACAGATAAAGCAGTGCTTCTTTATATTTTTTATAAAATGGCTGTAACGGGCGAAATATTCTCCATTCCATAATTCTGTCAAAAATGTCTTTTTTCTTCATATTCTCTGTATCTTTCCTTCATTTGTACAAATGGCGAAACGGATAGAACTATTGTTCACAAAATCTCTGTAAACCATAACCTGTTATTTCTATCACGTTTCGCCGTCTTGTCATTGCTTTTCTTAACTATTCTATTCTTCTACAAGGTCTGCCGAACTGTCTCCTGCATCTCCTCCAGTATCCGGTACGGATGGTTCCGGTTCAACCACTCCGTTATCCGGTTCCTGAACCGTTCCACCACCTGTAGTATCTCCACCTGTAGTATCTCCACCTGTTGATCCGCCTGTAGATGTGTCTTCTGCCGCTCCCTGATCAGGAGTACTGCTTCCGTTGTTTCCGCTATTTCCATCTGTTCCACTTCCGGAACTGTCGCTTCCGGATGGTGTGTAAGAATCATCATAATCGGAATCATAGGCCGGTGTATATCCACCGGAATAAGAATCATCCCAACTGTAATCCGGTTCTTCATAATATTCCGAGCCAGAATTCACTTCACCGGTTCCTCCTGTTTCAGAAGTCACCTCTGTACTTGGAGCCGAACCAGAAGTCCTGTGGCCTACCACAGAATCCAATTTTACTGCAATCGACTCAACCATGGAAGAAGGTTCATAATTTTCTTCTCCGAAGAGGAACTTATGCAGCTGCTTCACATTTGCACTCAGATCCACCGCATATACAATACTTCCCAGTCCGGAAACTGTATCCGTTCCTTTATCAAACGGAAATCCTGAATTATCTCCCAGTTTATATTCTGAATATGCCTGCGCATACTGCAGAAGTTCCTGAAGTGTAAAACTGGTTGAAATCTTCGGAAATACCTGATCAATAATTTTATTGATCGTCACAAGATCCGCCTTCTGGATCTTTTCTACTACTTTCTGGATTACAAGACGCTGTCTCTCTGTACGTGTAAAATCACCGCCCGCAGTAGAACGGATTCTTGCGTAAGTTGTCGCCTGTGCTCCATCCATCAGATAGGTTCCGGCTTTTTCAATCTTATTTGCCTTTTTTCCGGAAGATCTTGCCGTCTCACCTACATATTTATTCAGCGGCGCAACTTCTTCTTCCGAAACCGTGATCTCAACTCCGCCGACCAGATCGATCACATCTGTAATTGCAGCAAAATCTACGGAAACATAATCTTCAATATCCAGATCCAGATTCATGTTCAGCATATTTACAGCCATCGTCGGGCCGCCGTAACTATAGGCCGCATTACATTTCCGATAACTGTCGTCTGACAGATTCAGAACTGTATCCCTGTAGACCGATACCATCTTGATTTCTTTTGTCTCATTATTCAGACTTGCAACAATAATCGTATCAGACCGGTTTCCTTTTTCAAGGTTCCCATCTCTTGAATCAACACCAAACAGAGCAATATTGGTATATCCTTTTCCAAGATCTACCTCTTGTTCTTTCTTTTTCCTTACTTCTTCGTTTATGATCAGATCCTCTGATTTAATCTTCTGGGAATCAATCTTGTCCCATTTTGCCTTTACATAAAACACTGCCCCGACTGCCACACAGATCAGAACAATAACTGTACATAAAAGTACTCTCTGCCACATACAGAGTTTCATAAACCAGTTCCCGACTCCCTTTTTTTCACAATCTACATTACGCGTTCTTCTCTCAAATGCCATGGTTCTCACACCTTATCTCTTGTATACTCAGAAAAACTGTTGTTGCTGTTATTGGTTACAGTACCTGTGTCCAATACAAAAACTATCCAAATATTCTGGACCAGAATGATTTTTTCTCGTCTACGATCAGACGATCCTTAAACTTATCTTCCAGCGCCTTCTTCTTTTCTTTATCAGACATCGCATTCAGCTTGTCTACATATTCTGCATAGTGATCACACACTTCATCAATCGGTCCCATCTCAACCAGTTTACCGCCTTCGATCCAGAGTCCTGTCTTACAGAATTCTCTGACCTGAGGAAGGGAATGTGAAATAAAGAGGATCGTCTTATCTTTCTCATCTCTTAATTTCAACATCCGGTTCAGACATTTCTGCGCAAATCCTTTATCTCCTACTGACAAAGCCTCATCAATAATAAATATGTCCGGATCCAGCGCAAGAGAAATAGAAAAACCAAGTCTTGATTTCATACCGCTGGAATATTTTTTAACCGGCTGATAAAGGAAATCTCCCAACTCGGCAAACTCAATCACACCTTCTGTGATCTCGTTGATCTTTTTCTTATTAAAACCAAGCAACGCACCTTTTACATTAATATTCTCCAGACCAGTGAGCTGATTATTCAGACCGGTATTGATCGAAATCAATGCCTGCTCACCATGCACATCCATTGTTCCTTCATCAATATCTGAAATTCCTGAAAGAACCAGTGATAAAGTAGACTTACCGGAACCGTTCGTTCCAAGAATTCCAACCACATCACCTTTTTTGATCTTCATGCTAATATCATGAAGTGCATAAAAGCTTTCTTTTTTTGCTCCTTTTTTCGATTCTCCATCCTTTTTCTGGAGCTTGTAGATCTTCGAAACATGATCCATCTCCACTGCATATGGACTGCTTGAATAACCTGATGAATTCATACTTTTTACCCTCTGTAATTAAATTAAATCGATAAATTTACGTTTGAATTTATACATCAGCATACATCCGAACACAAATATGATCAGGGTAACTACCCAGAAATAAGCTGTCAGTGCAGGATGCTGCCAAAATGCTTTTCCATAGAATACCGAATCTCTGTAGCCCTGTACAATGTAATATACAGGGTTCAGTTTCATAGCAAAATTCAGGAAATGATGATATGGGACACTATCTTCAAAACGGCATTCCCAGATAACCGGTGAAAAGTACATCAACATTCTCATCAGTGATGTAATAAGTTTTCTTACATCACGCCATAACATCGTCAGTACTGACAGAATCAGAGAAACCGACTCTGTGAATGCAAATGCACAGATTGCATAGTAAATCATTCCAAACCAGTAAAGATTTGGTCTGTATCCGCATAATCCAAGCGTCACAAACGAGATAATCAACATACATCCGTGGTTAAAAAATTCCTTGGCACAGATTGTTGCCGGCAAAACACTCACTGGAAATTTCATCTTGGTGATTACACTCGTCTTCGAGAAAATGGCACTACAACCGCTCTGAATACACGGCTGTATGAACCACCATGCTGCATATCCTACCACCAGCCACGGAAGATATGGTACATCTCCCACCGGTTTTTTATTCCATGCAACACCAAAAATCAGCCAATAGGTAAACACCTGAATTGCAGGAGAAGCAAAATTCCAGAAAATTCCAAATTTGGAATCTCTCATATCTGCCAGAAGCTCATATTTCGCAATACAGTAAATACGATATAAATTCTGTAGATTTTCTCCCAAAACATATTTTACACTGGTAAACACTCTTATTTTCCTCCCTGTTCAGTTTCTATCTCGTTTCCTGAACCATTTTCGTTCCTGTTCCCGCTCAGTTCTATTTCATTTCTTTATCAGCCGGAATAAACGTATAATCTGATTTTTTCTTCTTTCCGAAAGCTTCCGTACTGTCTGATTTCAACAGTACGACTGCTGTCTGTAAAATCAACTGAATATCTCTCAGAATACTAAACTGTTCAATATACATCATATCCATGATCAGCTTGTCTCTCGGCGTTGTATTATACTTGCCTGAGATCTGGGCATATCCCGTAAGTCCTGCTTTCACACGAAGTCTGTATCGGAATTCCGGCAACTCTTCTGTGTAATTCTTCACATTCTTGATCATCTCCGGGCGCGGACCGACAAAAGTCATATCCCCCTTCAGAACATTCAGAAGCTGTGGAAGTTCGTCAATTCTTGTTCTTCTTAAAAATTCTCCCGGTTTTGTGATTCGGTCATCATTCTTCTTAGCAGAATAGTTTGCCGCATTTACCTTCATTGTACGAAGTTTATAAACCTGAAATCTTCTTCCATGGATCGTCGCTCTCTCCTGTTTAAAGAACACCGGTCCACCGTCATACAGTTTTACAGCGATCATCCCGCCAATCCAGAACGGCGAAGACAGAATTCCAAGAACCAGAGACAACACAATATCCAAAAGACGTTTGATGATCCGCTGCTCCATCGTCAGTGATTTTATATTCTTATTAAACAGATACAGATCATCGATCACATAATGTTTTGCATTTACTTCCATAATGTCTTCCACATATGGATTAAAATATACATTCACCTTGTACTGATAACAGAGACGCATAATATAAATACGCCGTTCCGCCGGAACATCATACATAAATACCGTATCTGCCTGTTTAATATACATTTCCAGATGACTGCTTTTGTAATCCAGAACAGACATGATCCTGTATTGCTTTTTAAATCTGCTGATCGCGAATGCAACCGTATCCAGACTTTCCTGCGAAGATGTGATCACACAGCACTTTTCAGGTTCGTGAATCACAAAAAACAACCAGTTTCCTGCATATGCAAATACCACAATGATCAGGATCTGAAGCAACATCGCCACAATGAGCAGCTCCAGACCTCTCATTCTAAACTCGTGCACATTGGTATTGGCCCTCATGATCATAATCTCAAAGTATGTAATAATATCTGTACATACCGTTGCAAGTCCCAAAGAATAAATAATGGGTTTGCTCTTCTTTCTTCCAACATCATACCCACCATATACAGAAAGGAATAACAATCCTACTACTACGAAGGTAAAAATTGTAATACCAAGTGTTCTGGACAATCTGGTAAGCCCGATATTCTCTTTTCCAAGAACCACAACGAATGCCTGAAGAAGCAGAAGGTATAAAACCGCTTTCACTACCAGCCATAATGTCGATTCAAATTTATGTAATTGTTTCCTCATCAATTCACCACCGTTAATTAATATAAGGATACCAGTGTCAAAAAGCCTTTTAACACTCATATCATATGATGTCAGGATTTAGTAAAACTTTCCCCGGCCATCTTAATAGCTAACTGTTCAGATAGGTTGTCGGATACAACTACTGCAACCCACAGTTAGCTTCATATACCTGTAACATTATATATGAATCAACGAAGTATTGCAAGATACATCAAATCATATCGTTACAAACGTATTTTCGACGTTACTGTTTGCAGGTTACCTGTAAACAGTTACTTTTCGACACAATCATATTTGTGATTTTTTTCAATACAGGTGCAAGCAACATTGCACCAAAAATCACGATTGCTTCATATTTCAGTCTATAAGTCGGATGCTCTGTCTGATTCAGTACTTTTCGAATCGAAACATGAATCAGATACAGTTCAATAGAATGACATCCGAACCATTTCAATACCTTCGTCACACCCATCTTGATCTGACGAAGTAAAGTATTATCGCTCCACTCTGCCTTTTCAAAAAGACCTGTCACTAACCGACAGATGCAGTAATTAAACAATCCCAAAAGATATGTTCCCAGAATTTCTTTATTATACATCTGGCCAGGAACCAGAGCCAGAAATGCCACTCCCGTCTGTATCCAGATAATATTCCATGGAATATTCTTCTTTTCCCACGACGCCTTTCCAATCCAGACGCCAATAAAAAATGCCGGGAGACGTAATATCGCAATATCAATATTCGCAAACATATCATGATAGTACAGCTGGAATACAATCGCCATCACTGTGCTTGCTGTACATAACAGCAGCAGCCGCAGCTTTCCTGCCATCGCATCTTCTGCAGATTCAATCACGTCATACACATACGGAAAGAGCAGATAACAGATGCCACTGACCAGAATGTACCAGAACCAACGTTTTTCTTCCATAAAGAAAGACCAAAAACTCAAATCCTTAATATAGGAAAACCAGCCTGTCTTCTCATGGATCAGATCCAGCCAGAACCACATTGGTACAGCAACGATCAGATATGGGATACTGATCCGAACAAATCTCTTTTTATAAAAGTGCATCTTATCACTGTTTTTTTTCCAGGAGTAATATAAACCAAGTCCTGACAACAAAAGAAACAGATCTACCCCGGAGCTTCTGACATAATTATAAAAGATATATACAATCCCTGAATACCGTATTCCATAGTTTTTACAGTCTTCTGTAAAATGGAAAAACATAATCAGAAGAATCTGTATTCCCATTAATGAACTACGATATTTTGATAAATTTTCATATTGAAACATTTTCGTATTCATAAGCCTGATTAAATATTGCCTTCTTCTTTCTCAATCTCAAGATAGTTAATTGTTCTTCCGAATCCCTCTTCAATTGTATGCCACGGTTTCCATCCAAGGCCTCTCAGTCTTGTACTGTCCAGAATTCCCAGTGTAAATGGTGCACAGCCCTTTGTTCCACCTTCTGGGATCTCCATCTTCACTTTCAGCTTTCTCTCAGGAGTAATCTTCACCAGAAGTTCTGCAAGTCCTCTGATCGAAATCTTCGCATTCTCATCTCCGATATTGTAAACTGGTGCATCTCCATTCAGCAGAATAAAAAACATACCTGCAACTGCATCTGCTATATAAGTATAAGTACGAACTGGCAATCCTTCGCTCTTCATAACAATGTCCTCATTAAAAAGTACATTCTTCAGGAAATCTGCCTGTACTCTTCCATCGTAAATGGACATTCCTGGACCATAAGTATGAGCCAGTCTTGCAACTTTCGCATTCAGTCCATATTCTGCTGCAAAAGAAGCACACATTGTCTCTGCTGCTTTCTTTCCTTCCGGATAACAGGAACGCGGATTCAGCGGATCTACAAATCCGTAAGTCTCTTCTGTAAAGAATTCCTGATTTTCAGAAGGCTGTCCGTAGATCTCTCTGGAAGAAATGAACATATATCCTTCTGCATTCTTCTCCTTTGCAAGTTCCAGTGTATAATATGTTCCAAGTACATTGGCACCAATTGTCTCCACCGGATTGTCCTTCATGATCAGCGGACTTGCAGGGCTTGCTGCATGAATAATATAATCAACAGCTCCTGCATATTCCATTTTCTGAGTCACATCATGAGAGATTACCTCTGCCGCCTCTGAATTTCTGATATCTTCGCCAATCTTATTTGTATTTCTCACAACACAGATGACATGAATATTCAGATTCTGTTCCTCATTTAATTTTAACAAAGTACGAACGAAATAAGAACCAACCATTCCACTTGCACCGGTTACCATTACGGATTTATTTTTTAATTTTCCCCAGTTTACCGGCTGTTTCATAATATCTAAAAGATCTTCTTCCAATATACGGTTCATGTCTTCTTCTCCTTATCTTAAACCTAAAATCTGTTCATTTTCACGATACTGAAGTAATGCTCTCAATAAATAGAAATCTTCCGGAGTCGTTACTTTGATATTTCCTCTGTTTCCTTCTACGATATGCACTTCTTTTCCAAGATTGTAAAACAGATTACAGGAATCTGCAATATTTTCGTAATTCGGATTTGTTTTTCTAATCTTCTCATGTGCCTCAACAATTTCTCCAAGGCGGAAACTCTGCGGTGCCTGCGCTGTAAACATGTCTTTTCTCAGAGGCATCTTCTCCACGATATCTCTCGACTCACTCACGACCGGTGTTTCAAAAAAGGCAGTACATGTAATCGCTGTTCCATATTTTTTAACACTCTCAATATTCTTCTCGATCACATCATCACTGATGTACGGTCTTACTCCATCATGCAGAAGAACGATCGAATCCTCCGGATTCTCTTTCAAAGCATATGTCAGTCCGTTGTAGATGGAATCCTGACCTGTCTTACCACCTTCAACAATTCCTTTCGTCTTTGTAATTCTATAATAATCGATCATATATCTCAATTTCTCTATATAATCGCTCTTACATGCAATATAAATCTTATCGATCAACGGATTATTCTGAAAATTATCCAGTGTATGAATGATAATCGGTTTTCCATTGATCTCCAGGAACTGTTTCGGCATTCCGGCGCCCATTCTGACTCCGCTTCCACCTGCAAATATAATTGCAATATTCATCTTCCTTACCTCTTTCTATTATTTATTGTTGTTGTGCTCAGCCATGTAACTTACCACTTTAGCCTTCTCTTGCTGCTGAGCACGATGCACTTTTATTTTCTCATTTTATCTTTGTCAATCTGTGCCTGGCTCTTCATAATCTCATGATAAATTCTCTCACAGTTATTATGGTCATCATATTCAAAGAAATCATCCGCACGCTCTACATATTTCTCTTTCATCTTGCAGCCATGTTCCATGTAATCGCAGAGCAGATCCACAAGCTGTTCTGTCTTTGTACAGATCTCGCCAAATCCCATTGTATCATAGAAGAAGATACCATCCTCATAATGTGGTGGAAGTTCTTCCGGATGGAAATATACGATCGGCTTTCTCATATATGCAAAGTCAAACTGGACTCCTGAATAATCGGTCACCATCAGGCTTGACTCTGTCAGAATCTTTTCATAACTCAGATTTCCGACCGACGGAATTACCTCTACTTCTGAATTCGGAGTAAAGTCATCTACCTGAGAACTGAGGATCGGATGAAGAAGGAACTTGATCTTGTATCCTGTCTTCTTCGCACATTCGATCAGTCTCTCATGATTGATCAGATTATTATACACATGATAATAGGTTGTATTTTTAAATTCCGGATTGTACCCTCTCTGCTCTCCTTCACTGGTTGTAACTGGAAGTGCATTGTACATTCTCCATGTCGGTGAAAGAAGAATCTGCTTCTTGTCATTGCTGATCAGTCCGTCATATCTTCCGATTCCTGTCATCTTCAGCACATCAAATCCGCCATATCCATACGCATGCTTGGACAGATTCTCATACTCATATTTGGATGCCAGAAAATATCCCGTTGTATTGTCAATAATCCTTCTCTGTGCCATCGCACATTTCTGCACTGACAGTCCATGCTGCAGACACATCGATGAGAAATTACAAAAGCCTCTGAAATACTTGGATTTATCCTTTGTAAATCCGTTAAATGGGAACAAATGTGAATTCGTGATCAACACAAGATCCGCATTCAAAAACGCCAGTTTGTGCATCAGTGAATTTGTCACCAGCGGTTTGTATCCGTCTTTTACCAGCTTCTTATAATCCGGAGTATTCTTGTCAATCACATAGTATCTTGTCACACCATCATTCAGTTTTGCAGAATATCTGTACAGATATTCACAGCTGTCCCCGCCTTTATAAAGCTTATCGAGCATCAGCCAGATCTTCTTTTTCTTAAAATATGGTCTTGTGATCCAGTAGATCCATCTCAATCTTAACGCATATCGACTGTTTTTTGTATTAATTTTTAATAAATTAATCTGAAGCTGTGTCTCACGCTTCAATACATTATATAAATTTGCTTTCTTAAATACAATGGCCTGTTCTGCATGATGGCACAAATATTTATTAAATCTCCAATAAGAATAGCGTGGAGATTTACTGAGTTTTGCCCAGTGATCTGAGAATGTAATTCTCAGCAGATATTTTTTATCTCCATGTTTCGCATAGAATCTTACCTGCTGCTTTTTCAGATCCGGGTTCAGATTCAGCTCCAGATGATATGTAATTCGACGGTATGCCGGGATTCCAAAATATTTTGTCAAGGAATAAGCATCCGTATCCTCTACCTTAATCATCTCATTATTGAACTCTGCAAAAAACTCAACATTTCCCTGTTCAAAAATACTGATCAACGATCCGTCCAGCCAGACTTTTCCATCCACATAGTTCATCATTGTGATTGAAAAATAATGACTGTTTACAGATGAAATCCTGTTTCCATTATAATACATAACCAGATCTTCCACACCGGTCTCTTCATCCACTTCATTCACATAATCATATTTCACATTGGAAATACCATACTTAATTCTCAAAAACATACACAGGATCTGAGGATTTTTCGATAAATAACCGAGCTGATCCTGATTTAACAGGTAATAATCGTCAATCAGATCAAATACCTTTTTCACCAGTCCGAAATATTCTTCTGAATTTTCATCCGTAATCTGTTTCTTATTTCGATTATCCAGATTGCTTAAGAAGCGGTTCAATGTATAATACACGGCATAATTCTGTAAGAACGGACTTCTGTCTCCTTCTTCCAGAAGTGGCAGAAGATATTGTTCCATGGACTCCTGATACCAGCGCGGATCATGCGCTGGGATGTGATACAACACCTGATTTTCTTTCGGGTCAACATAATAATATTCGATCTGATCTGTGACCAGATATTTCTTTTCATCATTTAACATCCGTAAAAGAACATCCGTATCATATTCAAAACAGATTTCCTTATTGAACTGATAGTTCTTCAGAAATTTTGTACGAATCAAAGTTCCATAAAGTGCTGTCTGTAATAATTCATAGTGCTTATCCAGATCAATTCCATAAGTCCCGTGAATTGCTTTTTTAGAAAAGACATGCTTTTTCGGTTTTTCTGACACAAGTTGGTTGTCGCAGAAATTCTGCGGAAACAGCAAATCCACTGCCATTGGATCCATAATCTCGCCGACTTCATCCTCTTTTTCTTCATCGATCCACTGTTCCTCCGGATCCTTCATAACCTGTTTTGCATGCTCCAGGAAATCTTCTCCCAGCCAGTCTCCTTCTTTCATAAAGATTGTAAATTCAGCTTCGCTTTCCTGCACGCATTCATTAAAGCCAGTCGGAACATCCGAAACTGTCTTAACAAGAACTCTCTTCTTATTCTTTTTTACCGGTTTTAGCTTTTCTAATTCCTGCTTTTTCTCTTTACATAGAATTATAACCCTGTCATTCTCTTTTAACTGTTCAACACAACTTTTTACTGTTTTCTCCAGATTTTCTTTATTTTCCTGAAATGCGATTATAATTTCATATCTTATCTTATTCATTAATTGTCGCTCCTTCTTAGTAACTGTTCACTTTCCATACCAGGCCCCTATAGAATGTATTTTAAATCCCCGGCTCCTTCATACTGAATATATTACTTGCTGGTGCTGTGAACTTTTTTTAATATAATGTCATCAATAAGACTGTCGCTTGACCACTTTTTCTGCTGGTCAAAGGATTCCTGTACAAAATCATGTATTTTTTCTAATTCAAATGCTTTCTTCCGGATCGTATCTTCCACTGCTTCAAATGTGGTACATACTACCCCCGGTGCTTCATCCAGTGTTCTGTGCACACCTCTTGTTAATTGATAATAATCTTTATCCGGTGCATAGAAAATAATCGGTTTTTCCTGCAATGAGAATTCATAAATATTGGAGGAAAAATCCGTAATCAGTATTTCCGTCACATAAAACAGACTGTTAATATCTCCCTCACTCGTCAGATCTATGATCCGCTCCCTGTACTGTGGTTCGATTTCAATCTTCTCGGTAATAAATGGATGCATTTTATATGCAAATACATACTCATCTCCGCACATATCATAAACCTGTTTCTGTGGGATCCACTCCTGTGGATAATAAGCGTCTGCCTGTCCTTTTCCTCTGTAGGTCGGTGCAAACAGTATGATTTT
>OLNW01003391.1_pt1 | contig 12331 bp, 14 predicted proteins | sample 1672121 | NCBI WGS metagenome assembly OLNW01 (sample SAMEA3136648, study PRJEB25190) | human gut metagenome
TTTCAACTCTCCTTTTCAAGTTTTAATATTCAATTTCTAAGTTTTGAAATCAGCAGTCCGATTTTCTTTTCATCTTTATTTTTTCGTTTTCTTTACATTTTATACCTATGTATTTTTTATTTCTTATTAATGTTTTACACTCCTTTTTATTTTTCTTAACACATATTAACATACTTGCATTCTCTTTGCAAGCAAAATTAGGTGCATTTATTAAGCTTTTCGTTTTCTTTAAGCACACAACTTAAAGAAAAATTTTCGCTATATTTTTTGAGCTAAAAACGTTGAAATATTAATTAATTTCGCTCATTTAAACTAAGTATTACAAAATATTTTTTTCTAAATTTCACTTTCAAAATATTTTATTTAATTTTTTCATTTTTGTTGATTTCTCAATATTTTATTGATATAATCTTGGCATGAAAAAAATCTTTAAGTTGTGTGCTTAAAGATTTTTTACGATATTTATAGTTTTATAAACCTGTGTTTTAATATATTAAATATTTCTGTACTTACTTAATATAGTAGTCACTATATGATGTATCTGCTTTTGTATTTGTTACAAAGAAGAATGGCGCTGATGTATATTTCCTACATTTGGCGTTTCTCCATTTTGTGAAAAATCTGGTCCTACATTAGTACTTGTATCGCTTTTTTGATAAATATAAAATCCTATACTTGTAAGTACTGCTCCTATTAAAATACCAATAATTAAAACTAAAATCTTGTTTTTCATTTTTATTTTATCCTTTCAAACTTAAATTTTTATTCTTTAAGCTTATATATACAAAATATTTCTTGAAAAGAAAATTGAAAAAAGATAATTTCTTTCAAATTTTAGAAATTATCTTTTTATCTACAAAGTTACTTTAAATGTTGTTACTCCATCTTTGCAGTCTACTCCTATTTTTCCGTTATATCCTTCTACAACTATTGATTTTGCGATTGCAAGTCCCAAACCATATCTTTTTTCTTTTCTATTTCTAGATTTATCTACTCTATAAAATCTTTCAAATATTTTTTCTCTTTCTTTTTTTGGAATTTCTTCTCCTTCGTTTGATACTTGTAATACTGTGCTTCCTTTTTCTTTATTTTGTTTGTATGCTTTATACACATATTGCTCTATATCTTCATTTTTGTTTCCTATACTATCTACAATTTTTCCATTTTCTATCATATATTTATATGTTTCTGATAAATCTATTTTCATTATGTTGTCATCATTGTTAGTTTGTGTTCTTTCGTCATTTGGCATTCTAAAAAAATTGTCAAATCTATCAAGCATTGATGTCGCTGCATTTATTGTATTATTGTAATTAAGTATTGCAAATAAAATTATTACTCCTAAAACAATGGTTGATATTGATACCATAAGAATCCATCTTTACTAGGAAGCATTATATCTAATAATATTAAATCATATATTCCTGTTAAAGCTTCATTTTCTCCATCTATTCCATCTGTTACTATATCCACATTAAAGTTTTCTTTTTTCAAAGTTTCTGAAATTGCATCAGCTAGTGGATATTCATCTTCTATAATTAAAATGCGCATACATATACCTCCTGTATTTTTTATAAAAGTATACCAAACTTTTATTGAAGTATTATTGAAATGTATTATATCAAAAAATGTATTTTTTTACGAAATTTATACATAATATTATAAAATAATTTTATGGAGGTTTTTACAATGAAAAATGAAAATTTAAATATTTTAGATGAAGTAAACAAAGGTGCAACTATGGGAATGGACGCAATTTCTTACATTAGTGAAAAAGTAAAAGATGATACTTTTAAAAAGGTGTTAGATGGTGAGTACAATAAATATAAAGATATTTCAAGAAGAGTAAATAATATTTATTCAAATTACACAGATGAAAAAGAACCTCACGAAACAAATGGCATGACCAAAATGATGACATGGTATGGTATACAAATGAAAACCATGACTGACGACACTACTTCTAAATTATCTGAACTTTTAATGCAAGGAACTAATATGGGAATTATTGAAGGAAGACGTTTAATAAACCAAAACCCTGATGCTCCTAAAGATGTAAAAACTGTTTTATACGATTTTGTTGTTATGCAAGAAGATAGTGTTGAAACTTTAAAAAAATATTTGTAATTTTTTATTTTGCTTGCACTTTTTAATGTTTATTATTATAATAAAGGTTGTAATTTAAAGTTAGGAGTTTTATTAAAATGGAACATTGGAGTGTTGAAGATTATAAAAATTATACTGACGGTAGTAGGAAAAGAAAAAGTAAATATCGAGCAAATAAAGTTTCTGTTGATGGTCATACTTTTGACAGTTTAAAAGAGGCTAATTATTATAATGAATTAAAATTGCGTTTGCAAGCTAAAGAAATAAATGGTTTTTGCCTTCAACCTACTTTTATGCTAGCACCTAGTCTAAAATATAAAGCTGATTTTATTGTTTTTCATAAAGACGGTTCTAGTGAAGTTATAGATGTAAAAGGCTTTAAAACTAAAGAATATATTGCAAAGAAAAAAGTTTTTGAAGATAAATTTAATTTAAAGATAACAGAAATAGAATAAAAATAAAACCTTGTCACAAATTGAGAAAAAGTAGCAATTGGGGACTGTCCCTAATTGTTATAAAAAAATCAACCAGATTTATTTTCTGATTGATTTTTGTATCTATCTGTTCTATTAGTTCGAACAGATACGTCATTGGTGGGCAGGGATGGATTCGAACCATCGTACTCGTATGAGAACAGATTTCTTACTACTATAGTTTTCACTACCATTAAAATGTTTGTAGTCTGGACTTTCTCTTTATCTTTTTCAAGATACCAGGTATAAAGTCTCTACACTCGGAATTATCTTCCTAGCTCGGGATTGTCATAAGTATTTCTACTCTTAGAGTTCCCCGAATTAGCCCGGTTTTCATCTTACCATCACTGATAAGAGCTGCAAGTTTAAGTTTTGATAAACCAAAGACTACAGTCTGCCGCCTTTAACCACTCGGCCACCTACCCATATATTAAATTGTTTATAAAAGAAATGGTGCTCCCTCAAGGATTCGAACCTTGGACCCACCGGTTATGAGCCGGTTGCTCTGACCAACTGAGCTAAGGGAGCATGTGCTTAACACAAGACTTATTATACAAAATGTTTTATATATTGTCAATAGATATTTTAAATTTTTTTAATTTTTTTATAAAATATTTATTGTCTAATATATGCTTAATTTATACTAACTAGAATTATAACTCTAGTTAGTATAAATTATTATATATAAATACATTTTTTCAATTTTTAACACTTACTTAAAACTCATTATTTAGTAATTTTTATCTTCCTTCTTCTCTAGCTTCTGGTAAAGCTGGAACTTCTAAAACAACTCTTACTTTGAAGATGTATCTTATAGCTCTACCAACTTTACTTTCTTTAATTCTTTGCCATAAAGAAGGTTTAACTTCAAATCTTGTTTCTTCAATATATTTATTGTTTTCTACAACTGGTTCTTCTACAACTTCTTGTGCTTCCATTACGTCTTCTTGTGGAGTTGGAATTAATTTTAATGCATCTGCAATTTCAATTCCAATATAGCTTAATGCTTTTGACCTATCTTCAATTCTTTCCATATCTATTTCTATATGTAAATTTGATTCTAAGTTTACTATTCTTGCATTTACTAATTTCATAGCATCTTGATAGTTTTGAGAAGTAGTTGTTCTTGCTTTTCCTATTATATTTAAGGCTTCAACTATATCTTCTGGGAAATTATCTGAACTTTCTTTAAGTTCTTGTTTCCAACCATCTTCTTTATTTTCAACAATTTCTAGTATTTCCTTTAAATCTCCAGCTAATGCTATATTTGCTTCTCTTTGACGAATTAATTCTTCAATTTGCTTTGTATTTTCTTCAAATTGATTTGTTGCAAATTCTACTAAACCATAAGCAGCTTTATATACGCTTACTGGGAAGTTCTTTTTCTTTGGATATTCTACTAAATATGTTTTTATTGATTCTATTAAATCTTTAAAATAAGTATCGTCATCTAATTGAACTATTTGCTTTTTGCTTTTTGGATTAATTAATTTTTGTACTTTATCAATATTTGATAACATTTTTTCTTCTGTGATTACCATTCTCACATTTACTATGCCAGACCTAGACATTGTAAATTCCTCCTCTTTTCCTATGTATTGCTATATTATATGTTTTCTACAAAAACCTACAATAGGATTCATATTATTTCATATTTTGACTTCATTTTTATTTTAATACAACATATTACAATCTGTCAATAGTAAAATCGTTATTTCCGTAAATATTTTTTCTATTTTAGGAAATTTTTTCTACGTTATTTTTTATAAATTTTTTCACTACTTTTTTATTCTACTTTTTATTTGTCTTTATTTATTTCGACATATCTTTTTATTTTCATTGTAGTTGTTTTTGCAAATTCATCTTTCTTTATTTCTAATTTTTTTATTGCTTTATATGATGTTAATTTATGATTTACTTCTTTTATTTTTTCCCATATAATGTCATGTATTTGTTCGTCTGTTAATTCTTCGCCTTTATGCTCTTTTTGAATTTCTTCTAAGTTTGGTATTACTTTGGCTGTAATAATTAACTCTTTTTCTCCTTCAACTTCTTTTCCATACACCATACATTCTTTTATTTCTGGTATATTGCCAAGCATTAGTTCTATTTCTTCTGGATAAATATTTTTTCCATTTTGAGTTACTATTACATTTTTTATTCTTCCTGTTATATATAGGAAGCCATCTTTGTCTAAATACCCAACATCTCCTGAATGGAACCATCTATTGCCTTCTTCGTCTACTTCTATAACTTCATCTGTTGCTTTTTTATCTTCATAATATCCAAGCATTAATGTTTCACTTTTTATTAGTACTTCGCCTTCCCCTTTTTCGTTTGGATTGTCTATTTTTAGTTCTGCACATGTAACTGCTTTTCCAGCTGACCCAACTCTTGTATCATATTGTGGTGTAAGTGCTGCTATTGGTGCTGTTTCTGTTAGACCATATCCTTGAAGGAATATTATTCCTAAATCTTGCATCCATTTTCCAACTTTTGGATCTATTGGAGCTGCTGCTGAAACAACAAATCTTAATTTTCCTCCTAAATTTTCATATATTTCTTTGAATACTGTTTTCTTTATATCAACTCCTACATTTTTTAGTGCATTTGTTATTTGCATCATTGAGTTTACCATTGCTGTTTTTCCACTCTTATCTATTGTTTGATTTATTTTTTTATACAAGTTTTCTATTAATAGTGGAACTGCAAGTAGTGCTGTTGGTTTTGTTTCTTTTAAGTTAGGAACTATGTATTTTAATCCTTGGCATACTGCAATAGAAGAACCTCTTGCAACTGGAAGCAAAAATCCTATTGTAGATTCATATGTATGATGTAATGGTAATACAGAAAAGAATCTGTCTGCTTCATGTATTTTTACATATGGATTTACTGCATTTATATTTTGTGCTAGGTTTCTATTACATAACATTACACCTTTTGAATTTGATGTTGTTCCTGATGTAAATATTAATACCTTAAATTCTTCTGGGTCAATTTCTATTTTTGTAAATGAACTATCTCCACTAGCTACCATTTCTTTTCCTTGCTCTACTATTGTATTAAATCCTACTTCTCTACCTACTAACTTATCTTCTGAATTCATTTGTATAAAATATTTTACTTGTGGAAGTTTGTCTTCAACCTTTTTTATTACATCTGCTTTTTTTGTAGAATATATAACTGCTGTTGCTTTAGAACGTTTTATAACATTTTCTATTTCATTTACTGGAAGTTCTTTATCTACTGGTACTGCTATTCCAACACCACAAAGCATAGCCATATATGAAACATACCAATTATATGTATTTTCTCCTATAATAACTACCCTTTCATTTTTTAAATTATATTTTTTAGTTAATGCTGTTCCTAAAGCAATTACATCATTTGCAAATTCATTATATGTAATTTCTGTAAAATTTCCCTTTGGATTAAATTTTTCTAGCATAAAAATATTATCAGCATATTTTTCTTTTGCCATGTCAAAAACTTCTTTTATTGTCTTATAATCTGTTGTTTCATAGCCTCTTTGTTTTCTTTTTTGTGCTATTGCTTGCTTTTTCTTCAATCTTTCATAGTCTACTTTTACTTCTTCAATCTTTTCTACATCTTTCATTTCTATTTTTTTAAATTTAAAATTTGGTATTTTAAAATCTTTTAATATTCTCATTCTCTTTTTTCTCCTTATACTTAATATTTTAAATAAATGTGCTGCCATTTTGTAATTTTATAATAAAAGTTTTTTCTATTTCCTTGTATAATTCCATTACTTCTGTTTTTTCGTTTTTTCTCATTTTGCATATTAAGCTTGAACAAACAAATCCAAATATACCTGAAGCTACGACATTTGAATCTATCTCACGTATTTCGCCTTTTTCTATTCCTTCTTTTACTATTTTTTCTATCATTTCTATATATTCAAAAACATAACCTTTACACATTTTTGAACGTTCACTTGTGCCCCACATTTCGCTTAAAATAATTGTCATAAAGTTTTCATATTTAACTAATACTTTTATTTGAATTAATATTATAGCCTTAATTTTATCTATGGTTCCAGTTATTTTTTCTGTTTTTATTTCTATACTATTTCGTAAAAGCTTTACTCCTTCTTCTACCAAGAACTTAAATATTTCTTCTTTACTTGAAAAATGATAATAAAGAGTTCCTTTTGCTACTCCTACAGTTGCTGTTATTTCTTCTATGCTTGTAGCATCATATCCCTTTTCAGCAAATAGCTTCATAGATGTTTCAAAAATTTTCCTTTTTGTTTTATTCATATCTATCCTCACATACTCAAAATCTTTCTATATTATATAATTTTATGTGTATTTTTTCAAGTCTATTGACCATTTATTCAGTTTTGGAATCAATATTTTATATATACTCATTTATATAAAAAAGAAGCACTTTTACACTTATTCTTCTTGTTAAAAGTACTCCTAAATATTCACACAAATTTTATTTTCTTTTTCCGTCTAATGTATCCAAATTGTCTAAAGCTTTTCCTGTTCCTAAGGCAACACAAGAAACTGCATCTTGTGCAATCATAACATTTATTCCTGTTTTTTCTTGTAATAGCTTATCTAATCCATCTACCAAACAGCCTCCACCTGTCATGTATATTCCCCTATCACTAATATCTGCTGCAAGTTCTGGTGGTGTTTTTTCTAGTACAGAATGCACTGCATCTACAATCATCATAGCTGGTTCCATAAGTGCTTCTAGCATTTCACTTGAGTGAATTGTTATTGTTTTAGGAAGTCCTGTTACTAAATCTCTTCCACGTATATCCATTTCAACATCTTGAATTTTGGGATATACACAACCTACATTTATTTTTAAGTCTTCTGCAGTCCTTTCACCTATCATAACATTGTATCTTCTTTTTATATATTTTACGATATACTCATCAAATTTATCTCCTGCTACTTTTAAAGATGTGCTAACTACACTTCCTCCCAAAGAAATAACAGCTATATCTGTTGTTCCACCGCCTATATCTACTACCATATTTCCACATGGTTTTGAAATATCAAGCCCTGCTCCAATAGCTGCTGCAATTGGCTCTTCTATTAAATATACTTTTCTTGCTCCTGCTTGTGAAGCTGCATCTATTACTGCTTTTTTTTCTACTTCAGTTACTTGTGAAGGTATACATATCATAATTCTTGGAGCGAATACAAATTTGCCACAAACCTTACTTATAAAATATTTAAGCATTTTTTCTGTTTCTGTATAACTTGAAATTACCCCTTCTCTTAAAGGCCTAGTTGCTACTATATTTCCTGGTGTTCTTCCTAGCATTCTTCTTGCTTCTTTTCCTACTGCTAAAATATTTCCTGTATTATTATCTACCGCTACTACAGATGGTTCGCGAAGTACTATTCCTTTTCCTTTTACGTAAGCTATAACTGTTGCTGTTCCTAAATCTATTCCTATATCTTGTCCAAATCCAAACATTTGCATCTTCCTTTCAGTATATATTGTTCTCTATTATTTCTCTTTTATTACAAATCTGTTACAATTATATTACGTTTTTTTTGAAATAGCAATCCTTTTTTTAAATTTTATACTACAAAAAATATTCCATCAAATTTTATGTAGTAGGATTAGACACAAATACAAAGACAAGGCATAGAAAGTTTGCTAAAATTAAAAATTACTATTCATGCCTTTTTTTCTATACAGTAGAAAGTCTTTATATAAAATACAGTAGTATTAATGCTGCTGTCATTGCTGCTAAACCTCTTTCTGGATCTGATACTTTTTCTTCTTCTTGAATGTTATTTTCTTCTAATTCTTTTTCATCAATAACACTTACTATAGCTTTTTCGACTTTATTAAAATTAAAATGAACTTCAAATTCCTTTTCATCTTTTGCATTTACTTTATCTATTTCTATGTATTTGGTTCCCATTAATACATTATTTTTTGAATAAAAATCTATTTTCACATATTTATTTTCAATTGCTTCTTCACCATTATTAACAATTTTTCCATTGGCTTTACCATTTATTGAAGTAGCTTCAACTGTTAATTCCATTGGCATAGTTGTATTTATTTCTACTTCTTTATATTTATATGTTGTATTAAGTGCAATATATATCATTACTTGTGAAAATATAAACATTAAAACCACTAGCATAAAATAGATAAAAAATGTTTTCATTCTTGCCATTTTTATTCTCCATTCTATTTTATTTTTACATTTTTCTAAATACGCCAGCTACTTTACCTAAAATTTCACAATTTGGAACGATAATTGGCTCCATTGTGCTATTTTCAGGTTGCAAACGAATATGGTCTTTTTCTTTATAAAATGTCTTTACAGTTGCTTCATCTCCAATTAAAGCAACAACAATTTCACCATTATTAGCTACATTTTGTTTTTTTACTAAAATATAATCTCCATTTAAAATACCAGCTTCTATCATGCTTTCGCCACGAACTGTAAGCATAAAACTCTCGCAATTTCCCACAAAATCTATAGGAATTGGGAATGTATCTGTAACATTTTCTACGGCTAAAATTGGTTCCCCTGCAGTAATTTTGCCTATAACTGGAACTTCAACCATTTCTTTTCCTGAATAAAAACTTTTATCTTCTTTCTTAATTTCTTTATTGTCTGCAGTTTTTATTAAACGAAGTGTTCTACCTTTTTGGTCTTCCTTTTTTATATAACCTTTTTCAGCAAGTCTTCCTAAATAACCATGAACTGTTGCTGTTGAATTTAGTCCAACTGCCTTGCATATTTCTCTAACTGATGGTGGATAGCCATCTTCATCTACTTGCTTTTCAATAAATTTTAATATTGCTTTTTCTCTTCTATTTAACTCCATAGGATCTTTTCTTGGTCTCATTTACATCACTCCTAATTTATTTTGCTATATAATATCATACAAACAAAAGAATGTCAAACAAAAGTTCCAAATTTTTATAAATAATTATGTGGAGAATCGGTTTTCGACATTTTTAGTCGAATTTTGTCGATATTTTTTTGTTGTAAAATTTGTCGAAATATGTTATTACTTATCACTAGTTGGGGGTTTTGCACAAATGAGTAAATTATATGATAAGTATTTATTTTTAAAAGACAATGAGCCAAACCCAGATAGCACATTGTTTCTCTTCAAATCTGGGATATTCTTTATATTTTTAGATTCTGATGCAAAAATAGCATCTAATCTTTTCCATTTGAAATTAACATGTTTTGTTGATGATATTGTAAAATGTGGTTTTCCAGTTAATTCTTTGGATAAATATTTGAACATGGCTAAATTTACACCTTACAAAATTACTATTATTGAACCAAATTTAAACGAGAAATGTTCTATTAACCAATATCAAGTTAAACAAAATATTGAAGAATTGCTTTCAAAAATTGCCAGTATAAATACAGATACTCTTTCTATAAGAGAGGCTTACGATTTTATAGATAATATAAAATTAGATTCAAAAAATATAATAGGAAGTATGGAAAATGGAAAATAATAAAAATAATTCAAATTTAGTTATCTATCAAAAATATTTAGAATTTATATCTTATACAAATGATATTGTAAGAAAGTATCCCAAATCAGAAACTTTTTGTCTTGTAAAAGAAATTAAAGGTTCTTTATACTCAGGTTTTAGGCTTCTTATGTATGCAATCAAAAAGTTTTCTAAACAGGAAAAACTAAAATATTTAAGTGAACTTGATATAAACCTTGCCTTATTAAAGGTTTATATCAGGCTTTCCTTTAAGTACAAATATATTTCTGCGCAAAATTACAAAACTTGGAGCAGCTTAATTACAGATATTTGCAATATGGTTGGAGGTTGGATCAACTCATGCCAAAAAAGATAAAAAATTGTTTTTATAAAAACTTAACCTTTGTAAAATTGCTAGAAGCACATAAAAGAGCCAGAAATCACAAAACTTACAAAGAAGAAGTTATTAAATTTGAAATAAATTTAGAAAATAACTTAATTAATTTATTAAATAATATAAAAAATGGAAAATATCATTTAGGCAAATACTTTGAGTTTAAAATATATGAACCAAAAGAAAGAATTATTAAAGCTCTCCCATATGTTGATAGAGTTGTTCATCAATGGTATGTTGAAGAATTTATAAAGCCTTATATTGTTCCTAGATTTATATCTACATCTTTTGCATGTTTAGATGAAAAAGGAACTCATAGGGCTGCAAATAATGTACAAAAGCAAATGAGGATTTTTAAAAGAAATTTTGGTGATTTTTGGATTCTAAAATGTGATATAAAAAAATTTTTCTATAATATAGATCCAAACATTTTATTTAAAATTTTGCTTAAATATATGGATGACAAGGCTCTTATTTCTTTTACTAGATTGCTTATTTTTGAAAATAAAACTGACCCTTCTGAAGTTGGTATTCCTATTGGCAACTACACTAGTCAATTTTTTGCTAATATTTATTTAAACGAGTTAGACCAATTTGCCAAAAGAACTTTAAAATTAAAATATTACACAAGGTACATGGATGATTTTGTTATTCTTTTAAAGTCAAAAAAAGAATGTATTGAAGTAAAATCTAAAATAGAAGCTTTTTTAAATAAAACTCTTCATTTAACTCTAAATGAAAAGTCAAGATATTATCCATATTCTATGGGTGTTAATTTTTGTGGCTACAGAATTTTTACCACTCATAAGCTTTTGCGCACCAATAGTAAAAAGAAAATTAAAAAGAATGTTAAATCTTGGAATAAAGCTTATAAAGCAAATTCTTTGGATATTCCTCTTACTCTTCAAAAAATTAATTCGTGGATAGGTCATGCTTCACATTGTAATAGTTACAATTTAGAGCAAAAGATTCTTAATTCTTGTGACTTTTTATATACAGACCATACTTATAATAAAATTGAACAAAATTTATTGGAAGATATTAGTTTAATAACAAATAATAAATAAACAACAAACCTTAAGTATATTTCCTAGGATTTACTTAAGGCTTGTTGTTATACTACTTGGACTTTCGCCATTTTGCTACTAAAACAAGAGTATTATTAATGTGTTTATGACATAAAAGCTTTGTTTATGCCAAAGGAATTAAACTTCTTTGATACATTTCCAGCTGCATTTAATTTTTATGTAATTACACACGGCATCCTCCTTGAAGAAATGCCCATCCGGGATAGAAAAATTTTTAAAATTTTTCTTAGTTTGTATCGAAGTGAGGGCTAAAGGCTGACAAGCACGGCGCGGAAGCCGTTGTTGTAGTTGCTATTGCCATTATTACGGTTGAACGCACATACACCAGCATGTGAACCATTCCATAAGTTGCCACCACGAATGAAGAACGGATTGTTCAAGGCTGGGAAATAAGAGTAGTACAGTTTAATCCCTAAATTTGTATTATATCAATGTATAAAGTTACATAAGCTATAGAATAGAAGTGTATTATATCATTTTTTTATCTATTCTAGTTAGTTATGTAACTTTATTGGTATTGCCCGTATTTTACTTATTCCTAATTCTCAGATTGTGCCGAATAAAAGGGATAAGGGCTCTAGGCAATACTAAAGTGAGGGCTAAAGGCTGACAAGCACGGCGCGGAAGCCGTGGCCGTAGTTGCTAGTGCCATTATCACGGTAGAACGCACATACACCAGCACGTGAACCATCCCACAAGTTGCCACCACGAATGAAGAACGGAGAGTTCAAGGCTGGGAAATAAGAGTAGTCGCTCGTCCATGAGCTATAGTTCCATCCACCTTCTGATGTTCCTGC
>OLNW01003413.1_pt1 | contig 12273 bp, 10 predicted proteins | sample 1672121 | NCBI WGS metagenome assembly OLNW01 (sample SAMEA3136648, study PRJEB25190) | human gut metagenome
CCGAGATGGCATTTAAGACAGCTACGATCCAGGCATTCAAGAAAGGATTCATGGAGGCATCTCCGGTACTTCTTGAACCAATCGCATCCCTGAAAGTTACAGTTACGGATGATTACACAGGAGATATCATGGGAGACCTGAACAAACGCAGAGGACGTGTGCTTGGCATGATACCGGTAGCCGGAGGAAAGCAGGTTATTGAAGCAGATATTCCAATGACAGGACTGTTTGGCTATTGCACAACACTTCGCTCCATGACAGGTGGAAGAGGATCTTACGAATATACATTTGCAAGATATGAGCAGGCTCCATCTGATGTACAGGAGAAAGAAATTGCTGCAAGAGCAGAAGAAGCATAATTAAAGATTCTGGCAATACAAAGAGTGTGTTATCCGGCTGATAAAAAGGAGTGGATAGCACGCTCTTATTGCTTGTTTTAGAAAAAACAGTAACATTGTATTTCACAAAAAAATCACAAGTTTGAGAATATGGTTGTACTTTCAAAACAAAGGTGCTATAATTCATCTACCTGTCTGCATTAGACAGGTATGTTGTTGTTTATGAAATCCTGTGAACAGTGACATAAAGTGACTGTGTAGAGCAGTTATAAGATTATTATAATAATATGAGGGATAAGAAAATGAGGATTATTATTATCGGTGACGGAAAGGTTGGTTACAAGCTTGCCAAGCAACTTTCCGCCGAGAAATATGACATTATAATGATTGACAGTAATGAAAATAAGTTGAGATTTGCTATGGATCGTCTGGATATTGCCTGCGTGACGGGAGATGGCGCAGACGCAGAAGTACTTAAACAGGCAGATGTAGCGCATGCCGATTTGGTGATTGCTTGTACATCAGCAGATGAATGCAATATGTTAAGCTGTCTGATCGCCAGAAAATTAGGTGCAAGACATACGATTGCCCGTGTGCGTAATCCGATTTATTATCGTCAGATTGGACTTCTGAAAGAAGATCTGCATCTTAGCATGGCTGTAAACCCGGAACTTATCGTGGCAGATGAGATTAGCAGACTTCTGCTCTTCCCGGATGCGAGTCAGGTGGAGACTTTTGTGAAGGGACGTGTAGAATTGATTGAATTACCGCTTGCGGAGGGAAGTAGCCTGGCAGGGTTAAGCCTTGCGGAAATGTATAACCGGTTCCAGATCCGTCTGCTTGTCTGTGCAGTGGAACATGGAGATGAAGTTTGCATTCCAGATGGAGAATACAGGATGCGTGCAGGAGACCGTCTGCATATTGCGGCATCTCATAAAGATTTAGAGGCATTTTTTAAAGCAAATGGAAAGCGTAAGGACAAAATCAAAAAAGTCATTATTTGTGGAGCCGGAAGAGTTGGTTACTATCTTGCACTTCAGCTTAGCACACTTGGTATGCAGATAAAGATTATAGAACAGAATCGCCAGAGATGTGAAGAACTTTGCGAATTACTTCCAAAAGCAACCATTATTAATGGAGATGCAACAGATCACGATCTTCTTGTAGAAGAAGGGATTGATGAAGCGGATGCATTTGTTGCCCTGACAGGGATGGATGAAGAGAACATTATACTTTCTCTTTTTGCAAAGAGTCAGAATGTGGACAAAATTGTTACGAAAGTCAATGAAGACAGACGCGCACGTATGGTAGAAGACTTTGGAATTGACAGTATTGTTTCTGTTAAAACAGCTACAGCAGACGCAATCATGAGTTATGTCAGAGCGCGTAAAAACTCTCAGGGAAGTGCGAATGTTGAGACAATGTATCAATTGGTTGATGACAAAGTTGAAGCACTGGAATTTATTGTTAAGGCTAAGACAAATTATACAGGAATTCCATTGAAGAATCTCTCGTTGAAACCGAATAATCTGATTGCATGTATTGCAAGAAAACGTCAGATCATTCTTCCGAGCGGAGATGATTGTATTCAGGTAGGAGATAATGTGATCATTATCACGATGGAAAAACAGATTGAAGATATTAAAGATATTTTAATGTAGGTGCAGCGCGATGAATAAGAAGATGATAGTATATATTTTGGGGAAAATGATGGGAGTCGAGGGATTACTTCTTCTGATCCCAGCGTTGGTTTCCCTGATATATCATGAAAAAAGCGTAATTTCTTTTCTGATTGTAGCAGCAATCCTGCTCGTAATTTATATGGTGTTCGGAAGGAAGCTTCCGGCTTCAAAGCAGATTTACGGAAAAGAAGGTTTTGTGATTGTTGGGCTTGCATGGATTTTATGGTCCGCATTCGGAGCGCTTCCGTTTGTGATTTCGGGAAGTATTCCATATTATATTGATGCACTTTTTGAGACGATTTCCGGTTTCACTACAACCGGATCTACAATCCTGGCAGATATCGAGGCTCTGCCAATGGGAATTTCCTTCTGGCGAAGCTTTACACACTGGATCGGTGGTATGGGGGTACTTGTATTTGTTATGATGATCACATCTCTGGATGATGAGAATGCAATGCCGCTCATGCGTGCGGAAGTACCGGGACCGGAGGCGGATAAGCTTGTCCCAAAGGCAAGACATACCGCAAGACTTTTATATGGAATGTATTTTGTTCTGACAGCAGCAGAAGTGGTTTTTCTGCTTTTTGGCGGAATGAACTTGTATGATGCACTTTTACATGCATTCAGTACTGCCGGAACGGGAGGATTTTCTAATAGAGCTGCAAGCGTCAGCTTCTACGACAGTGCATATATAGATGGTGTGATCACAGTATTTATGATTTTGTTTGGGATTAACTTTAACTTGTACTTTTTCATATTGCTCAAAGACTGGAAATCCATTCTGAAAAATGAAGAGCTGTGGGCATATCTTGGAATAGTAGGTGTGTCAATCGCTATAATCACAGGAAATATCCTCAAGATTTATGGAACGGTTGCACATGCATTCCGCTATGCATCTTTCCAGGTCGGTTCGATCATTACGACAACCGGATTTGCAACCGCAGATTATGACCAGTGGCCGGAACTCTCGAAATCAATATTATTGGCACTTATGTTTGTGGGAGCCTGTGCAGGATCCACCGGAGGAGGTATTAAAGTAAGCCGTTTATTGATCATCGTGAAATCAATCCGCAGAGAAGTGCGTAAGATGTTACACCCAAATGCAGTTACGATCATTAAAGTCAATGGTAAAAAGATTGGACAGGATACAATGAAGAATGTAAATCTCTATCTGACGTGTTACATTATAATTATGATTGTATCAATTTTACTTGTCTCTATTGATAATTTTGATTTTGCGACAACATTTAGTGGAGTACTTACTACGATGAGCAATGTAGGACCTGGAATTTCAAAGGTAGGACCTGTGATGAATTTCCACCCATTTTCAGCAGTATCCAAGCTGGTATTCTGCTTTGATATGCTGATTGGAAGATTAGAGATCTTCCCATACCTGCTTCTTCTTTCTCCGGAACTTTGGAGAAGAAGATTCTAGATGATTTTTTGTTAATTATGTGCGGAAAAATTTGAATGAAACAGATTTTTTCGCACATTTTATTTTTATATGATAAAATGGTAACTGTTCAGAGCTAAGCAAAATTTCAAAAAACAGGTGTAAAATGCGTAGCATTTTGGAGGTTGGCTCTGAACAATTACGTAAAATGAAAGAAAGGAAGAGGTGAGATGAACAAATTTAAAATGAAAGTGACAGCTGTCATAGGAGTGATTCTGTTGATTGGAATCTATTACTATGTGACACTCCCGGCAATCAATATTCATGCATCAGAATTCTGGATGTATCTTGTGGTGTTGGTTATTCTGGCAGCTGTGGTATTTATCAGAAAGAAAAATTTAAACCGTTACGACTGGAAAGAGTCAAAGGGATTAAAGGTGATCCTTGGAATCCTTGCGGTGCTTGTGATCGCATATGTGGCAGGATCAGTTTTGTCTTCTCCAATTGTGAATGCGAAGAAGTATCAGGAACTTTTGACGGTGAAGAATGGAGAATTTACGAAAGATATCGAAGAATTATCTTTTGATCAGATTCCATTGCTGGATAAGGATTCAGCGGAGCTTCTCGGTGACAGGAAGATGGGAAGTATGGTAGATATGGTATCCCAGTTCGAGGTAGATGAACTGTATTCCCAGATCAACTATCAGGATCAGCCGGTGAGAGTTTCTCCTTTGAAATATGCCAGCGTGATCAAATGGTTTACGAACATGAGAGAAGGAATCCCGGCCTATATCAAGATTGATATGGCAACACAGAATACGGAACTCGTAAAACTGAGTGAAGGGATGAAGTACACGACAAGTGATCATTTTAACAGAAATATTTACCGTCATCTGAGATTTAACTATCCGACCTATATTTTTAATGATCTGAGTTTTGAAATTGATGAAGATGGGGTTCCGTACTGGATCTGCCCGGTGAAGAAGTACAATATCGGATTATTCGGTGGAACAACAATCGGAAGAGTTGTACTTTGCAATGCAATCACAGGAGAAACGAAGGATTATGCAGTTGAGGATGTCCCACAGTGGGTTGACAGAGTATATTCCGCAGATCTGTTAGTTGAGCTTTATAATTATCACGGAACATTGAAACATGGTTTCTTTAATAGTGTATTGGGGCAGAAAGACTGCCTGAATACAACTGACGGATACAATTATCTTGCAATCGATGACGATGTATGGGTATACACAGGTGTTACCTCGATTACCGGAGACCAGTCGAATGTAGGGTTTGTTCTGATGAATCAGAGAACAATGGAGACAAAGTTCTATGAGATTGAAGGAGCAACAGAGAGTTCAGCGATGTCTTCCGCAGAAGGGCAGGTACAGAATCTGCACTATACGGCAACATTCCCACTGCTTTTAAATATTTCCGGTGAACCGACCTATTTCATTGCATTGAAGGATGATGCCGGTCTGGTGAAGAAGTATGCGATGGTAAATGTGCAGAAATATCAGATTGTTGCAATTGGAGATACGGTCAGTGAATGCGAGGAGTCTTACACTAATCTGATGTATAAGAACGGGATCAAGACAGAAGCTGAGGATACAAGATCCGTAGAGACACTGACAGCTAAGATCACAAAGATCGCCCAGGGCGTTATAGACGGTGATTCTCATTATTATATCATGCTTGAAGGTTCGGATGAGATCTTTGATGTATCTGTTGTAGATTTTATTGATATTATCCGGTTTAATGTCGGAGATGAAGTCACAGTTGAGTATAAGAAGGGGGAGCAGGTGGATACAGTTCTTTCCCTGAATGGAAAAGCGAGTGAACAGATCAGCACAAAAGCTGCGAAAGAAGAGCAGGCAGAAGATACGGCAGGGGATTCTGCACAGACAGAATAAGAGAAAGAAGCGAAAAAAAGAAGTACAACCGGAGAACGGAAGTACTTCTTTTTTGATTCCTGAAAACATTTAATTCAGACCCAGAAGGGCGAATCCTGTGTTACACTACGTTGTAAATGCTTACAGAACTGTGCATTCAAGTGTGTCAACATCTGCAATCTCAGCTTTATCTGCGCTGACGCTGAGGTAGAAGTCAATCTTGGCATCTTCGGAAATCTTATTTAATTTCTCGATGAATGTCGGAAGACTTTCTAATGTGATATTAGCCTGCTTTAAGATACTGTCAATGAAAACAGCCTCGATATCGTGATTGCCAGCAGCCATACCATAGAGGAAACCTACAAATTCTTCTAAGGTAAGGATGTCAGGATAATCAGCCATCTTGATGACACGGATATTGAAATCTACAGAATAAGTGTCTTTGCTGCTCCTTTTAATAAATACGACATTACCGGAAGAAGTCTTAACCTTCTCGTTTGCAAGATCGATCATCTGCTGTGTTTTTCCGCTGCCTCTTGGGCCTGTGATTAAATTTACCATGGCGAATCTCTCCTTTATGTAAGTAATTATTGTTTGAGTTTGTTTCACCTCTCAAATATTCTAATTTCATTATACACTAAACATATGTTAGTAACAACTAAAAAAAGAAGAAAAAGGATAAAAAAATTATGCGGAATGACGGAAGAGGGGAGAAGGGGATGAAAAACAGTGTAAAACTGCATAAAGATAACAAATTGAGAAGATAATAAGGCTGTTCATAAAATTGATAAAGTAGTTTACAGAATGTATAAAAATGAAATTGCATTTTATTGCATGTATGGTTTGCAGGTGTTGAATAAGGAGACTAAATTGGTTTTGTGGTTTTGTATTTGTTAAAGGTAACGTTAACAAAGTGTTTATGGCGAGATGGTAACAGTAATAGGAAAATAAAAAAATGTTCTTTAAAAAGCACGAAATGAGAAAAGTTCTCAATTGTGATATTGAAAACGATTCTCAAGTATGATACCATAATAGCAATTGAAAACCATTCTCAAAAAAGGAGAAACAATGCCAACAGAAGTATTATCCTATTATTTAAAAAATGAAAACCGGAGAGTGAGACTGAAATTTCAGGTTGTGCTGCAGTGTGCGCCATTTTTGAAAGGTCTGAAAGTGTCCTGTCTCATTTCCATGGATGCAGATCTCTACCCATATCTGAAAGATCTTTTCAAAGGAATGAGTGTGACCTATCACAGACTGTCATGTTCAGAGGGGAAATGCCTTGTCCTTTTCTATCGCCCTGATGAACTGGAAGCTCATGTGAATGAAGCACCGGCAAGAGAACTGATCGCACAGTATGGATACCGTGAAATGAATCTGCAGCAGATGTTGGAAAGACTGACCGGAAGAGTCAAAGAATGTTCTGAAAAAGGCATGGAATTTCCACACGAAATAGGAGTCTTTCTTGGATACCCGATCGAGGATGTCAAAGGTTTTATTGAAAAAGAAGGAAGAGAATCTCTAATGACTGGTTATTGGAAAGTCTATAGTGATCCAAACGGAGCCAGGATGATTTTCAAGGAATATGACCGTGCGAAAGAATGTGCGGTGAATGAATTTTTAGACGGAAAAAGTATCCGGGAAATTTTGGAGGTATAATCATGAGCGTATCAGTAGTATATTGGAGTGGAACAGGTAACACACAGGCTATGGCTGAGGCAGTAGCAGCAGGAATCAAGGAAGCTGGACAGGAAGCAGAACTTCTTGAAGTTGGAAGCGCTGATGCAGCAGCGACAGCAAGCGCAAATGCATTCGCACTTGGATGCCCTTCCATGGGATCAGAGCAGCTTGAAGATTCAGAGATGGAGCCATTCGTAGAAGAACTTGAGTCACTTGTATCCGGTAAGAATATCCTGTTATTCGGATCTTACGGATGGGGAGACGGAGAATGGATGAGAGACTGGGCTGAGCGTATGAAAAACGCAGGTGCAGTACTTGTACGTGAAGAGGGAATCATTGCAAATGAAGCTCCGGAAGATGATGTGATCGAAGAGCTGAAAGCAGCAGGAAAAGAGCTTGCTGAGAAGGCGTAATGAAAGAAATGAAAAGTTGAATCATAGTAAAAAGTATGGCTATGATTTAAATAAAACAAAAATCGTTACTGTTCACAGGTAACCTGCAAACAGTAACGCATCTCGCCATTTAGAATCGTCTGCGACGATGGGCGAGATGCATTCAGGCTAAAACGTGCATCCTCAAAGCTAATCAGCAAGGTGATTAGCTTTGGTCTGAACAGTAACCAAAAATCTCCCCACTGAATAGTATATAATAGAGCTGAGAAAAGCAAAGAAACGAATAGGAGCTGTGAAAGCAGTGGTTCGCGATGTTTACAGGTTACCATTGGAAAACAACTTGTAATGTATATGAGTTATAATGTAGTGTAAATCGTAAATTAAAATTTTGCGGATGATTGCTTTTGAAAGTAGATTTGAAATGGCTGTATAAGAACGAAGCAGAAAGGGAGAGAACGATGAATCAGAATGTTATTTTAGGAATTTTAATACCATTTGCCGGAACCGCACTGGGCTCGGCAATGGTATTTTTTATGCGTCAGGAGATGAACCAGAAAGTACAGAAACTGCTGCTTGGATTTGCATCCGGTGTGATGATCGCAGCTTCAGTATGGTCTCTTCTGATTCCGTCCATTGATATGGCGGAGCAGGAAGGCGGAATCGCCTGGATCCCGGCAGCGACGGGGTTTCTTCTTGGAATGGGATTTCTGCTATTGCTTGATACAGTGACGCCGCATCTGCATTTCACAGAAGAAAAGCCGGAAGGAGTTCCTTCTCATTTAAAAAAAACAACCATGCTTGTCCTTGCAGTCACCTTGCATAACATACCGGAGGGAATGGCAGTTGGAGTAACTTTTGCAGGAGTTCTTGCAGAAAATGCAATGATCACGATGACAGGAGCATTCGCATTGTCGATCGGAATCGCAATCCAGAATTTTCCGGAAGGGGCAATTATCTCCATGCCGTTGAAAGAACAGGGAAATTCAAAAGGCAAAGCCTTTGTCTATGGAGTGCTTTCGGGAATTGTGGAACCAATTGGTGCAATGATCACAATTTTGCTGACGGGTATGATTCTTCCGTTGCTTCCGTATCTTCTGGCATTTGCGGCAGGAGCCATGATCTATGTGGTCGTGGAAGAACTGATTCCTGAAGCGCAGGCAGGAGAACATTCCAATATCAGCACAATTGGAGTGGCAGCCGGATTTGTATTAATGATGATCCTGGATGGGGCGTTGGGATAAAAAATATTTCTGGTGCGTTACAGGCGTGTCTGCAACTGTAAATTGCAGACACGTTTTTCTATTTATTATTAATTATAAGTAACCTATATAAACAAAATGGAAACGAAATATTGCATTTTTAAAAACAAAGTGTTATGATTTGTTTCATCGTGTTAGAACGTGTTTGAAAAACCATTCCTGCAATCTGCACGACCCATTTTGCGGCATCTTTTGCCTTCATTCGGTTGACGTAACCCGCTACGCCGCCCTTATTCAGACAAAATCTTCCACAAATTGTGACGTACATCTTACAGAAAGCGTTTTTCAAGCACGCTCTAAAGCACGAAAGAGAAAATACTCAGGAGAGTCTCTTTCAACTGGTGATTTGAAAGAGCGCCGAAGGTGTAAGCGGCATCAGACCGCGAGTCTCTCAGGCAAAAGGATGGAGGAATAAAGAAATGTTTGCACAAATCAATCAAATTATCACTGTAATCGACAATGCTGTGTGGGGTATGCCACTGATCTGCCTCATTATGGCAACAGGTATCTTTCTGACAGTCAGACTTGGTCTTGTACAGATCAGGCATCTTGGCAAAGCTTTCAAATTCATGTTTAAAGATGAAGAAGACGGACACGGAGAAGTCACCAGTTTCGGTGCACTTTGTACTGCACTGTCTGCAACGATCGGAACAGGTAATATCGCCGGAGTCGCTACTGCAATTGCAGTCGGAGGACCTGGAGCACTGTTCTGGATGGTTCTGGCAGCATTTTTCGGAATGGCTACAAAGTATTCGGAAGGTCTTCTGGCAATTAAATATCGTACGATCGACGAGGATGGACATGTTCTTGGAGGACCTTTCTACTATATCGAAAACGGTATGGGAAAGAACTGGAAATGGCTTGCAAAACTGTTCGCATTCTTTGGAGCAGGTGTAGGTTTGTTTGGAATCGGAACATTTACACAGGTGAACAGTATTGCTTCTGCGGTTAAGAACTTCTTTGATCCGGATATGGCACATACAATTTCTCTGTTCGGAGGAAATTATTCATGGGCTACTGTGATCGCAGGATTATTCCTGACAGTGTGTGTAGGTCTTGTTGTTCTTGGAGGAATCCAGAGAATTGCTAAAGTATCAGAAGTTATCGTACCATTTATGGCAGTTCTTTATGTAGGACTTGCAGTAATCATCATTATTACAAATATCACAGCTGTTCCGGCAGCACTGGCTTCTATCGTGAAATCTGCATTTACAGGAAGTGCACTTGCAGGAGGAGCGGTTGGATCCGTGTTCGTAGCAATGCAGAAAGGTGTTGCAAGAGGAATCTTCTCAAACGAGTCCGGACTTGGTAGTGCACCGATCGCAGCAGCAGCAGCAAGAACAAAAGAACCGGTCCGTCAGGGACTTGTGTCTATGACAGGAACATTTATTGATACAATTGTAATCTGTACGATGACAGGACTTTCTATCGTGATCGCCGGTTCCTGGCTGAACCCGGAACTTGAAGGTGTGGCAATCACAATGGATGCTTTCCAGAAAGGACTTCCATTTCCATCGTTCGTAGCGACATTCTCCCTGATGCTGTGTCTTGTATTCTTTGCATTCACAACAATTCTCGGATGGAACTATTACGGCGAGAGATGCGTGGAATACCTGTTTAACAGAAATAAAGGAGTTGTAATGGGATATCGTATCCTGTATATCCTTGCAGTATTCATTGGACCTTATATGACAGTAAAAGCAGTATGGAATATCGCAGATATCTTCAATGCACTGATGGCATTCCCGAACCTGATCGCACTTCTTGCATTGAACGGAGTGATCGTCAAAGAGACAAGAGATTTCCATGCAAAACATAACGGATCTTATTAGAAAAAGAATTGACCGAATTATCTGTGAATTCGAAAAATAAATAGAATTATTACCTGAAATAAAACGAAAGAAAAGGCAGCCAAAGTCCTTATTTAAGGACTGTTTGGCTGCCTTTTCCGCAGGTGTGAAAGGAGAATGAGTAGACAGATAATTCATAGACAGTTTTGATTTTGTATAACAGATGGAGTAAAGATTATCAGTTAAATGAAAAACTCAAAAAATGTAGCAGATGTTCTGAAAATACATGATACTGTGTTTTGGGGATTGCATTATACTATATTTTGTATTAGAATAAGTATCAGACAGCACGATAGAAGCGGATAAAACACAAGATATCGTGCAAGAATAAGAAAAAGTGAGGAGACTGATCAATGAAGATTATCAAGCGAAATGGGTCGGAAGAGACATTTGATATACAGAAAATCGTGGTTGCTGTGACGAAAGCGGATAAGGATAATGGGGAGCGTACGCTGACAGACAGCCAGATTGAAGATATCGCAGAATATGTGGAATTCAAGTGTAACAAGTTGAATCGTGCAGTATCCGTAGAAGAGATCCAGGATATGGTAGAGAATCAGATTATGGCTACCGGAGCTTTTGAACTTGCACGTAAGTATGTAAGATATCGTTATAAGAGATCCCTCGTACGTAAGGCGAATACAACAGACAATCGTATTCTGTCACTGATTGAGTACAACAACGAGGATGTAAAGCAGGAGAACTCGAACAAGAACCCGGCAGTCAACAGCGTACAGAGAGATTATATGGCAGGAGAGGTCAGCCGTGACCTGACAACAAGAATGCTTCTCCCACATGATATTGTGGAGGCAGACAGAGAAGGAATCATTCACTTCCATGATTCTGACTATTATGCACAGCATATGCACAATTGTGATCTTGTGAATCTTGATGACATGCTTCAGAACGGAACTGTGATCAGTGGTACAATGATTGAAAAACCACACAGCTTCTCTACAGCATGTAATATCGCAACTCAGATTATTGCCCAGGTTGCAAGTAACCAGTATGGTGGACAGAGCATCTCACTTGCTCATCTGGCACCGTTTGTAGATGTTTCCAGAGAGAAGATCCGCAAGGAAGTGATCAGCGAGCAGGAACTGGTCGGAATGGAATATCCGGAAGATGTGCTCAATGAGATCGTAGAGAGAAGACTGAAGAAAGAGATTACAAAGGGTGTCCAGACAATCGAATATCAGGTGATCACGCTGATGACAACAAACGGACAGGCACCGTTCCTTACAGTTTTCATGTATCTGAATGAGGCAAAGAACGAGAGAGAGAAGAAAGACCTGGCGATGATCATTGAAGAGACACTTCGTCAGCGTTATCAGGGAGTTAAGAATGAAGCCGGAGTATGGGTGACACCGGCATTCCCGAAACTGATCTATGTTCTGGAAGAAGATAATATCGAAGAAGGAAGCGAATATTATTATCTGACAGAACTTGCAGCAAAGTGTACTGCAAAGCGTCTTGTTCCGGATTACATTTCCGAGAAAAAGATGAAAGAGCTTAAAGAAGGAAATTGTTTCCCGGTTATGGGATGCAGAAGCTGCTTAAGCCCATGGAAAGACGAGAACGGAAACTACAAGTTCTACGGACGTTTCAATCAGGGAGTTGTTACGATTAACCTTGTTGATGTTGCACTTTCTTCCGGTGGAGATATGGATAAGTTCTGGAAAATCTTTGATGACAGACTGGAACTTTGCTATCGCGCATTGATGTGCAGACACAACCGTCTGAAAGGAACACTGTCTGATGCAGCACCGATCCTGTGGCAGTTCGGA
>OLNW01003426.1_pt1 | contig 12250 bp, 8 predicted proteins | sample 1672121 | NCBI WGS metagenome assembly OLNW01 (sample SAMEA3136648, study PRJEB25190) | human gut metagenome
CAATCATTTTTACATTATAATAAATTCTTTTTTGTGCAGATGATAATGGATATGCCTCTTGTATTGGTGCTTTTTCAATTTTATTTTTTAATGTACCTTTTGTCTGATTTTCTGCTATATAATCAGACATATCTTTTATTGAATAATTTGTTAATATATCTTTTATATTTATTTGTACATTAAATTTAGATAAAATTTTTGTAGATAATGTTATAGCTGTTAATGAATCTCCCCCTAGCTCTAATAAAGTATTATTTATTCCAACTCTTTCAAGTTGTAACATTTTTTCAATTATTTTTATTAGTTTTCGGTCAAGTTCATTTCTAGGTTTAACAATTTCATTTTTGTTATCTTTAAAATCAGGATCTGGTAATGATTTTCTATCTACCTTTCCATTTTGTGTATGTGGAAATTTCACTAATTGCACAAAATATTGTGGTATCATATATTCTGGTAATTCTTTACTTATTCTTTCTTTGATATTACCATTATCATTTGATACTGATGTATAATAAGCTATTAATGCATCTCTGTTATTATTCAATTTTCTCTTAACTACAATACTTTGGATTATATTATTATCCTTTTCTATTTCATTTTCAATTTCTCCAAGTTCTACTCTAAATCCACGAATTTTTACTTGGAAGTCTGTCCTTCCTAAATGAACAATATCTCCGTTTTCATTGTAATACGCTAAATCATTTGTATTATAAATTTTATCTTTGTCTTTAAATGGGTTTTCAATAAATTTTTCTTTGTTTAATTCTTCTCTTTTTAAGTAACCATTTGATACACCATCTCCACCTATATATAGTTCTCCTGGAACTTCAAATGGTAATAATTTTTGATTTTTATTTAATATATAACATTGTGTATTAGCAATTGGTTTTCCAATAGAAATTGATTTTTCTTTTGTCAATTCCTTTACTGTTGACCATATTGTTGTTTCTGTTGGTCCATACATATTAAATATTCTAGCTTTAGTTAATCTTTGCATTTTAGTTAGCAATTTATTTCCTATAGATTCACCACCAACTAAAATATCTGTTATATTTTTAACAAATTCTAAATTTTCTTTGTTTTCAAATATTGTTGAAAATCTTGATGGTGTTGTTTGAATCATATTTACATTATTTTCCAAACACAATTTATTTAGCAATGCTGGCATGTTTTGCTCATTCTCATTTGCTAAAACTAATGTCATTCCAGATGTTAATGTACACCACATTTCTAGTCCAAATATATCAAAACATACTGTTGTTACAGATACCATATTTTTATTTGGTACAAATTCAATAATTTCTTTCATTCCTTTTACAAAATTATTTAGATTTCTATTTGTTACCATTACTCCTTTTGGCTGACCTGTTGAGCCAGAAGTATATATTAAATATGCTAATGTATTTGCATCTAATTTTAAGTTAATATTTTCTTTACTATATGTTTCTTTATCTTCAGAATCTATATTAATTGTATTACATTTTTCTAAAATATGTTTTTCTGTTTGACTATTAACTAAAACAAGTTTTGTTTCACTATTTTCTAGCATATATGTTATTCTGTCTTGTGGATATTCTGGATCAATTGGTAAATATGTTGCACCACATTTTAATATTGCTATTAGCCCTATAATCATTTCTGGTGAACGATTAAGCATTATTCCAATTATATCTTTTGATTGAATTCCAGCACTTATCATTTTTCTTGCTAACATATTAGCTCTTTCATTTAATTCTTTGTACGTTAGTTTTTTTCCATTACTTATAAGAGCTACCTTATCTGGAAATTCAAGTACCTTCTTTTCAAATAATTCAATAACAGTTGCATCCTTATCATATGCAACTTCTGTTTCATTAAATTTTCTAAGTAATTTTTCTTTTTCTTCAACTGTAACAATATCAATATCTTTTAAAAGAATATTTTTTGTGCCAATTACTTGATTTATTATATTCAAAATTCTCTTATGAATTGCTTCTATATCTTTTTCTGCATATTTGCTCGTTTTATAATCATATGCAACATTCAAACTTCCTGTATCATTTAAATCATATATTTGTATATCCATATCTTCTGCACAACAACCATTAAATGTCCATTCCGTTTTATATTTTACATCTCCTTCTGTCTGTTGTGCATTTGTTATTTGATATGATAACAAAATATTATATAAATTAGGAATATTTTTATCTCTTTTTCTCAAATTTTCAATTAAAGCTTGGTATGAATATTTTTGGTGTTTCAACATATCCATAGAATCTGTTGCTATATTTTTAACAAATTCTTGGAATCCAATTTTCTCATCCATATTAATCTTAAATGGTGCCATGTTAATAAACATACCAGCTGCTTGTTTTTCTTTAAAATTAGTTCTATTTAATATAGGTGTTCCTATAACAAATTCATCTAATCCTGCAATTTCGCCTATATATATAGCATAAACAGCCATAAAGAAATTATATAGTGATATTCTATTTTCTTTGCAATATTCTTTTATTTTTGCAATATCTTTTTTCTCTATTTGATATTGTTTTCTTTCTCCATCTGGATTGTTTGTATCATTTTTTTCTTTTATACTTCCTGGTATTGTTGCAACTTCTGGTATATTTTGAAATCTCTCTTCCCAGTATTTTTTATCTTTCTCAAATTTTTCACTTTTTTGGTATTCTTTTTCAGATTTAATATAGTCTATATAAGAATATATAGCCTTTTCTTGAATTTCTTTATTTTGTTTTAAAGCTGAATATGTTTTGATAATTTCATTACAAATAAGCGCAAGTGTCCACGCGTCTGAAATTAGGTGGTGTATATTAAGCGCAAAGGCTCCTTTACCATCTTTAAACTTAAAGATATAAAATTTAAATAATTTTGAATTTTCTAATTTAAATGTTGTTCTTGAAATCTTATTTATTTCATTTTCTAGGTCATTTTGTCCCGCAATATTAATAGCGTCTATCTGAATTTTTTTTCTTTCAGATAACACCTGCTTTACTTCTCCATCCACTAATTTGAACTCTAACCAGAAGTTATCGTGTTTTTTACACACTAATTTTATAGACTCCTCTAACTTATCGAAGTCAACTTTTTCTTGTATTACAGCGCTACCACATATATTGTTTATACTACTTCCTCTGTAGTATTGTTCTGTAACCCAGATTGATTTCTGAGCATTTGTTAAATTCCCCATTTTCTTAACATCCTTTTTTATAATTATATACTTGTGTATAATTCATACTCTAATATTGTAACATTATTTTACATATTTTGCAATTTTTTTGGCGAATTTTGTTAAATTTTGCTGAAAAAATATATGAATAAATTTTAATTTTATGTTTCATACTTAATAAAAATTCAGTGGAGGACTAATATGGTTTTAAATAAAATCAAAAATTTTTTTACAATCTTGCTAATACTTTTTATACTTGCAGGAGTTTCTTATTACATTTACTCTACATACAAAAAAATAGATATTACACCTGAATACGAAATTAAGAGAACTGAATCCACAATTCCTTTACAAACTGTGGAAAATGTCGCTCAAGAAAGCCAATCTGTGGCAGATATGTTAGAAAAAGTTTCACAAAGTGTAGTTGGAATATCTAAAATAAAAACAAAATCTAATTCAATCTTTTCCTCTAGTAATTCCATAAATGAATTAGGGTTGGGAACAGGAATTATTGTCTCTAATAATGGATATATTTTAAGCAATTGCCATGTTACAGGAAAAAAATCTTCAACATGTTATATCACTTTGGAAAATGGTTATACTTATGAAGGCTCTGTTGTTTGGTGTGATTCAGATTTAGATTTATCTATTACCAAAATTAATGCAACAAACCTTCCTTATGCAACTATTGGAGATTCTTCTAATTTGAAAGCTGGCGAAACAGTTTATGCAATAGGAAATCCAATAGGATATGAATTTAGAAAAACAATTACTTCTGGAATTATTAGTTCTACTAATAGATCCATCAGATTTGAAGAAAATAATAATGTAGTTTATATGACTGATTTAATTCAAACAGATGCTTCAATAAACCCAGGAAATAGTGGCGGACCTCTGTTAAGATCTAATGGCGAGGTTATTGGAGTAAATACTGTTAAAATAACTTCTGCTGAAGGGATTGGTTTTGCGGTTCCTGTTAATGTTGTAAAACCTGTGCTTGAAAATTTTGTAACTAATAATAGTTTTAATGAAGCTTATCTAGGAATTTATGCGTATGATAAAGAGGTTATTCCTTATCTTTCTTCTGCTCCTAACTTTTCATCTGGAATATATCTGGTTCATATAAATTCCGATAGCCCAGCAATTTCAAGCGGAATTCAAGTTGGAGATATAATAACTTCTATAGACGGAAAATCTATTAATAATATGATTGAATTAAAAGAATATATCTATACAAAATTGCCCGGAGATACTATTTCTGTTAATGTTAGCCGTGGATATATATCAAGAACCTTTGATATTATTTTAAAATAATTTTGGGATTTTTTCCAAATATACTTGAAAAATCCCAAAATTCACAGTATAATAGATAAGGTAATGCGCTCGTAGTTTAGCTGGATAGAATGCGAGGCTACGAACTTCGAGATCGGGGGTTCGAATCCCTCCGGGCGCACCAAAAAAAATCGACTTTTATAGTCGATTTTTTTATTTTAACGGAAACCTCCGCCTCCGCTACTTCCACCGCCGAAAGAACCTCCTCCTCCGCCTCCAGAAGAGAATCCTCCCCCTCCGGAAGAATAGCTTTCTGCTCTGCTCCTAGCGACACTAGCATCATGCACAGCACTATATGCATATGCATTTACAAAATAAAAGTTATCATAAGAATAGAAACATGATTGTTCTACTAAATCTGGATAAAGTTCACTAAATTGTTTTGCAACTTTTTTAGCAATTCCTAACATCTGTGCAAATATTAAATATTCTTCAAAAAGATGAACTTCAATAGCTTCTCTTTCTTTTATTAATGTATAATCTAGCAAGAATCTCTTTAATCCTGCAATTTGTACTGCATCTTCTCGTAATTCTTGTGAAATTTCATATATATCATATTTGAATATCTTAAGGAAAGTCGCTTTTTTCTTTATTAGCAATCCTTCCTCAACAAGTTTATCTTTTTCTTCTTTTAGAACTGAATCAAACCAACTAAAAACTCTTTCATAATGATCTTCACACCATTTTTTTAGTTTTTCATTATTTACAGTTTTATTTCCATCAGTTTCTATTGAGCTTTGTTTACACAATAAATCAAATAATTTTTGCTCATTTTTATTAGCTATTTCTGGATTTTCATTAATGATAGTTATTACAGCTTCTTCCTTTTTTAATATTTTTCCTTTTGTTTCTTGCCTTACTGAAATTATTCCATCTTTTATCCATTTTAAAATAATCGCTCCAGCAATATCATTTTTGTTCTTCAAAATATTATATTCATTAGCAACAAAATACGCTCTATATAAATCTTTGTTACATGGAATATCTCTAAAATATGGTGCATCTTTTGTTATTTTTTTACCTTCTGGTCCAAAATCATAATGTTTTAGATTGCTAAAAATAATATATCCTATAACAGAAAAAATAAATCCCCAAAAACAAATAAACATTACAACAACCGCAATTCTTGTGATAATTGTCTCAAAAGAGTCATCTTCATATGTATAGTGAGTCGCACCATCTTCTGCCATATTATAGTAATGTTCAAAATCATTGCCCAATTTATTATTACACTTAAATGTCTCTAATGGAAATTGTACTAGGATAGTCATATATTCACTTTTACTTAATGAACCATCTGACTGCATCTCTATATATCCATCATAAACATATGCTGTTCCTCCATAATTTCCATATCCCCATACTCCAACTGAATCATCAATGTTAAAATTAGAATGAATTTTAATATATGCATTTCCGATGCTGTCTGAAAAATTATGAGGTATTAAAGTCCAATATATCATTTGTGAATCTGTAAGTTCTGATACAAAATTTGAAATTTTATATTTAGCTGTATATGTATGATATCCATATTCACTAATTCCCCAACATAGTTCTACTCCATCACTTATCTTATTAATTCCACATTTGTATGCTTTATCTTCCAAATCGCCTGATGTATCCCAATAAGATAATGTTGTATACTCGCCTTTACTATCTGAAACGATTAAATCTGTAATTTTAGAATTGCCTAAATTATAATATGGATGATATACCTCTGTCCCTTCTGTTGCATAGCATTCCCATACCTCGATCACAGATGCGTTTCCTTCATCATCTAGAAAAATGTCCATAGAAATGCTGTTAATTGAATTTGCATCAGCAGTATTAAATAAAGTTAATAATACAAATGCAAATAATGACAAAAGCAAAATCTTAATTTTTTTCGTCATAAAAAATCCCCCTTTTTTTAATTATTTCATAAAACCAGTTAAATAACAATAGTATAAAAAAATTTATTGATTTTTTTATATTGACTTTTATAATTTTTATATTTACAATTATTATAATTTATATTTTATGCATAATATTTTTAGAAAGGTGGTGAACTTATGGATTTTTACGAAGATGGTAATGCAGTTCATACTCTTGATACAAACAATATACTTACAGGCACATTTTTTAGAATGTTTTTAGGATTACTTGCAAGTGCCGGAACAGCTTTTTATGTATATAGCTCTGGTTTATATATTACTATGATTGAAAACGGATTTTTCTGGGGATTAGCCCTTGCTGAACTTGTTGTTGTTATTTTATTTTCATTATTATTCAAAAAACTTTCTCCAGCAACAGTTACTGTATTGTTTTTTGGATATGCATTTTTGAATGGTTTTACTTTATCTGTTATCTTTGCAGCATATGAAATGTCTTCTATAGTATATGCATTTGCTGGTACATCTGCTTTATTTGGAATTTTAGCTTTTCTTGGTTATAAAACTGATAAAGATATTTCAAGCTTTGGCACAATATTAAGTGTTGCACTTATTATCGGGCTTGTACTAACATTTATTAACCTTTTTGTAGGTAGCACATTTTTAGATATTGCATTAGATTGGGCTATTTTAGCTATTTTCTGTGGCTTAACATTTTATGATATGAACAAAATAAAAGTTATGCATGAAGCTGGTTTTTGTGATGATGAAAAATTGTATGTATATGGTGCAATGGAATTGTATTTAGATTTTATTAATATCTTTTTAAGAATTTTATCTCTATTCGGAAAAAATAAAGATTAATCTTCTCCCCTTACTTAGTTTTTTCTTCTAGTAAGGGGCTTTTATTTTTCTTTTTTAGTTCACTTTTTTAAATTTTTTATGTTTTTTTCAAAAAACTCTTGAATTTGTTTTTATTTTATGCTATTATATATAAGCGTTCAGAGAACGTTATTTTATCGAGGCGTAGCGCAGTTGGTAGCGCGCGTGGTTTGGGACCATGAGGTCGCAGGTTCGATCCCTGTCGCCTCGACCATATTTATAGCTGTTTTCAAGAATTTTGGGAAATTCTTAAAAAGTCTAAAATGCGAAAAAGCACATGTTTCTAAAATTGTAGCATGTGTTTTTAATTTTATCAAATTATATAAAATCATGAAAATGCCGAAAAAATCTCAAAAATATCAATCTCTTATAAATTCTACTATATTCTCTATTATGTAATAGATTATCACTTACCTATAATAATATTCCTAAACAGAATAGAAATTATGCCAAAAAAACAACTTAATATTCTTAATAATAATCTTATTGATTACGTTGGTTATTAAATGAAAAGTATTATAGAAATGTTTTTTGTGATAGAGTACAACAGATTAGTGTATGTTTAAAAGATTAAAAATGTGAGCAAATACATTTGCTCACATTTTTAATCTAAATCAGGAATATTACTATCTAAGCACTTAGCATTTGTATGTGCTAACACTTTACCTACAGCGGTTATACAAACATCACAAGTTTTAATGTTTGTATCCCACCAATTTTTAACTTTTATAATATTAGGATAACTTTCTATAAGTCTACAAAAGTTATTTTTTGCATTATTTATATTTTCCGGCAATTCGTCATATAAATTGTAAATTTCATCTAAAATAGTATTAACCATGTCTTGTTTAGGCAATACTAATATTTCTTTTTTATTGTCTCTATTTACAGCATTAATACGTATATGATTTTCAATTAAAGAATCAGAAAATATAGCACTTTCACTAATTCCTATTTTATTTAACAAATCTTTTGCTTTTTGATAATTTTCTGAATTTTTATCTATGCCTGCACAAGAATATCCTTCTAATTCATCTGGAAAGAACTCATCAAAAGATTTATATGTTAAAAATGCCTGTCTTCTTACAGCTCCAACAATTTCTAAATTATCAATAATTTTACTATTATAAGGAATTTCTTTATCTCCTAATATATTGCCATATAGGTTATCCAATGTTTGTAACCCATTTTTTATATCTCCACTACTAGGAATAAATTGGTTTAAACATAAAAAAATTGTTAAAAAAAGTAATGCATCATCAGAAATTTTATCTGCTATTTCTATTGCTTTATTAGTTGCCGCAATTGTTGTAAAATCTTCTTTTTTATTTACTCTATGTATTAATATTTCTGAAAGTATTTCATAACAATTACGACTATCAGTACATATTGCTGTCTTTTCAGTATTTCTAAAAAACACCTGAATTGCAGGTTCACTGAAACATTCAATTAAATTTGACTTTACTAGTTTAGGCAAAAATATTTCAGAAAATTCATTTAAACGTTTTCTTGCAACAGTTTCAGCAATTAATGAATTCTCTTTTAAAGCTATATCTATTTCACTTTTAACAATTTGTGTTACTTCTTGCACACTCATGCCATAATTATTTTCTATTTTTTCTACTTGAATTTGCGTTGAACTATCTCCAGCTTTTTGTGTCTGAATATTATTTTCCATTAATATCACCTACTTGAATCTGTGTTGAATTATTTCCTGCTTTTTGCTTTTGTGTATGTTTTTTATTATATCCTACAACATATCCTATTATACCAGATAATATTGTAGCTATAGCTCCTATTATTGCAGCAATTATAGTACTATCCATATATTTCATCTCCTTTTTAATTTAATTAACCATTCAATGCTTTTACAATATTCTCTGCAATTCTGTTTATTACAGGAACTACGACACTATTTCCAGCTTGTTTATATAATCTCGCGTCACTCATATCTGTTGGTAATTTATATGATTTAGGATAGCCTTGGGCATAAAAACATTCAATCGGTGTTAGTTTTCTTATTCCATATGGTGTTTTAATTAATGGAACATTATGCCCACCTTCTCCCATATTAGCTGTAAGAGTAGGTACTAAATTATTTTGATTTTTTCTTACATATTTTCTTCTCCATTGATAAACAGTTGAATCATTGTCCATTCCTTCTTCTAACAATTTATATATATCACCTTTATATTTTCCTTCAGTATAATAATATTTTTCATCTTCTTTTGTTTCAAAATTAAATACTTTATATATATTGTTATTTAAAGCAATTGGTAATGGCATTTGAAATCTATCATAATCTTCTTTTTCTCTGAAAGCTACTATATATATTCTTTCTCTATTTTGTGGAATATCTCCATATTCACATGCATTCATAACTTGATATCTTATTTTATCTTTATATCCAGCCTGTTCTAATCTATCTATTATTGTTCTAAATGTTTCTCCATTATTGTGTCCAACTAAATTCTTAACATTTTCTAAAAATATTACTCTTGGTTTTCTAACTTTAAATATTCTTTCCATCTCGAAGAATAAATCTCCTGTACGATCATCATCAAACCCTTTTCTATAACCTGCAACTGAGAAAGATGTACATGGAAATCCACCTACCATAATATCAAATTCTGGTATTTCTTCTAATTTAACATCATGGATATCTCTACAATCAACTTTAGTATCAAAATTTTTTTCATAAGTTTCAACTGCATATTTATCAAATTCATTTGCATATGCAATCTCGCAATTATTGGTTTGTAGAAAACCTAAATCAATTCCTCCTACACCTGCAAATAAGCTACAAATTTTATACATAAAAGCCTCCTTATGCGACGCGCCGCAATTTATATTTATAATTTAGTAGAGTAAAGCACTCTACCTTTCTTTAATCTTTAACAATTTGACCTCTCCTTATATTGAATTTTACAGTAGGTTCAAGATTTCTCTTTTCTATAATACCTTCAATTATTCTTATGTGAGGTCTTTTTCCAGCTTTTTGATAGTCTCCAACTGTTGCAGTTTTTGATACTGGAAATTTCTTTAATTCTTCTGAATTAATACCTGTGTCATAAACAAATAGCATATTAAAATCTAAATCAAATCTTAAAAATATTAAATCATCAAAATCACATCTTGGTCCAAAACTACTCAAATCATATCCAAAATTGCTTGTGGCTTTAAATTCATATTTTTTGCCATCTTTTGAATATGCATCTCCACCTGTACTTTTGTTCCAAAGTAAATCTAAGCAATAACATCCCATTGGCTCACTAATAGCATCAGGCATGTTGATACCTCTTGAAACCAAGCTTTTTACATATGTATTTAAATCTTTCCATTTAAAAAATGCATCACATGCTTCTTGAATTCTTGGTTCATCAATTTTTATTAAATATTCTGTATTCATTAATCACCATTAGAGTGCTAAACTCTATTGACATTATATAATACTTTTAAAAAAATTAAAAGATATTTAGACATATTTTTTATAAATATTTTTATAAAAGTGTTTGGATTTTATTACATCTTACAGAATTTTATGCGAACGAATTCAGTGCCTATTCGGACAAGAAATTAAATTTTTCATTATTTTTATGTACGTTTAAAAGCACTAATTAATGTATTAAAAAATGTTTGTTGGAACATTTACTTAACAATATAAATTATAAATATACAAATCCCAAAAAATTATTTATTACCATCTAAAAATAATAAAAATTTTAATAATAGAATTAAAGCTTTGAACTGCTGTAATTGCAACAGAGGTGTGTGTTATTGCGATAGTCGTCTCGACCATAAGATAAAAGAAATTATCTAAAAAATAGATAATTTCTTTTTTATTTAAATTTAATTTCGTCAAACAAATATTATCAGTTTCAAATTATTGTATATTATGTAAAATTGTTGTATAATGTATTTATGTTAATACGGCATATATCTTTTCACTTACTACATCAAGGAGGTATACTTTATGAAAAAACTGCAATCTGTTTTCCTCGTTATATTTTATTTGGTGTTTTTTTACTGCTCATTCAATATTTTACTGATACGCCGAAATAATTATGTAGAACAACAAAAAATTGTAAATTTACAACAAGAACTAACCTCAAAATCCGAAAATACTAATATAGAAATTCCACTTCCAACAATTTCTCCATTTACTCAATTTGCAAATAGTGATATTTCTTCTAATGACTCTGAGGCAATTGAAGAAACTCAACCAAAAATACTTGCAAAATATGAAGAATTATACTCACAAAATACTGACCTTTATGGATGAATTAGTATTGAAGGAACTGCTATTGACTATCCTGTAATGCAAACTGTTGATGAACAAAATTACTATTTGCGTAAAAATTGGAATAGAGAGTATTATTTGTACGGTCTTTCATTTGTTGATGCTCAAGTAGCGAGTTCATCTAATAGCATTATCATTTATGGTCATAATATGCGGGACAGTTCTATGTTTGGAGATCTAGAAAAATATAAAGATCAAAATTTTTATGAAAAATATAAATACATCAAATTTGATACTTTATATGAAGAATCCACATATGAAATAATTAGCGTAGTAAAAACAATTGCATATTATACCCTAGATGAAATTCAAAATGCTGATTACTATTTTTATTCACACATTGCACTTGATTCTGAAGAAGAATTTAATGAATTTGCCACTAAAATCAAAGAAAATTCTTATTTTGATACCAGTGTAACTGCTGAATATGGTGATAAGCTTTTAACTCTATCCACTTATGATTACTGGGTAGATGACGCAAGACTTTTAATAATTGCCAAAAAATTACAGTGAAAAAAGGTGATAATTGGTACACCTTTTTATTTTTGTATATCGCCTACAATCAACTTTCCCCTTCAAAAAAGTTGATAATTTTTCTCCTTCTATTAACCTTTCTTTTTGCTGTTTTGAAAGTTGTTTTATTTGATATTCTAGTTTACATGCTAATGATTTTTCTTTACTTTTCCATGCATTTTCCAATTT
>OLNW01003427.1_pt1 | contig 12249 bp, 10 predicted proteins | sample 1672121 | NCBI WGS metagenome assembly OLNW01 (sample SAMEA3136648, study PRJEB25190) | human gut metagenome
CAGAGTTCCAACAAGACAAAGATATCCAATATTATGTAGCTTGTATGCGTGAAAATTCTGCTAAATCAGGAATTAGAGCAGATACTTTCGAATATAACGGTGCTAAATGCTACAACATTGACATTCCAAATATCGGACCTGCACGTGCCATCGTTTATGACATTGCAGCTATTAATAAGGCCATTGAAATTGCTAAGGAAAATAATGACCAAGCACCGATCTTTTATGTTTTGGCCTGCCGAATTGGTCCATTTATCTCAGGTATTAAAAAGAAAATCAAGGCTATCGGTGGTACCCTTATGGTTAACCCGGATGGACATGAATGGCTTCGTGCAAAGTGGAGTCTTCCGGTTCGTAAGTATTGGAAAATTTCAGAGCAACTCATGGTTAAACATGCAGATCTCTTGATTTGTGATAGTAAAAACATTGAATCTTATATTCAAAATGATTATGCGAAATATCGACCTCAAACAACCTATATCGCCTATGGAACTGATACAACTAAATCTCGATTGACTAAGGTTGATGATAAGGTACGCACATGGTATTTTGAAAAGGGGGTCATTGAAAACAATTATTACCTTGTTGTAGGACGCTTCGTGCCTGAAAATAACTATGAGGCTATGATTCGTGGCTTTATGGCGTCTAACTCTGACAAGGACTTTGTTCTCGTTACTAATGTTGAAGAAAATAAGTTCTACGACAAGTTGCGTCAGGAAACTGGTTTTGACAAGGATCCTCGTGTGAAGTTTGTCGGAACTGTTTATGACCAAGAATTGCTCAAGTACATTCGTGAGAATGCCTTTGCTTATTTCCATGGTCATGAGGTTGGTGGAACCAATCCATCACTTCTTGAGGCACTTGAGTCAACTAAGCTCAATCTCTTGTTGGATGTTGGCTTTAACCGTGAAGTCGGTGAAGATGGTGCTCTCTATTGGAAAAAAGACCAATTGGCAAGTGTCATTAATCAAGCTGAACAATTGGATGAACAAGCTATCGCAGACCTCAATCAAAAATCAAGTAAACGTATCGAAGAAGCCTTTACTTGGGAAAAAATTGTTACAGACTACGAGAAAGTATTTAAGAAATGAAAATTTTACATTACACTTTAGGCTTTCAACCTCTAAGAACTGGTGGTTTAATTAAATATGCTGAAGATTTGATGCTAGAGCAAATGGACCAAGGTCATCAGGTGCTCGCTCTTTACCCTGGTAATATTCGGTTGTTTTCAAAAAAAGTAGGAATAAAGAAGGTGTCATCAAGACGATTTGAATGTTATGAATTGTTAAATAGTTTACCTCTTGCTTTGTTTGGGGGAATATCTGAACCATCTGTTTTTATGTCACCTTGTGACAATATTGTTTATCGTACTTTTCTGGAAAAGGTACAACCTGATATTATCCATATTCATTCGCTTATTGGCTTACATAAAGAATTTCTCGAAATTGCTAAAAACTTGAATATCAGGCTGGTTTTGACGAGCCATGATTATTTTGGTTTAGCACCCGTACCTCATTTTTATTTTAATGGGGTAGATTATAGTGATAATAATACCAACTTGGCTTGGAATATCATGTCTTCTAATGCTTTAAGTGTAAAAAAATTACGATTCTTTCAAGTTCCATTTTATCCAACTATTCGTAAGCTTCTGAAACTATTGGGGAAAAATCCAAAATCTAAAAAAAATTTGGTTATTCGAGATGTCATTGAGGAACAGGATTATAGTAAACTTCGACATTATTATAAACAGATGTTTTCTCTGATTGATGGTTATTTATTTAATAGCCAGCTCGCAGAGAAGGTGTTTGAGCAAAATGGTCTTAGACCAACCAATAGCATGATAGCGTCTATATCTAATCGCTCCATTAGGCTACATCAACGAATGAATATATCACATGAAAAGATTAGAGTTGCTTATATTGGTCCAGATGAAGAATATAAAGGATATTTTGATTTTATTGACTTTGCTGGGACTTTAGATCGAGAGTCCTATGAAGTGGCAACTTATGGTCACTTTCCAAATGAAGAGTACCCTTCATTCATTGAACAAAAAGGATATTTTACCAAGGAAACGATCGATAGTGTTTATGGAAATATTGATATTCTAATTGTACCAAGTAAATGGAAAGAAACTTTTGGGTTGATAACAATGGAAGCAATATCCTACGGAGTAAATGTTTTTGTGAGTGAAAATGTTGGGTCAAAAGACTTGCTTCCAGAATCACATGTTTTTAAAGACAAAGAAGATTTGTTGAATAAAATCATCAATAATCAGTTGGAGCAAATTCAACTTAAAACGATGAAGGAACATGTAGAAGAAGTTATTGGTTACTACAAACAAGTTAGAAGCAACAATTGAGGAGAATGATTAAAGATATGTCCTGTCCAGAAATTAGTGTGATTGTACCAGTTTATAATGTAGAATTTTATTTAAGACAGTGTATGGATTCATTGGTAAATCAAACTTATCGATTATTATAGCAAGACGACAGAGCTCTATAATCTGGATTGATATCTTTGTCTTGCCAAGTACCAATCCAGATCCTCTACCAACAGTAGTCCTCGAAGCCATGGCTTGTGGCAAACCTGTAGTTGGTTATCATCATGGTGGTGTCTGTGAAATGGTTAAAGAAGGCGAAAACGGCCATCTTGCCATACCAAATCAGCCTGCAGAATTGTCTAAAGCTAATCAAGAATTGGCTGATAACACCGAGAAGAGAGAAATTTGGCAAGGCCTCTGTCAAAGGCCAAAAAGAACTCTTTTCATTACAAAGTTATATTCGTAATGAAAAGAGTTATATAAGAAATATTAAAGAATATCAAAAGTAAAATAATCTACTATAATCACCAAGGTATTAGAAATAATATCAATTGGAGAATCATAGTATATAGAATAATGAGGGATTACAATGAATAATTTGATTATTCTAGATAGTGAATTACAAAGAAAAAATGAACATTATTACGCTTCTTTAAATGGAGGTAGTGAGGTTGTTTTTACCAATTATGAAACAGATCTAATTAGAAAAGTTCGTAATTTTAAATATGTTGGTAGTGCTCTATATCATCTACTAATGTGGAAAAAATCTTATGATTATGCTAGACAATTTGTAAAAAAAGACGTTCAAAAAATTATTTGTTTAAATCCGTTAGTTGGGATTTTCTTAGGTGTCTTCAATAAGCGAGGTAAAGACATCACATTGGCAGGCTTTCTTTTCGAAGAAAAGAAAAACAAGCTATATTATAATCTTCGAAAAGTATTGGTCAATAAATGCTTGAAAAATGTAAAGAATGTCATTGTTTATAGCTCTAAAGAAGTTGAGTACTATTCTAAGATTTTCCCAGAATTCCAAGAAAAATTTTCTTTTGTCCACTACGGACTAGATTATGAGGATAACCATTCTTATGAAGGAAGTCTACCTGAGAACTTTTTGTTCTCAGGAGGAGGAAGTAATCGCGATTATAATACGATTGTTAAGGCTGTTGAGAAGACGAAGAATAGTTTGCCTTTTGTTATTGCAACCCAACCGTGGAGAGTACCAAAACACGATGAAAAAATTACAGTCTTAGATGATGTTGTTGTCGAAACTTTTGGGGATGTTTTAGGTAAGTCAGAGGCACTTGTCTTATCTTTGAAAGATATTGATTTATCGGCTGGTCATATGGTAATGTTGCAAGCAATGTCACTAGGAGTGCCAATTATTGTAAACGATATTCCTTCTGTTCGAGATTATGTTGATGAATCTAGTGTTCTTTTCTATAAATCAGGGGACTTTAATCAACTTGCTTCCATTATAGATGAATTTGATGTTAATGATTTAGAAACTATTCAACGAGCAGATAAAGCTAAAATTTTGTATTTTAATAAGTATACTTCTAAAAAACTTATGGATAGGTTGATAGAAATTTAGTAGGTGAGAAATGACTAAGGTAATTGATTTTGTTGTTACATGGGTAGATGTTAATAATAAAATTTATTCGAATAATTCGACTAAAATCAATTACAACTTACATGTTTTCTTGACATTGATATTCGTCACTTTTCGTTTAGAAGATTTGCTGAGATAGAGACGAAACGTTATTATTGGTCTGAAAAGACTATTCATGAAATTGTTGAAATTGAAGATGAAAAGCTAGTTTTCGAACATCTATTATATGCTCATTTTCAAAAAAGGACGATTGAGTTTCCAGAGTTTAAGGGATTTGATTCCTTTTATGTTGTTCCTAATAAACTAATCATTGTCGATTCTTTGTCATCTAATGAAATTAGGGATTATGCTAGAAATGAATTTAAATGTGTATATTAAAATAGGAATCTTCTCAGTAAATAAAAAAAGAAATATAGCAATGATTTTATTTGCAATAAGTTAAGGATGAAGAAATGAAAAAAGATGTATTATTAACAGTAGTTATACCTGTCTATAATGTCGAAAAGTATTTAAAACGTTGTGTAGAAAGCGTTCTTGTCCAAGAGTGGCATAATTATGATATTTTACTTGTAGATGACGGAAGTACTGATAGTTCTCCTCAAATCTGTGATGATTATGCTAAAGTTTATGACTTTATCTCAGTGATTCATAAAAAAAATGGAGGGCTCTCTGCAGCTCGTAACACAGGTATTTCTAATGCTGAGGGAGAATATGTTTATTTCCTAGATTCAGATGATTGGATTGAACCGAATACCTTTAGTGATTTAGCTGAGGTTATTGAATCAGATCAATATGATATTATTTCCTTCAATCAAGAATTTGTAAAGAGTGAACATGATATTATAAAATCCGATTCAAAACGGACTAAACGATTAACTGGAAAAGAAGCTCTTATAGATATGTTTTCTTATGGCTTTGTTACTGGTTTTGCCACTGATAAGATATATCGAAAAGCATTGTTCACTAAGAATACTATCCAGTTTCCAGTTGGCAAGTATTATGAGGACCTTGGTACCAATTACAAACTCTTTCTTGCTGCTAAGAAGGTCTACGCGACAAATCAAAAGTACTACCATTATCTAATTGATAATCCAGATTCAATTACCAAATCATGGAATGAGCAAAAATTTGAAAACATGATTAGCTTCTATAAAGAATTATATTATTCGGATGATGTTCGCTCAAAACTTGATTCTAGTGAATTGGCAATTGCTAAGATATTTTTTGTCAATGGTATGACTCATATTTTGGCTAGTTTATTTAAGTCTAACCTATACAAAACTTATCCTAAACTAACAAAATGTGTTAAGAAAGAATTAAAAATAAATAAACTTAAGTTTCAGCAGAAGCTTAAGTTACCTAATCGAACAAAATATTTTTTGTATCGATTGGGTCTATTAAATGGTGCATTTCAACTACAACATATATTGAAAAAGTAGGAGTCTAATTTGAAATACTCTGTTATTATTCCAGTTTATAATGTTGAGAAATATATTGATCGTTGTTTAAAAAGTATTATTTCTCAGAACTATGATGACTTGGAAATTATAGTAGTAGACAATGGATCTACGGATAGTAGTGGCAGTATTTGCGATATTTATGCTAACGAGCATTCAAATATCTCAGTCTATCATATTGAGAACCACGGTGTTGGTTCGGCACGTAATTTTGGCTTGTCCAAAGCCAAGGGAGAGTTTATCTACTTCGTTGATAGTGATGATTATCTTGTTGGTAATCTCTTTGCTGAGTTTGAAGATAAGCTAGTGTTAGATTTGGATTTGGCTGTTTTTAGTTATTACAATTCTTTTGAGGAAGATTTAACTGAGAAGCAGCGTACTGAAAAGTCACTTCCATTTAAAGGGAATTACGACAAGGATGGTTTTATCAAGATATTTAAAGAACTATTCCTATCGGATATGCTTTACACAGTTTGGAATAAGATATATCGCAGAGAATTTCTTCTTGAAAATAACTTTTCTTTTGAGCAGTATGAGTTAGGTGAAGATGTCCGCTTTAATCTTGATGTTTATCGTGAAGTCAACAAGATTTATCTTTCTCAAGTTTCTTACTATGTTTATGTCACTGGCAGGAAGGGTTCTGCTATGTCGGGCTATAACCCCAAGCGTCTTCAGTATCAGCTTCAAGAATTGAAGATGGTTGATAATCTACTTTCTGACTGGAATTTGGATAATTCAGAGCTTATTAATACTGTAAAAGCAAGAATACTGATGAGTAACATATACAATATAACGAAACAGAATTTATCTGTAAATAGAAAAGTTAAGCTCGTTAAAAATACATGTGAAAGACAAGAGATAGAGGATTTTATAAATAATGATTCTTCTGCATTGAATCCACTCATAAAACTGTTGTTGAAATGTCGAATGTATGTTGTTCTGATTTATCTTAAAAAAATACAGATGTTATTACAACATTTATAAGAATAATTGAAAGGTATGGAAAGTACTTGTGAATAGCAGTCGCTTTATCTCAGAGAAAATCTATTTATTTACTCTTTTTATTTGGGTATTATTTGCATCTCTGGTAACTACAACTTATTTTGTAAGGGTGGATGGTTTTTTGTCACTCTATCGTACCTTGCTATATTTTACAATAGTTATGATTACGATAAAGGAACTCATTAATCTTCCTGATACCATAAATTATTTCAGATACCACTTGAAGGAATTAATAATTTTCCTATTATTTACCTTGACCATGTTAATTGTGTCAAAAAATCGAGATGGTCTTCCTGATATTAACGTTTTGCTGTTGGTTTTTTCAGCTAGGGATATAGAGTTCAAAAAGTTATTAGGGACTTTCTCCTTCGCCACCTTTTTAGTGCTGTTTGTAACTATTCTAGCTAGTAAGATGGGCATTATTTCTAATATGTTGATGAGTGCTGATAGTGGTTATCGTTATAGTTTAGGATTTAACTATGTTTCCTTTGCTTCTCAACGTATGTTTTTTGCCCTATGTAGCTACCTTATGTTTAGAGGAAAGAAGGTTACTTATATAGAGTTGTTAGCTCTACTATTTGCTACGTTTTATATGTACCAACAGACCTCAACCTCAAGTCCACTTTATCTAAGTCTCTTGATTTTGACTTATGCTTTTATTAGTCTTAAGGCCTTTAAATTTGATTTCATAGATAGTAATGTTATAACAGCAAATCTTGCCAAATATGGTTTTATTATAGCATTGGCTATAACCCTCTATTTCTGTTTCTATTCAACTGGTGATTTATTCCATCTTGTTGACCAATTTACACATAATCGTCTAAGACTTAGTGTTCAAGGATTCCGAAACTTCGGAGTTTCCTTATTAGGTCGACCAATTTCATTTACAACCATGGATATCTTCGGTAATTATTCAAGCAACTATAACTTTATTGATAGCTCGTTTGTGCAGTTACTCGTAATTGATGGCTTGGCTGTTAGTGCATTTATGTTATTTGCTTTAACACGTGTCATGAATTATTTTGTGACTAATCGAAAAGATATTGTCCTTGCTTGCTTAGGTGTTATGATTATTCATGGCATGTTTGATCCGCAAATGCTTGTTCTTCGTTACTCACCTCTTATCTTATTGATTAGTCGACTCTTTGTGATGAAGACTGATAAAGATTTTTTGTAATTGAAACAGAGGTATATCATCAAGAAAGTCTAGACAGAGTCATATACATATGAAAGTTTTAAAAAATTACGCCTACAATCTTTCCTATCAATTACTGGTCATTGTTTTACCAATCATTACGACACCTTATGTTACTAGGATTTTTAGTTCAAAGGATTTAGGTACTTATGGTTACTTTAATTCGATTGTGACCTACTTTATTCTTTTGGCAACTTTAGGTGTTGCTAACTATGGTACTAAAGAGATTTCAGGACATCGAAAGGATATTCGTAAAAATTTCTGGGGTATTTATACCCTCCAATTGATTGCGACTATTTTGTCTCTTGTCTTGTATACATCATTATGTTTGTTCTTTCCTGGTATGCAAAATATGGTGGCTTATATCTTAGGATTAAGCTTGATATCGAAAGGAATGGATATTTCTTGGTTATTCCAAGGTTTGGAGGATTTTCGTCGTATTACCGCAAGGAATACAACGGTAAAGGTCTTAGGAGTTATTTCTATCTTCCTATTTGTGAAAACACCTGGTGATTTGTATCTCTATGTTTTCCTATTGACCTTCTTTGAATTGCTTGGGCAATTAAGTATGTGGTTACCAGCGAGACCTTACATTGGAGAACCACAATTTGATTTATCCTATGCTAAGAAACATCTTAAACCTGTTATTTTGCTGTTTCTCCCTCAGGTTGCCATTTCACTATACGTGACTTTGGATCGTACAATGTTGGGTGCCTTGTCATCTACCAATGACGTTGGTATTTATGACCAGGCATTGAAGATTATCAATATCCTCCTAACACTAGTGACGTCTTTAGGTAGTGTAATGCTTCCTAGGGTATCTGGTCTTTTATCTAACGGAGATCATAAGGCCGTTAACAAGATGCATGAGTTGTCTTTCTTGATTTATAATCTTGTGATTTTCCCGATAATAGCAGGTCTCTTGATTGTTAATAAGGATTTTGTGAGTTTCTTCCTAGGGAAAGATTTCCAAGAGGCTTATCTTGCCATTGCTATTATGGTCTTTAGGATGTTCTTTATCGGTTGGACAAATATTATGGGAATCCAGATTTTGATTCCACACAACAAACATCGTGAGTTTATGCTCTCTACGACTATTCCGGCTGTTGTCAGTGTTGGACTTAATCTCTTGTTAATTCCTCCATTTGGCTTTGTTGGGGCCTCAATTGTATCAGTTTTAACAGAGGCTTTGGTATGGGTTATCCAAGTGAATTTTTCAAGGAGATTCATCAAAGATGTGTCAATCCTTCCAGCCATGTCAAAAATTATCCTAGCATCAGTTATCATGTATCTTGGACTCTTTGTCTTTAAGATGTTTGTTCAATTTAAACCAATGCTTAATGTAGCAGTAGATGGTCTTGTCGGTGCTATCATTTATACTGCCTCGATTATTATCTTACGTGTCGTTGATATGAAAGACTTGAAGCAACAGTTAATGAAAAACTAAGGAGAAAAATATGTACGATTATCTTATCGTTGGTGCTGGTTTGTCCGGAGCAATCTTCGCACATGAAGCTACAAAACGTGGCAAAAAAGTAAAAGTGATTGACAAGCGTGATCACATCGGTGGCAATATCTACTGTGAAGATGTTGAAGGTATTAACGTTCACAAGTATGGTGCTCACATTTTCCATACCTCAAATAAAAAAGTTTGGGATTATGTCAACCAATTTGCTGAATTTAATAACTATATCAACTCACCAATTGCTAACTACAAGGGCAGTCTTTATAATCTTCCATTTAACATGAATACATTTTATGCTATGTGGGGCACTAAGACTCCTCAAGAAGTTAAGGACAAGATTGCTGAGCAAACGGCTGATATGAAAGATGTTGAGCCTAAAAACTTGGAAGAACAAGCTATCAAGTTGATTGGACCAGATATCTACAAAAAGTTGATCAAGGGATACACTGAAAAACAATGGGGACGTTCTGCCACAGACCTGCCTCCTTTCATCATCAAGCGTCTTCCGGTTCGTCTGACTTTTGATAACAACTACTTTAATGACCGTTACCAAGGAATTCCGATCGGTGGTTACAATGTCATCATTGAAAATATGCTTGGAGATGTAGAAGTAGAGCTTGGAGTTGACTTCTTTGCCAATCGTGAAGAGCTTGAAGCTTCAGCTGAAAAGGTTGTCTTTACAGGAATGATTGACCAGTACTTTGATTATAAACATGGTGAGTTGGAGTATCGCAGTCTTCGTTTTGAACACGAAGTCTTGGATGAAGAAAATCATCAAGGAAATGCCGTTGTCAACTACACAGAGCGTGAGATTCCTTATACTCGTATCATTGAGCACAAGCACTTCGAGTATGGTACACAACCTAAGACAGTTATCACACGTGAATACCCAGCTGATTGGAAACGTGGAGATGAACCATACTACCCAATCAATGATGAAAAGAACAATGCCATGTTTGCTAAGTACCAAGAAGAAGCTGAGAAAAATGACAAGGTTATCTTCTGTGGACGTCTTGCAGATTATAAATACTACGACATGCACGTGGTCATTGAGCGTGCTCTAGAAGTCGTTGAGAAAGAATTTACTATATGACACAAGAAAAAAATTGATATCGTTGTTCTTTGGGTAGATGGAAGTGCCCCAGAGTTTATCCGTGAGAAACAAGCAGTTACTGAGAATGTTTCTGATTTGAACCAAGAAATTGATGGTGAGCAACGTTATCGTGATTATGATGTTTTTAATTACTGGTTCCGAATGATTGAAAAGAATGCTCCTTGGGTAAATAATGTCTATTTGATTACCAATGGGCAAAAGCCAGACTGGTTGAATTTGGAACATCCAAAACTCAAATTGGTAACTCATAGGGAATTTATGCCCAAAGAATACCTACCGACCTATAATTCAGCAGCTATTGAGCTTAATCTTCATCATATTGAAGGGTTGTCGGAGAACTACTTGTATTTCAATGATGATACGTACTTGATTAGAGACAGTCAACCTTCAGATTTTTATAAAAATGGTCAGCCTAAGCTTTTAGCTGTTTATGATGCCTTAGTTCCTTGGCCACCATTTACGAATACTTATCACAATAATGTTGAATTAATTTATCGCCATTTTCCTAATAAGAAGGCTTTGAAGTCTTCGCCATGGAAATTCTTTAATTTCCGTTATGGTTCCTTGGTTTTGAAAAACTTGTTACTCTTGCCTTGGGGTCCTACGAGATACGTGAACCAGCATTTACCTGTTCCGATGAAGAAGAGTACCTTGGCACATTTATGGGAAATTGAAGGTGAAACTTTAGATAAAACATCGCGAAATCCAATTAGAGACTATGGAGTAGATGTTAATCAATACATCTGTCAGCATTGGCAAATTGAAAGTAACCAGTTTTACCCTATGTCTAAAAGTTTCGGAGAGACAATCGGTTTGAATCAGGTGGATAAGCTGGAATCTATCTTTAAAGATAGACGTAAAAAACTACTTTGTGTGAATGATGATGTTGACTTTAAAGAGGAGAATATCATTCGTTTAAAGGAAATCTTGAATGAATACTATCCTGAAAAATCAGCTTTTGAAAAATGAGAAATAAGAGATGAAATACTATTTAAAAGAAGAATTTTTACACGATAACGATGTTAAAAATGCCGGTAATAAGGCTCGTAATGATGTTGAAGAAATTGTAAAGAGAGAAGGTTATCAATCCTTGGTTCTTTCAGTTGATAATTGGTACGAGATGGGTACACTTAAAGCACAGCTTCATAAATCTAAGGCTATTGGTCAGGCCTTGAATCAACTAAAGCAAGGTGATGAGTTACTTATTCAGTTCCCAATGCTTCATCATAGTTTTTTCACAACACATCATGTAAAGAAAGCACAGAAAAAAGGCGTAAAAGTTAATTTTATTATCCACGATTTAGAAGCTCTTCGTTATATCAATGTTGAGAATTTCCCTTTGAAGTATAAGATTCGCATTCAAATTCAAGAATCAGGTCTTCTTGGTGCAGCTGATGGTATCATTGCCCACAATCCAATTATGAAATCTGTATTGGTAGATAAAGGGATTGCGGCAGATAAGATTGTTAGCCTTGGCATTTTCGACTATTTGATTCCAAATTTCCAAGAGAAGACAGGTTTCACGAAGAATCAGCCAATTATTGTAGCTGGTAACTTGGCACAAGAAAAAGCTGGTTATCTTTACTCTCTTCCTGCAGAACCTGCTTATAACCTTTATGGTGTCGGCTTCGACGAAAGCAGAGCTCTTGAGAATGAGAACTACTTTGGTTCCTTCATACCTGATGAGCTTCCTGCAGCTCTTGAGGGTGGTTTTGGGCTTGTCTGGGATGGCAACAGTGCTGAGACATGTAGTGGTGTTTTCGGCGAGTACCTTCGCTATAACAACTCTCACAAGGCGTCACTTTACTTGGCCTCAGGGTTCCCGCTTGTCGTTTGGAAACAGTCAGCCTTATCTCATTTTGTGCTTGAGAACGGCTGTGGAATTACAGTAGATTCTCTTCAGGATTTGAAGGCTACCATTGACAATCTTTCAGATACTGATTACCAAGATTTGGTTGAAAATACCAAGCGTGTCGGTAAAGGTATTCGTGATGGTCACTATCTACTTACTGCATTGAACAATTTAAAATAAGGGCTCTTTGTCAACTGTAGTGGGTGACGAAAAGCTAACATCTAGAGAGGACCGG
>OLNW01003429.1_pt1 | contig 12247 bp, 7 predicted proteins | sample 1672121 | NCBI WGS metagenome assembly OLNW01 (sample SAMEA3136648, study PRJEB25190) | human gut metagenome
TCTGTATAGCCAAAATCCACATCATCAAAAACCACATCTCCCGCCAGCTTCTTATAATCTGTGGTATCTGTATCTTTATGGTAATGCTTCCATGCCCAGACACCGGTACGTTCTTTTGTTTCCTTCAGTACACCGTTTTCTTCTTTTGCATTAACCAGTGTCACATACCCTTCATCGGTCTCTGGCTGTTCATCCAGCAGACGGAATACGCGATCTGCACCGGCCAGTGCCATGATCGCACTGTTCAGCTGCATACTTACCTGGTTGATCGGCATACTGAAACTCTTGTTAAATGTCAGGAAACTTGCCAGTCCTCCCAGCGTAAAGCCACCGATTCCATTCAGTGCAAGTCCGCCTCCGACAATGGCACAGATTACATAACTGATGTTACCTAGCTGTGCATTGATTGGTCCGAGAAAGTTGGAAAATGTATTGGCACGGTCTGCACTGACAAACAGTTCATCATTCAGTTTCTTAAAGTCTGCCATATTCTCTTCTTCATGGCAGAATACTTTCACTACTTTCTGACCATTCATCATCTCTTCGATGAATCCATTTACTTTACCGATATTCACCTGCTGCTCCAGGAAATATCTTCCACTTCGTCCTGCAGATGCTTTCGTGCAGGTGATCATAATGGCAACCATAACCAGTGTTACAGCCGTCAACGGAATATTCAGGATCAGCATACTGACAAATACACTGACAATCGTTACACCACTGTTAATAATCTGCGGAATACTCTGGCTGATCATCTGACGCAGAGTATCAATATCGTTTGTATACACAGACATGATGTCTCCATGTGCATGTGTGTCAAAGTATTTGATTGGAAGTGATTCCATATGTTCAAACAGTTCATTTCTCAGGTTGCGAAGTGTTCCCTGTGTTACGTTGACCATAATACGGTTATACGTATAAGTTGATACAACACCAATTCCATAAAAGATTGCCACACGTCCGATTGCGCTTGCAAGCGGTCCAAAGTCCGGTGAATCTGTCAGAAGAAACGGTGTAATATAATCATCGATCAGGTTTTTCGTGAACATTGTTCCCTGTACATTGGCTATTACCCCAAGGAAAATCAGAATCAGAACAAGAATACACTGCCACAGATAATCTTTAAATACATATCTCATTAACCGCACAAAAAGTTTTCCGGGATTTTTTACCTGTGGTTTTACTCCGCGCGGTGCTTTTTTCATCGGTCCTGGCATCTTATTCACCTCCATTTTCATCGAAATCTCCGCCACCCTGTGTCTGGGATTCATATACCTCGCGGTAGATTTCGTTATTCTTTAATAATTCTTCATGGGTTCCAAAGCCATTTACCTGGCCTTCTTCCATGACAATAATTCTGTCTGCATCCTGTACACTGGAAATTCTCTGTGCAATGATCAGTTTCGTTGTATCTGGAATCTCCTCACGGAATGCGCGACGGATATTTGCATCTGTCGCTGTATCTACTGCACTTGTACTGTCATCCAGAATCAGGATCTTCGGTTTCTTCAACAATGCTCTTGCAATACAGAGACGCTGTTTCTGACCACCAGAAACGTTATTTCCTCCCTGTTCAATATGTGTCTCATATTTTGCCGGGAAACGCTGAATGAATTCATCTGCACAGGCAAGGCGGCATGCTTCCATACACTCTTCATCTGTTGCCTCTGCATTTCCCCAGCGCAGGTTATCCAGAATACTTCCTGAGAACAATACATTATTCTGAAGAACTACAGAGACCTGATTTCTCAGAGAATCCATATCGTATTCCTTTACATTCCTTCCACCAACAATCACTTCACCTTTTGTCACATCATACAGACGGCTGATCAGGTTGACCAGACTGGTTTTTGCACTGCCGGTTCCTCCAATGATACCGATTGTCTCACCGGACTTAATATCCAGATTGATATTTTTCAGCACCGGTTCTTTGCTGTCTTTTTTGTATGAGAAATCCACATCTTTGAACTGGATGCTTCCGTTTTCTACTTCATAAGCTGGCTGTTCCGGATTGTGAAGATCACTTTCCTCATTCAGCACTTCTGAGACACGCCGGATACTTGCCATACTCATGGAGATCATGACAAATACCATCGACAGCATCATCAGACTCATCAGAATATTCATGCAGTAAGCCAGCATACTCATCAGCTCACCGGTTGTCAGTGTACTGCTTACGATCATTTTGGCTCCAAGCCAGCTAATCAGAATGATACAGGTATAAACTGTAAACATCATCAGCGGTGCATTAAAGATAACATTGCACTCTGCCTTTACAAAAATATTGTAAATGTTCATGCTTGCTTTCTTAAATTTACTTGTTTCTTCTTTTTCTCTTACATAAGCCTTTACAACGCGGATTGCAGAAACATTCTCCTGAACCGAAGCATTCAGTTCATCATATTTTGGAAATGCCTGTTCAAAATACTGTGTTGCATGGCGAATAATAAAGAACAAAATTGTTCCCAGAATAAGCACTGCCACAAGATAGATCAACGCAAGTCTTGCATTGATTGCAAATGCCATGATCATCGCACAGATCATGCTGAACGGTGCTCTTGTAAACATACGCAGTGTCATCATATACGCATTCTGAATATTCGTTACGTCTGTTGTCAGACGGGTTACAAGTCCCGCTGTACTAAAATGATCAATGTTTGCAAATGAAAACGTCTGAATGTGATTAAACATAGATTCTCTCAGATTCTTTGCAAATCCTGCTGAAGCTTTCGCTCCGTAACGTCCACCGGCCATACCGGCAAACAGACCGATTGCTGCCGCAACAATCATGATTCCTCCTACTTTGTAGATGTGCCCCATATCTCCGGCGTTAACGCCATCATCAATAATAGAAGCCATCAGGAAAGGAATCAACGTCTCCATAAGTACTTCCAGAATCATATAGATCGGAGTCGCTATGGATGCACGTTTGTATTCTTTTACTTCTTTCAGTAAAGTCCTTAACATTGGCTGCCTCCTTCTTTTCTGTCCTGTGTCTGATTTTCAATATTTTTTCTCAGTGCAACCGCCACCCTTAAAAAGTTTTCCAGGTCTTCGTCACTGATTCCTTCTACCATCTGATTATTTATCTCTGTGATCAGATTTTCCACTGTCAGATGTCCTGTCATTCCTTTTTCAGTCAGTACAACCTTTTTCAGGCGGGCATCATTCGGTACAGATTCTCTGCGAATCAGTCCTTTTTTCTCCATCAGCTGTACCACATTCGTCACTGTAGATCTTCCTACAGCACAATGTTTCTCTATATCTTTCTGAAAAATATCTTTCTCTTTGTTTTCATAAAGATATTTCATGATCCAGCCATGCATCAGAGTCATCTCATCAATTCCTGCCGCACGCACTCCTGCTTCCAGATTCCGTGAAAAAATATGATCCAATTTACGAACCTCAAATCCTATACGTCGAGCGTCCTTCAATTTTCGTCCTCCTTTCTTCCACATTCAAGATTGTTCGTACTCGAATTGTTAGTATATAAACATTCCGTTATCAAACAGTTCGTTATCAAACATATTTTATATCTTTTTTTGCTGCTTTGTCAACTTGTTTTTTCTATAAATATTCCTGTAAAAAATCCGCGTGTTACTGTTCAGACCAAAGCTAATCACCTTGCTGATTAGCTTTGAAGATGCACGTTTTGGCCTGAATGCATCTCGCCCATCGTCGCAGACGATTCTAAATGGCGAGATGCGTTACTGTTTACAGGTTACCTGCAAACAGTAACAAATCCACATAAAAAGAGCAGAGAACATCAGCTCCTGCTCATCTTTCTCTGCTCTTTGAATCATTTATCTTATTAACAATCGGGTAAATTATACCCAGCCAAAACTCTTTAATATGTACAGCCACATGGTCAGTGTAAATGCGCTGAATAACGTCGTAAGCATAACAACACTGGAACTTAACACACCTTCATGCCCCATACTCTTTGCCATAACAAAGCTGCTGACTGTAGTAGCCGAACCCAGCATTACAAGAATCGCGATCAATTCTTCTCTTCTGAACCCAAACCACACTGCAACCGGGAGAAACAGTAACGTAAAACCAAGCAGTTTCATAAATGTAGCCACAACTGCCGGCTTGATCTTTCCGAGTGCTTTCTTCATATCAAATGTTGCACCCATTGCCATCAGTCCCATTGGTGTGGAAACAGCTCCGATATTCGTCACGGTCTTATTCAGAATGATCGGCATTGGAAGTTTCAGTGCTGACCAGAGCATTCCTGCAAGGATACCGATAATGATCGGATTCGTCACGATTCCTTTCAAAGTCCTGATCCAGACTTCTTTATCAATTCCTTTTCGTTCCGGATGGAAGAAAGAAAGCACAACTACTGCCATCACGTTATAAAGCGGCACACTTCCAATGATCATCAACGGTGCCATGCCCGCACCTCCATAAATATTCTGAATAAATGCAATTCCAAGAAGTGCTGCACTGCTTCGGTAAGATGCCTGTATAAATTCACCCTGGTCTGATTTATCTTTCCACAGACAGGAGATTCCTATTGCAATCGCAATACAGAAAAATGTGATCACAAAACAGAAGATCACAAACTTCGGATTCCATACTTCTGAGAAATCCACCTTCGCCAGATCACCAAACAGTAAAACCGGCAGCGGAATCTGAAACACGAATTTATTCATCTTTGATGCAAAGACATCATCGATCCATCCTACTTTTTTAAATAACATACCAAGCAACATCAGCAGAAAAATCGGCACTGTTGCATTGAGACTGAAAATCAGATTATCCATCTTTTTTCTTCCTTCTACTACTTATCATTTCATTTACACTAAGCATTATTGTAACGGTTCTTTATTCTTCTGTAAACCCTTGTATCTATTAGAATACATGTTATTCTATCTCTTCAAATCTTCCTCTGTCCTTATCATAGAAATAAATCTTTTCCGTCAGTTTCTCATCCTCTGGAAATGTCCGGTTCACTTCTTTTAAAGACCAGCGCATCCGGTCAACAGAAACCGTTCCTTTGCAGTGCAGTCTGGCTTCATGAATACTTGTAAATACCACATAATAACTGTCGCCAAATAATTCTGCCAGCTTTTCCTTCACTCCCGGATAGAACATAGCGATTGCCCCGTTTAATTTCTTAGTTGTCGTAATCACCGGAACGCTGTAGTGTTCTAAAAATCGTACTTCCTGATCTGAATTCATAATAGGTTCTCCCTGATAAGCAGGATTCAGACACTCATCCACTGTACGCAGAATTCTTGGCACATTATTACGGAACGTATTCGCAAGTGCAATCTGCATCACCTCCTCTTCCGTCTTTCCCCAGCATTCAAAAATCATTCTCGGGATTTTCATAGAAGCAAGTCCGCTGGAATCATCTGTAAGTGTCACATACAACACCAGTGCAATATCCCCTTCTGTTCGATAAAGGAACTGATTTCCAAGACTGGCTACATGCTCCAGATACAACGGTCGGAGAATCAGACGTTCTTTTATCACATCATATTGTTTCAGATTCCCGATCACGTCTTTTCCAAAATAGCCGAACGATTCACAGATTCTTCCGTCCATCTCTCTGTTGACTGTTTCCACATAGCAGAATCCTCCAAACTGTTTCCATGCTGCTTCCTTCATTACTGTGTTTTCCATAATATGATCCTTTCCTGCGATCAGCTCAGTTTACATTTACAGACAATGGGACCGCATTACACGATTTTTGTTTCATTGTTTTATTTTTTAATCATTTGAAAATATTCCCGAACCGGGAGAGAAAACGGAGATTCGAAATCCGTCTTACTGCTTTTCTAGAGTGTGTCTTAAAAATGCTTTCTGCAAGATATATGTCACAATTTGTAGGAGATTTTGTTTGAATGAGGGCGGCGTAGCAGGCTACGTCAACCGAATGAAGACAAAATATACCGCAAAGTGGGGCATGTAGATTGCAGGAATGATTTTTCAGACACGCTTTAGATTATAAAGAACAATTACCAAAGATATATTCTACTAAAATGATATAAAGTTACTGTTCACGTTACACTGCGAACAATAACAATACAAACTTTTTCCGCAGTGGCTGCGGTAGTACCGATTTTCTTCAGTAATATCCGGTAAAAGAAACTACCGGTAAATTTATGATAGTTTTCAACTAAGCTCTAACCATCATCTGTGCACTATACTTTACTGATTTTTTTGCTTTCTGTCAATCAAAACAGCAACAAAAAACTGCACAAAATTCATAGCAAAATTTTGTGCAGCCTGCGAATTCATTTTTTCAATTTTAACAAATCCAACTAAAAAAATCTTAACTTCTAAACTCCTGTTTTCTACCCCACAGTTTATTTCTGATAGCAAAATATACCTGCCAAATAGAACATATCAATCATAAAGCTATCCAAATATAACCTTGATCACTCCGTTCTCAGTGCCGTTACCGGGTCGCTCTTCGCTGCTTTCTTCGATGGAATAAATCCACCAAGCAGTGTCAGCAGCACACTCAATGCAATCAGAATCAATGCCGGCAGTACCGGAAGTACTGCGCTTACATCATTGGAAGCTGCCACATGATGGATAATCGCATTTCCCGGAATCAGCAGTAATAACGTCAGTCCGATTCCAATCAGTCCGGCACACAGTCCGATGATGAATGTCTCTGCATTAAACACCTGTGAAACATTGCTCTTAGATGCTCCGATCGCACGAAGAATACCAATTTCCTTCTTACGTTCCAGAACACTGATATAAGTAATTACACCAATCATGATAGAAGATACAACAAGTGAAATCGCCACAAATGCAATCAGAACATAACTGATGATATCCACAATGTTCGTTACGGATGACATCAATGTACCCACCACATCTGTGTAAGTAATTACTTTTTCGTCTTCTCCCGCTGCCTCCATCTTACTGTTGTAATCATCCAGGATCCGGATCACCTCTTCTTTGCTTGAAAAGTCTTTCGGATAAATATTGATTCCGCCCGGATTGGCAAAATCTGCATATCCCAGTTGCTGCAGATTTCCATCATAGGAAGCACTTGCTTTCGTTCCCATGGACATCAGAAGCTCTGTCAGATCATCTTCTGTCATGTTCATCTGAAATGCCTTTGCAAATGCATCAGTATCAATCTTCATGCCAGAACTCATGGCATCCTGAAGCTGTGTTCCAACCTGCGTCATCGCCTGTGTCATGGCCTGCTCCATACCGGACGTAATCTGACTGACCACCTGTGCCATCACAGAAGAGATCTGCTGTTCAAGTACCTGGGACACCGCACCCATATAAGCTCCCATAGCCTCGCTCATATAAGACTGAACCGCATCTGACACCTGAGCCTGAAGACTTTCGAGATCAATCACACCTGCAATTCCTTCCGTCAGTCGTTTCTGTCCATCTTCCGTCTGCAGATATGCTCCGAAATATTCCCCCATTTTAGAAGGATCTGCCAGTCCATTTGCATTAGCATACGCCTGATATCCTGCCAGAAGTTCCTGCGCAGTTTTTTCTAACTGTTCCGGTGTGATTTCTACATTCACACCGTCCTGATAAACCTGATTCACCCAATCAGTCAGTTTCTGCTGAACCTGTTCATCATTCTGAAGATATTCCATCAGATAAGTATCAAACTGATCCGGATCTGTATATCCATTTTCTGCAGCGTACTGCTGGTATCCACTCATCACATCCACGATCATAAACTGTAACTGTTCAGATGAAAGATTCAGTTCTCCACTTTCTTTCATAATCTCTGCCAGATTTCTTTTCAGGATTTCCTTTGCTTCTTCTGTATTCAGATATGCCACAAAATCATCTTGCAACGTTGAATAATCTGCCTCCGGATGTTCTTTTGCATATTCCTGATATCCCTCGCTTAAGTTTCCTGCCAACTGAGAGAATCCATCCGGATTCACCGTAATATCCAGATTCGAAAGAATCTGTCCGAAATCCAATTGTGGCAGTGTTGACGAATCCAGTTCCATTCCGCTTAGATCCAGCGATCCTGCAAGATCGATCGAATCTGCCCCTGCACCAAACATCTGCTCAAAATCTGTGGAATCTGAAAATGCCCCTGAAAGATCCATGGATCCTCCGAGATTTTCCAGTGCACTTCCATCAAACTGAAATGCATTCTGTAGTGCTTTTTCATCTACTGTAAAAAGAGATTCCATATCAAATCCACTGTCACTGTCCTCTACTCCGAATTTTTCATTCGTAAATACATTTACAGTGGAATCTTTTAACTGCTGCTTTACAATTTCACTCTTCGCTGCCTCTTCTGCCACATGTCTGGTCAGAGAAGCCGGATATGCGATTCCTGGCGAAAGTGAAGAAGCATTCGCATCTTCTGCGGGTTGTACAATTCCGACTACTGTAAGATCTTCTCCATTTTCCACCAGTTTTTTCATATAGGACTTATTATCTGACTTATCTTTCCATACTTTATACTGGCTGTCATACTCATAATAATCCGAACTGTTTACAAGTTTGAATGTTTTTCCGATGATCTGATCATAAGAATAATCTCCAAAATTCTCCGGTATATCTGCATTCTTTTCATTTAAAAATGCCTGTATCATATCATCCAGTTCCTGTGTATCCCTCAGGCCAAGTGTATACAACATAAAATCACTGATGCTTCCGCCGGAAGTAAGCACTACCACACACTCATTATATTTCTCTGGCCAGCGTCCCGCTTTCACATCGTACTGGTTTTCATACAGTCTGCTGCTCTCCGGCATCTGATAAAAAACATCTGTACTCATCATAGAAGACATAATACTGTTTGATGAAGCAGACGAACCAATGCCAAGAGAAGAAAAGGATTTATCCGGATTTACCTGACGGATCTTCCCATCTTTTTCGCTGTAAATCTGCGGGGAGATATTATACGAATACTCAATTGCATTTGTATATTCATCAATATCACTTTTTCCACTGTCCAGATAAGATTTCAATGATTTCAAATCGTTGGAATCCATCGAGGAAAACATATTTGTAACCATCTGAACGACTTTGACCTTTTTACCCTCTGACTTCTTTGCATCTTTTCCGGTCTGATCTGATGCAGCACCACTCTCATTTTCATCTGAAGCGGAGGCTTCCGCATCATTGCTCACCATCATGGAAGTAATATCAAATCCCGTACTCTGAATCTGCAGAGGATATTCTGACAAAGTCTCTTCCTCAACATTCTGAATATACTGATTCACTCCGGTAGAAAGCGAAAGAATCAGTGCAATTCCGATGATACCGATGGAACCGGCAAAAGACGTCAGCAGAGTTCTTGCTTTCTTTGTCTTCAAATTATTAAAACTCAGTGCCAGCGCGGTCAGAAATGACATGGAAGATTTTCCCATATTCTTATGTTGTGGCGGTTGCAGAACACTTTCATCCACCTCGTACGGATCTGTGTCAGCCAAAACCTTACCATCCTTGACTGTCACGATTCTGGTAGCATATTGTTCTGCCAGTTCCGGGTTATGCGTAACCATAACTACCAGTCGGTCTTTCGCCACTTCCTTTAAAAGATCCATAACCTGCACACTGGTATCGCTGTCGAGCGCTCCAGTCGGTTCATCCGCAAGCAGAATCTCCGGATCATTCACCAGTGCACGTGCGATCGCAACTCGTTGCATCTGACCACCGGACATCTGGTTCGGCTTCTTATGAAGCTGTTCCCCCAGTCCTACTTTCTTTAATGCTTCCACCGCACGCTGCCTGCGTTCTGCTTTTCCGATTCCCGAAATCGTCAGTGCCAGTTCTACATTGGCAAGAACGGTCTGATGAGGAATCAGATTATAACTCTGAAACACAAACCCAATGGTATGATTCCGATAAGAATCCCAGTCTCTGTCTTTGTATTTCTTTGTAGAAATTCCATTGATAATCAAATCACCGCTGTCGTACCGATCCAGTCCTCCGATGATATTCAGAAGTGTTGTCTTTCCAGAACCACTGGGTCCAAGAATCGCAACAAATTCATTATCTCTGAGATTCAGACTAACATCATCCAACGCTTTCTGCACCAAAGTACCAGTATGATATTCTTTGCGTATGTGTTGTATCTGCAGCATGCATATCCTCCTGTCTGTAAAACATATTTCTGTTTTACCCCTTACTTATTCAGTCTCTGTAGCTGAGTCTTCTATGATTTTTCAAATCCATTTTAAGAAAAGAGCGTATCCGACGATCAGTCTCCCAATCTTTCAGACACGCTCTGTAAACAGACCAGCCATATTTCTTTCTTTTCTAGTCAGATCAACCTATCTGCCAATTCTGAAATAGTTCTTCTGGTCCGGCTGCATTTTCCATGTACCGAATACTATTTATATTACACCTGTCGCAAAGGAAATGTCAGCTACTTTATAAAATTTTTATATCCTCATAATCAGCAACGTGATTAGTTACGTTCTGCAATGCTGGATTTTTTTGCATTATTTTCCTGGATTGCTATAAAAGCGTACAGCTATAATAGGAACAACTGACATATCTCTACATACTTTCAACTGCTGCTTTCTCAATTGCAAGTCCTTTTGTGTAAGTCTCCATAAATCTTTCATACCCTTCCACATCTTCCGCAACCGGATCCATACCGCTGCCTTTTGCTTCATGAAATACTTTATTGGCCAGATAATCTGTCAGAGATTCGCCTTCTTCTTTGCAGATCAGATAATCTGCAAGCAGTGCAATTCCCCATGCTCCACCTTCTCCTGCTGTCTCCATTACATAGACTGGTGTGTCAATTGCACCTGCAAGGATTCTCTGACCTACACCTTTGGTCTTGAACAGACCGCCATGTCCCATCATACGGTCAAGTTTCACATTTTCTTTCTTGAGAAGGATATCCATACCTGTCTTCAGGGCACCTAAAGAAGTGTACAGATGCACTCTCATAAAGTTCGCCAGATTAAATTTACTCTCTGGTGTACGAACAAACAGAGGTCTTCCTTCATTAAATCCCGTAATATGTTCTCCTGAGAAATAGTTATATGCCAGCAGACCGCCGCAGTCTGCATCACCTTCCAGAGCTTTGTTATACAATGTTCCAAACAGACGATTCATATCCACTTCCATATCGCCATAACACTCTGCAAATTCTTTGAACAGATTTACCCATGCATTCAGATCTGAAGTACAGTTGTTGCAGTGCACCATCGCCACAAGATCTCCGGCCGGAGTTGTGACAAGGTCAATCTCCTCATAAGGTTTTGTCAGATCTTTTTCCAGAACTGCCATTGCAAATACACTGGTTCCTGCAGACACATTACCTGTACGGACAGCTACACTGTTTGTTGCAGTCATTCCTGTACCGGCATCTCCCTCCGGAGGACACATCGGAATTCCTGCTTCCAGTGTTCCAGTCGGATCAAGAAATTTTGCACCTTCTTCTGTCAGTGTACCGGCATCTTCTCCTGCCACAAGAACTTTCGGAAGAATCTCACGAATTTTCCATGAATATTGCTTTTTTTCTACAAGAGCATCAAACTGATCCAGCATTCTTTCATTAAAATTCTTTGTCTCTATATCGATTGGAAACATACCCGCAGCATCACCATTTCCAAGCACTTTCTTTCCAGTCAGTTTCCAGTGGATGTAGCCTGCCAGAGTTGTAATGAAACGTACCTGATTAACATGCTCTTCCCCATTCAAAATTGCCTGATACAGATGTGCGATACTCCATCTCTGCGGAATGTGATAAGAAAACAGTTCTGACAGTTTTTCAGAAGCTTCTTCTGTGATCGTATTTCTCCAGGTACGGAATGGAACAAGAAGTTCATCCTTCTCATTAAATGCCAGATATCCATGCATCATAGCACTGACTCCAAGTGCTGCAAATCGCTTTAACTTCACTCCGTATTTTTCTTCCACATCTTTGACCAGCTCTGCATAACATCCCTGAAGACCTTTTGTGATCTCATCCATACTATAGGTCCAGATATGATCTACTAACTGGTTCTCCCAGTCATAACTTCCTGATGCCACCGGGCTTTTATCTTCATCAATCAGTACTGCTTTGATTCTTGTAGAGCCAAATTCAATTCCAAGTACTGCCTTTCCTGCTTCAATTGCTGATTTAATCTCTTCTTTATTACGCATTTTACTACCTCCTGATGGTATAAAAAATGCAGCGCACTACTGGTTTTTCCACACTTCAGACAGATTTTATAATCGTTTTCCCCCATGTTTAACACAGCGGGCGCCTGTTTACTGTTCACAGCATAGCTGCAAACAGTAACGCATCTCGCCATTTAGAATCGTC
>OLNW01003439.1_pt1 | contig 12222 bp, 10 predicted proteins | sample 1672121 | NCBI WGS metagenome assembly OLNW01 (sample SAMEA3136648, study PRJEB25190) | human gut metagenome
TCGGCAGCTGTGGGAGCACCACAGGTGCGGAACAGCTGACTTTTATATATGGTGATGTCGCCGGTAGGCGACATGTCCGTTTTAATAGAACTGATGCGCTCCGATCTTGATTCCTTTGCCGGAACCGGTGTTGAAGTACATGGCACTTCCGATCGGATTCTCTCCTGCCAGAGCTGCGTCTGCTGCATCATAACAGCTACTGGGGATGGAGCCATTTGCGATGACGCTGTCCAGCCAGCCGGAACCTGCCGGGCTGAACTGACCACTCTCATAAATAACGCCTTTGATCGTGCTTGCGAAGGAGCTGCTGGCCACACGGTTCAGAACAACCGCGCCCACGGCCACTTTTCCGTCCCAGCTCTGGTTGCCTGCCTCGCAGTAGATCAGGCCGGCGAGAAGCTCGCGGTCGCTGGATGAGGCGCTGGTGGATGTGTCGGTGGTGTCAGAAGAGCTGCTGTCATCGTAACTCGTGTCGGAGCTGCTGTCATAGGAGCTGCCATCATCGTAACTTGTGTCGGAGCTGCTGTCATAGGAGCTGCCATCGTCGTAGGAGCTGTCAGTATAGCTGTTGTCATAACTCGTGTCATAGGAACTTCCATCGTCATAGCTCGTGTCATAGCTGCTATCAGTGTAGGAACTTCCGTCATCGTAGCTGGTATCGCTGTAGCTGCTATCATAGCTCGTGTCGTAGCTATTGTCGCTGTAGGAGCTTCCGTCATCATAGCTGTCATAACTGCTATCGCTATAGCTGCTTCCATCGTCATAGCTGGTATCATAGCTGCTGTCGCTGTAGGAATCGCTATAGGAACTTCCATCGTCGTAGCTCATATCACTGTAGCTGCTGTCATAGCTGCCAGAATTGCTGGAACCACTCACACTGCCATAAGCATCTCCGGTAGATACAGCCTTATCCAGAATCGTGGTTTCCATCACATCCTCAGCCGGCACATAAGCCACGGTAGCATCATCCATCTGCACCTCTACCCAGGAGCCGTCATTGCTGAGAACCTCATACTCTTTTCCTGCTGACACAGTCGCCAGAACCTCAGAAGAACCGTCCGGCGCTGCAAAAAGACTCACGCCATCCCAGTAAGTTTTTACACCCTCGGAACCGTAAACACCGGCAAGATTCTTTGCGTCCTCGCCAAAGGCAAGGCAGTCATTTCTCACATAACCTTCCACGCCGCCGGAGATCACAAGAGACCAGGTCTCCCCTCTCTCTATCACATCAGCGGAAGCCGCCGTCGTCAGATAGCCGACGATCGTGCTGTCCTCAGAAGCGGCCGCGCGGATATTTACTGCCTCCACCACATTGGCCACTGCCCGGTAAGCCCAGACATCGTCGCTGTATGTATCATCTGCATAGACCGGAAGCGCCGTAAGAATCGAACAGGCCGCAATGGTCGCCGCAGAAATCAGTACCTTCTTTATATGATTACCTTTCATAAATTACCTCCTGAATGAACTGCAGAAACTATCTTTTTCTACAATTCCGTTACAAATATTACAAATTTGTTAAACTTTGTTACAGGAGCATTTTACTATAATGGCAGGGGTTTGTCAACTGATTTCTCGGGGTGGGGGAGGGGGGCAAAAAAAGAACCTCCGCAAAACAAAGAGTTTTCTCTGATCTGAGCCAGAGCCTTCTTACAATCTGCTTCCAAATGAGCCTCTGCATTTGAGACTTTCACCTCGATCGCGACCGCTTTCCTGGCGGCTCTGTCTTTCACTGCAATATCAGAACGCCCCAGGCCATTTTCAAAATTGGACTCTACAATATAGCCTGCTTTCGATAAGAGACCGATTAAGATTGCATGGTAAAAGCTTTCCGAATAGTCATGATAACTGATGGTTTCCTCAAACACATCTTCAATCTCTCTGTTAGGTATTTTCAAAAAGCATTTTTTCTGCCTGCCAAAGAACTGTCCCTGGATAAATCTTTCGTCAGGTAACCGGATGCATAAAGCAGGCTCCAGATATTTGATTCGGAATCCATCACTTCGTCATAAGTCAGATTTTCCGAAAGCTCCTCCAGAACAGACTCACCCTGAAGCAGTCTCTCAAATTTTTCCGAAACATCATATTCCTGTTTGCTTAAAAACTCTCTTATAATGGAATTACTGCTGCTGTTTATCCAGTAATCAAAAGGTTCAGAGGTATGATCTACGATTTTAGCATTTCTTATATTGAAACAAAATATCGGACAATATTTTCAATGCCTTGATCATCATCGTCTTATCGATGTAGTAGTATTCCGACGACGCAAGGCAGTAGTTAGACACGCCGATGGGCAGGGGCAGTTTCGGCGCACGCTCCTTTTTGCGGAAAGCGCCCGTCTTGAGCCGCTGATCTGCCGGCTTCTCTGTGCCAACCGGGATCATCCAACAATTGCTCATCTTTTTGGCACCGGTGATTCTTCCATCCTTGCAGAGCGTCGCAACTCTCCGCTCTGTTATATTCCAGCGTACTGCTGCTTCTCTTACTGAGATCATTTCAGCCATAGGACACCTACACGCATAATATCATAAATAGATTATACCCAGCTTAAAAGAATACTGTCAATGAGTTTCGAAATCATGTCATTCTGAAAACGGTATTGTTCTTTTAATGTAAAAAAACACGCAGAAGACTTCTCCCTTTCTGCAAGTCTTCTGCGTGCATTTTAATTTTCTATTCTTTTTTCAAAATCAATGGCGAAGTCTGCTTCTCCGTCTTCTCTCTCCACCATGTAGCCGGAAATGCCGAAGACTTTTTCCACATGGTCACGGGTTAGGACTTCCTGGGGGGTGCCGTGGCTGAGGACGCGGCCTTCTTCCATGAGGTAGAGGGTGTCGCAGTAGTAGGACGCCAGGCGCAGATCGTGAATCACGATGAGGATGGTCTTGCCGCTCTGCTTCAGATAATTGAGAAGGAAGAGCTGATGGCAGATGTCCAGGTGGTTCGTGGGCTCGTCAAGAATGATCGTGTCCACACCCTGGGCTACCGCCCGGGCAAGGAAGACCATTTTCCGCTCGCCGCCGGAGAGTGTCTGAATGTTTCGCCCGGAAAAATCGGTGATTTTCAGCTCCTCCATAGCATGGCGGATGATCTCTTTGGAGGAAGTTTTCTCTTTTTTCCGATTATAGAGGGCCATGCCGATGATATCTTCAACGGTGAAGTCAAAGACGCAGGCCGTCTCCTGGCCCACATAGCCGAGCTTCTCGGAAAGCTCCTTGCGGGTCATTTTCCCGGTATCCTGCCCTTCCAGAATGATCTTTCCCTCTTTCATCGGAGCGATGCCGAAGACGGTCTTTACCAGCGTAGATTTTCCGCAGCCGTTGGGGCCGACGATACCGGTAATCTTGCCTTTTTCCACGGAAAGATCAACTCCGTGGAGGATCTCCTTTCGCCCGTACTGCACATGAATATTTTCAAAATCAAGCACCACGACCGTTCCCTCCTCTGCTCTTTGCAGCCATAAGATAGAAGAAAAACGGTGCTCCCACAAAGGCTGTGATAATACCAAGGGGCAGTTCTGCCGCGCCAAAAAGACCGCGGGCAGCTGCATCCGCCCAGATCAGGTAGGTCGCTCCGAAGATCGCACTCAGCGGAATGATTACCTTATTGTTGCTGGTTCCGGAAAGGAGGCGCACGATATGAGGCACCATAAGGCCTACGAAACCGATGATTCCGGTGACGGAAACCAGAGAAGCCACGATAATGGCGCAGACCACAAACATCCAGCGCCGGAAATTTTTCACATCCACACCCATGGCGGCGGCGTCCTCGTCTCCCATCATCATGAGGTTGAAGGTGCCGCTTTTCCAGGTGAAACAGATACAGCCAAACAGCACGCCCACCGCGGGAATCCACAAGGTATTCCACTGAGCCGCCGCCAGGCTTCCCATCTGCCAGTTATATACGGCAGAAATGCTCTCCGGACTCTTGGCCAGAAAGATGAGAAGGCTCGTGATGGCGCTCATCACTGCATTGACTGCCGTTCCGGAAAGAAGCAGCGTCATGGGCTGAATTTTTCCGCCGCCTCCGATCTTCGCCATGCTGTAAACACAGGCAAAGGCCACCAAAGCGCCGCAGAGAGCCATAGCCGTGGTCTGATACTGTCCCCTGAAAAAAGGAATCGGCATCAGCAGCGCCCAGGCTGCTCCTGCCGATGCTCCGGAGGAAACTCCCAAAATATAAGGTTCTGCGATGGGGTTCAGTACCAGCGCCTGCATGGCAGCTCCACAAATCGAAAGGCCGGCGCCGCAGCAGACACCAAAGAGCACTCTTGGCAGACGGATATTCCATACGATCTGATAAAAAGATTTCTCCCACAGACCCGCCTCTGTTCCTTTTCCCTTGAAAAAGAGCTGGTCAACCAAAATCCGGTAAACAGTGCCCATATCGATGGACGCGGAGCCCACCGATATGACAGCAACCATGGAAAAAAGAAGAAACGCAATAAGAATCGGAAACAGAAGTCCCTCTCGAAGTTTGATTCCTTTCATCTTTTCCAGAAACCTCTCTTACTCAGTGAAGCAGTCCGGATAGAAAGCTTCTGCGAAATCCTGGCAGGCAACAACTGCGCTCAGGTCGTGCATAACATATGCCAGCGGAACAACCACATAGTTCTGGTTTTTAACAGCAGGTACGTCTGCCAGAGCAGCATTGTTGGTGATGAAGTCCATGTTCTCCTGAACCTGGCCCTCTACGCCGTAATCGTTAAAGATGATAACATCCGGATTTGCAGTTACCAGAGTCTCAACGCTGGTGGTAAACCATCTGGAATCGGACATTCCTTTGGTGGTGTTGATTCCGCCAGCCAGCTCGATGAGGTTGCTCTCAAGACCTGCGGAGGTGGTGTAAATCTCGTTTCCGCTCAGGCTGTCCATAACGAAAGCTTTTACTTTGTCCTCTTCTTTGACATCTTTGACTGCATCCTGGATCTCGGAGATCTGTGCTTTGGTATCCTCGATGAGGGCCTCTGCCTTATCCTCTACCTTGAAGATTTTACCCATATTCTCGATATCCTGGTAAATGCTGTCCATGGTCTCGTCTGCTACAACGGTACCGTTCAGAGCGTAGCAGTTGATTCCTTTATCTTCCAGAGACTCAAAGGTTCCCCAGTTGGTATCTTTGAAGGCGCTGATCTCGCCAATGATCAGGTCAGCTCCGGATGCAACAGCGTTCTCCTGGGATTTCTCCAGCTCCGGGATTCCCTCGAAGTCATCTGCAACACCTTCCAGCGGAGATTTGCGTCCTTTGTTGTTCTCATTAGTTGCAACGATGTAGTCTTTTAAGCCCAGTTTCATCAGAACCTCGCCGCTGTACAGGCAAAGGATTCCTTTCGGCATCTCGGTAAAGGTGATGGTACGGTCTCCGTCCTCGATGACAACCTCGCCATAGTCCTCGTCTGCTTCGCTTGCAGCCTCGGTTGCAGTCTCGGTTTCGGTTTCAGCAGCAAAGCTGGACACTCCAGTGGTGCTTACAGCCATAATTCCGGCAAGTAACAGGGTGAGTACACGTTTCTTCATTTGTTGATTCCTCTCTTTCGTTTGATCTGAGCGGCTATCCTGACCGCGTTTTTAATTGCAGATCTTCCGATGAAATTTAGGGGGAGTGAGAACGCTCAGAGGCAAGCCAGCTCGATTCCGCTTCGCTGCATCTCGCTGTTGGCTCTCGCCAAATAGATTTCCGCGCATAAGTGCTCGTTCATGCAAGCATGACTTGCACTTACACGCAAAAATCTGCTTGTCTCTGAGATGGGCACAAAAATAGGAACCTCCCCGGTTCCACTTGCGTAAAGCTATTCTGTGATTGGCTGGACAGCAAAATACGCACATACTCTGCTTTGCTGCTCCAGAATACCCACGATATAAAACTTCCGCACAGTGCATATCTTCCCACCGAAGATCACTGTTTCAGTACAGCAGGTCTCCTGACTCGACTTCATCCTACCTTTCTCCGTCTTCCCGTTTTCACAGTGACTTCCTGGAGAAACTCGTCCGTCCTACAGTAGCGGGGGCTGTCGAAGCTTCTACTTCGTTCCCATTGCTATGATAGCAGCCTTTCGGCACTGCACTGAATCGCCTGTATTATAGCAGAGGAAAACGATTTCCGTCAAGGGGTTAGGGCAGAAAAACTTTCAAAAAAAGAAAAGACAGCTTAAAAGCCATCTTTTCTCTGTATTTCCATTCATCTTTCAATATTTCTTCTCTGCCTCTGCGCTTCATACATCAGCACCGCCGACGCAATCGCCGCGTTCAGAGACTCTACTTTTCCATACATGGGAATGCGGATGTAGGTGTCCGCGAGGTCCGCCAGCTCATCGGTGAGGCCGTTTCCTTCGTTACCGATGAGGAAGGCTGTGCCTTTTGTGTAATCCTGCTCATCGTAGGAGCCGGTGCCTTTTAAATGGGCGGCATAAGCTGAGATGCCTTTGTTTTTCAGCTCCCGGACCGTCTCACAGATATCCTCCACATAGAGGAAGGGCACCCGGTAGACGGAACCCATCGTGCTGCGGATAGTCTTGGGGTTGAAGATATCTACGGTGTCACGGCTCATGAGGATACCGTTGACACCTGCTCCTTCCGCCGTGCGGAGGATAGTGCCTAAATTTCCCGGATCCTGAATATTTTCCAGAACCATGAAAAAGGGAGCTGGATCATTAAGAAGCTTCTCAAGGCTACTCACCGGCTGGCGCACAACCGCCAGGATTCCCTGGGGGGTCATCGTGTCGGACATGGTCTTGAAAACCCGGTCCTCCACGATCTCGTACTCCCTGCCTTTTAAGGCAGAGGCCTCTTCTTTTTTCAAAAATTCCTGGGAAACATAGGTTTTTACGATCCAATCCGCCGGAGCTTCCCGGAACATCTTGACTCCTTCCACCACAAAAACACCCTGCTCCTTGCGGGCTTTGGACTTTTTCTGAAGCTGAAGGAGATTTTTCACCTGCTGGTTGGATGTGCTGGTGATCATACGGACATCGCCTTAGCGACTCTCAGCCAGTACTCCGGCAGTTCTTTCTGCATAGCCAGTGCCTCGTCGATATCGTAATCCACAAACTCGCCGCCTTTGTAGCCGACTACCCGTTTGGTCTTGCCGTCTGCCAGAAGATCTACGGCGTATGCGCCCATCATTGAAGCGTATACACGGTCTTTACAGGTCGGGCTTCCACCTCGCTGCATGTGACCGAGGATCGTCGCTCTGGTCTCGATTCCGGTGGCTGCCTCAATCCGGCGTGCCATGCTGGTGGAATGACCGATACCCTCAGCGTTGATGATGATGTGGTGCTTTTTGCCGCGTTTCCGGTTGTTGATGATATTGTTGATGAGCTTCTGCTCGTCGTAATCGTACTTTTCAGGAAGAAGAATATCCTCCGCGCCGTTGGCGATACCGCACCAGAGAGCTATATAACCGGCGTTACGTCCCATTACCTCGATAATGCTGCAGCGCTCATGGGAGGTGGAAGTATCACGAACCTTATCAATGGCTTCCATTGCCGTGTTGACTGCGGTATCGAAACCGATGGTGTACTCGGTGCAGGCGATATCCAGGTCGATAGTTCCCGGAACACCGATGGTGTTGACGCCGAGAGCAGCCAGTTTCTGTGCTCCTGCGAAGGAACCGTCGCCACCGATAACTACCAGTCCCTCAATTCCGTTTTCACGGCAGACCTTTGCAGCCTGTGCCTGGCCTTCCGGTGTACGCATCTCCGCACAGCGGGCGGTGTAAAGCATCGTACCTCCGCGGGAAATCGTATCAGAAACAGATCTTGCTGTCAGATCCTCGATCTCGCCGTTGATCAGACCATTGTATCCTTTATAAATGCCTTTTACATTCAGACCTTTTGCAATACCACTGCGGACAACCGCACGAATGGCAGCGTTCATGCCAGGTGCATCGCCGCCGCTTGTAAGAACTCCGATCGTTTTAATCGCATTTGCCATGATTGAACCCTCCAAAAATAAATGGTGTTTTATTGGCATGAAAACTCTGCCTTTCTTTTGCCTATGGATATTAGTTTAATTCATTTTTCCCAGATTTTCAATAGACTTTTCCACAACTTTCACATTCTGCTGTCCAAAATGCGATGCAATTTCCCGGCAGAGTGCTTCCGTCACCAGGATATCCCAGCTTCCGGCCAGTTTCTTCACCGCTTTCGGGGAACGGATGTATAAAACCACATGATCTTTTCCGTCGGAAGTCCGAAGAATATCATAGAGTTCCCGCTCTCTGGCCTTGAAATCCTCCAGGGTTGCAAACTGGATCCAGAGTTCCTTCGGAACCTCCTCGAAAGCCCAGACACGCTCGCAGACCAGCTTGCTCGGCCGGTCATCCTCGGCGTTGACGTGACCTTTGATGAAGACCTTTTTCTCCTCATCGAGAAGACTCCGGTACTTCTCATAATCCTTCGGGAAAACGATAACCTCCACGGTTCCCACCAGATCCTCCAGTGTCACAAAGGCCATGGGCTTTCCGGTCCGCGTGTACTTGACGGTTTTCGCCGTGATCATACCGCCGATGATCTGCCGGGACTCGTCCTCCACCTGGCTCTTGTTCGTCTCCTCATCGAGCTGGAAATCGCTGGTCAGGGCAGAAATGTTTTTCCGCCACATGGTCTCGTATTTTTCCAGCGGATGGCCGCTGATATAGATGCCCAAAACTTCTTTTTCAAAAGAAAGGAGCTCTTCCTTCTCGTACTCACCCACGTCAGGCAGGTGGACTTCAAACTCCTTTTTCTCCTCCTCGCCCATGAAATCAAAGAGGCTCATCTGACCGGAAAGGCTGTTTTTCCGCTCCTGGGCCACCTGATCCATGAGTGAAGCGTAGATCATCATGAGCTGACGCCGGGTAGCGCCGAGGCCATCCAGAGCTCCCGCCTTGATGAAGTTTTCGATGACACGTTTATTCAGATCCTTGCCAGTCATGCGCTCCACGAAATCTTTGATGGAGCGGAAGGCCCCGTTTTCCCTTCTCTCTTTTAACATGCCCTCGATGAAGGAACGGCCCACGCTCTTGATGGCGGAAAGCCCGTAGCGGATGCCGCCTTTTTCCACGGAAAAGCCTACCTCTCCGGTGTTGACATCCGGCGGGAGAATGGAGATTTTCATCTGACGGCAGGTATAGATATACTCGGAAACTTTTCCCGGGTTATCGATGACCGAGGTCATAAGGGCCGCCATAAACTCCGTGGGATAATAATATTTTAGCCAGGCTGTCTGATAAGATACCACCGCATAGGCCGCCGCATGGGATTTATTGAAGGCATATTTGGCGAAATCAATCATATCGTCGTAAATCTTGTTGGCCGTCTTTTCATCGATGCCGTTGGCGATACAGCCGGGCACGCCTTCTTCCCTGTTTCCGTAAACGAAATTCTGGCGCTCTTTCTCCATGACGGCCGCTTTCTTCTTTGACATCGCACGGCGCACCAGGTCACTCCGCCCCAGCGTGTAGCCGCCCAGCGTCCGGACGATCTGCATAACCTGCTCCTGGTAAACGATACAGCCGTAGGTAGGCTCCAGAATCGGCTGCAGCTGCGGGCAGTCGTAATGGATGTTTTCGGGATTATTTTTTCCATCAATGTATTTCGGAATAAAATCCATGGGACCCGGCCGGTACAGGGAGATACCGGCGATCACGTCCTCCAGATTCTGGGGTTTCAGTTCCTTCATGAAGCTTTTCATACCCGCGCTTTCGAGCTGGAACACGCCGTCCGTATGGCCGGTTCCTAGGGAAGCCAACACTTTTTTATCATCGTAATCAATCGCGTCCATGTCAATGGCCACGCCGGTCTCTCGCTCGATCTCCTTCTGGGCATTCTGGATGACCGTCAGGGTACGAAGCCCCAGGAAATCCATTTTCAGAAGACCCAGCTCCTCCAGAGTCGTCATCGTAAACTGGGTGATGATCGTTCCGTCGTTTGCCCGGGAAAGGGGCACATACTCGTCCACAGCCTTCTGGCTGATGACCACGCCCGCCGCGTGCATGGAGGTATGTCGCGGAAGTCCCTCGAGTCTTTTTGCCATATCGATGAGGTTTTTCACTTCCTCGTCGCTGTTATAGAGCTCCTGAAACTCGGAATTGCCCTTCAGCGCCTTGTCGATCGTGATATTAAGCTCGTTGGGGACCATTTTCGCGATGGCATCCACTCTTGCATAGGGCAGATCCATAACACGGCCCACATCCCGGATCACACCCCGGGCCGCCAGCGTACCGAAAGTGACGATCTGTACCACCTGGTCTTTTCCGTATTTCCGCACCACATAGTCGATGACCTCCTGGCGCCGTTCAAAGCAGAAATCCACGTCGATATCGGGCATGGACACACGCTCCGGGTTCAGGAAACGCTCAAAGATCAGTCCGTAACGCACCGGCTCGATATTTGTGATCCCTGTCGTATAGGAAACCAGACTTCCGGCGGCACTGCCTCGTCCCGGTCCGACCGGGATCCCGTGCGTCCGCGCGAAATTGATATAATCCCACACGATCAGGAAATATTCAATATAGCCCATCTCCTTGATGACGGAAAGCTCATACTCCAGACGCGGGCGCAGCTCTTCTGCCTGCTCCTTCGGATATTTTTCCTCCAGCCCCTCATAACAGAGCTTGTTTAAGTATGTCCAGGTCGTATAGCCCTCCGGCACGTCAAAATGCGGCAGCTTCGTCTTTCCAAACTCGATCTCCACATGGCAGCGGTCCGCGATCTTCTGGGTATTTTCGAGTGCTTCCAGCGCATACGGAAACAGCTCCCTCATCTCCTCTTCGGATTTCACATAATACTGTCCGCCCTCATAGCGCATACGATCCTCGTCCGCCAGCTTCTTTCCGGTCTGGATACAGAGCAGGATGTCATGCGCCTCGGCATCGTCCGCATAGGTGTAGTGCACGTCATTCGTCGCCACAAGCTCGATCCCGGTATCCTGGCTTAAACGAAGCAGCTGCTGGTTGACCAGACGCTGTTCCGGGATGCCGTGATCCTGAAGCTCCAAAAAGAAGTTTCCTTTTCCAAAGCAGTTTTCATATTTTTCCGCTACTTTTTTTGCTTCGTCATACATGCCGCGCACCAGATTACGCTGTACCTCGCCGGCAAGGCAGGCACTGAGCGCAATGATGCCCTCATGGTAAGTAGTTAATACCTCCATGTCCACACGCGGCTTATAGTAATAACCGTCCACAAACCCCTTGGAGACGATCTTCATAAGGTTGCTGTAACCGGTATTATTCTCGGCTAACAGCACCAGATGATAATAGCGGTCCTCTCCGCTCACCTTCTCACGGTCAAATCTGGAATTTGGCGCGACATAGACCTCACAGCCGAGGATTGGATTGATCCCCGCCGCGTTTGCCGCCTTGTAAAAATCGATCACGCCGTACATGACACCGTGATCCGTGATTGCCGCCGCTGTCATGCCAAGTTCTTTGACCCGCGCAACATATTCCTGTATTTTATTGGAACCGTCCAAAAGACTGTATTCTGTAAATGTGCAAATGCCATTTTCTTCTCTCCTTTGTACTCGTAGTGCTATTATAGCAATTTGCACAAACTGCGTCAATCGAAGAGACACACCGCCCACGCCGCGATCACGCAGTATATCACTGTGATCGGAGTGATATCCGGTTTCGTTCCAAGACGTATGGATGTAAGGATGTCAAGTACCGTACAGATGCTTACAAGGATCAGTGCGACATACATTGCTTTCTTTCCTGATACTGCCTGAATAAATTTTTTCATGATCGTTCCCTCGCTCTTCGTTTGTTTTTTCATGCATTTATCTTAGCAGATCAAAGACACGGAATCCATCGAAGTGCCTTACCTTTTCCTTACAAAAATGTAAGGTTTGGGGTTTGCCGTTAAGATCATGATTTTCCTACACTGCAATCTCATAATGCTCTTTCAGGTCATTCATCATACTATGCGTAATGCATCCTTCATTCTGTAATCTTCCCACAACTATACCAGGTGCAATTCCCATCCTCTTTGCAAATGCTCGAATGCTTGCTGCTGAGAAATTCGATTTTTCTCTAAATTCTTCAAAAGCTTCTTCTGATATCAGAGTATCCCGTGCCCAAATATCTGCATCTTTTTCATCCTGATCGGTTGTTCCATCCATCTGTCCTGTATGACCTAAAATAATGTGAGCTAATTCATGAAATAAACTAAACCAAAACTTATCTGCATCTTTACCTCTTGCTGTAAGTCCTACAACAATCTTATTTCCATCCATAAATGAAGCCCCC
>OLNW01003442.1_pt1 | contig 12200 bp, 10 predicted proteins | sample 1672121 | NCBI WGS metagenome assembly OLNW01 (sample SAMEA3136648, study PRJEB25190) | human gut metagenome
GTCAATGAACGTTACGGAAATGGCCCGTGTCACTACTATGAAATCGCAGGATTTAAGGGGAAAATTGGCTTTATCAGTGCCATGACTCACAAATTCTGCAGTCAGTGCAACCGTGTACGTCTTACATCTGAAGGCTTCATGAAAGGATGCCTCCAGTATCAGGAAGGTACAGATTTACGAGGTCTAATGCGCGGCGGCTGTACAGATGAACAGCTCAAAGATGCGATTCATCAGGTTATCTGGAATAAACCAGTCAGCCACAACTTCTATGAAGCAAAGACAGAACAGGATGAAATCAGGGGAATGTCACAGATTGGAGGTTGAATTATAGAGTTTTCTAAAAGCAAAAAAGGATGGATTACTCCACATAATGTTTTGGATTGCTGAATTAAAAAAAATAAAGAAGAGGAAAAATAGTAATGCAGGAGAAGCAGATATCTATGGTAGTCCTCGCAGGCGGAGCCAGCAGCCGCATGGGTCGGGACAAATCAGATCTTACAATAGAAGGAAAAACATTCCTTGAAATGCAGATAGAAAAAGGAAAGAAACTGGGAATCAGCGATATTCTTCTGTCTGGTTATCACGGCGAAAAGAAATATGAATATCCTATTATATCAGACCGCTTCCCGGGGAAAGGCCCGTTGGGTGGGTTGGAAGCCTGTTTTCGCAAAGCAAAGAATCCATACTGTCTGGTACTTGGCGTAGATGTTCCATTAGTTCCGGCAGACGAACTGGCTGCATTGATCCGTCAGGCTCAGAATTCAGATGAAAAAGCAGTAATCCTGAGCCACAGCGGACATGAGGAACCTCTCATGGGAGTCTACCGTACAGAACTGGCGGATGCCATGCTTGAAGAGATTACCCAGCGGAAAGGCGCAGTCTTTGCTTTTCTGCGGAGAAATGGCTACGAATGCTACGAAAGTCAGGCTCCGGACTGGTATTTTTCCAATATTAATGACCCGGAAACATATAAAGAAATAGTGAGAAAACATTTTAAATAACTATGCATTGTATTTTGAGAGTACGGGAACAGCTTCTATTTGGGAGCAAGCTGGATGAATTATTATACTCGTAAGAAAGTAACTTACGAGTTACTAACTCATGAGTATAGTTATTGGAGGCAGGCAGACGAGGCAGTTTAAGAGCAATAAAAGTTTCTTTTGGGTAAAAAATAATAAATTACTTTTTGCCAAGATGTAGAAAAGCATTTTTTTCTGTGATAAGATGATAACAATTCGGAAAATAAAAGTTTTACGAATAGATAGAAAGAGAACGGAGTTGAAAAGGTGAAAAAAAGAAACAATTTTTTCAGGAGTCTGCGTTTTCGTATTCTGATTATCTTAATCATTCTGGGGATCGTGCCAGGTGTTATTGTGACTTATACAATGCTTCATAATTACCAGGACCGTGCGGTTTCCATGCTTACGGAGACTGTGAGCAATCAGTGTGAGATTCTGAGCAATCTGATCATCAGGGAAAATTACCTCAATGATACAAGCTCAGATGTTGTAAACAGCAAGCTGGAACTGTTTTCTAATGTATATAACGGACGAGTTCTGCTGGCTGACAGAGATTTTAAGATAGTAGGAGATACGTTTCACACAGAAGAAGGAAAGACACTTTTGAGTTCTTTGGCTGTGGCGTGTCTCAAAGGGGAAGAAAAAAGCAATTACGATGCAAAGAGTAAAGTTCTGGAGCTGGCGGTTCCTATCCAGAGTCCGGATGTTCAGCAGCTTCAGGGTGTGATGCTGGTAACGGTTTCCACAATGGACATTGCACAGACATTGGATGAACTGGAACAGGGGGGCGTTATGATGATCGGGATCATCGTAGTGCTTTCCGTATTTCTGTCATGGCTGTTGTCGACAATTCTGGTAAAACCTCTTGCAAGAGTAACGAAATCTATCGAGGATCTGACCGATGGTGTGCTGGACGAGGAAATCAGTGTTCCTGACTATACAGAGACAGAGCTGATCACAGATGCATTCAACAAGATGGTCAATCGTATGAAAATCCTGGACGAATCCAGACAGGAGTTTGTATCCAATGTGTCCCATGAGCTGAAAACACCTCTGACTTCCATGAAGGTTCTGGCAGATTCACTGGTAGGACAGCAGGGAATCCCGGAGGAGCTTTATCAGGAATTTATGAGTGACATCACTGCCGAGATCGACAGAGAAAATAAGATCATCACAGACCTGCTTTCCCTTGTAAAGATGGACAAGAAAGCAGCAGATGTGAATATCACCCATATGGATATTAACCAGCTTCTTGAGGATATTCTCAAGCGTCTGCGTCCGATTGCGGACAAGCGCAATATTGACTTGATCCTGGACTGCTTCCGGCCTGTAGAGGCGGATGTGGATGAGGTGAAGTTTACACTTGCCATCAGCAACCTGGTTGAGAATGGTATCAAATACAATGTAGATGATGGCTGGGTTCGCGTGTCTCTGGACGCAGACCATAAATATTTTTATATAACAGTGGCAGACTCCGGTATGGGAATCCCGGAAGACAGTATTGAGAGAATCTTTGAACGTTTCTATCGTGTAGATAAATCCCATTCAAAGGAAATTGGCGGAACCGGTCTTGGACTGGCAATCACCAAGAGTTCCATTGCGATGCATCATGGAGCAATCAAAGTATTCAGCAGAGAGGGAGAGGGAACCACATTCTCTGTCCGCATTCCTCTGTCATATATCCCGTCATAGGAGGTGCCGTTTGTGAGAAAGAAGATTTCAATGATCGCAGTTGTGCTGATGTTGTGCCTCCTTACAGCCGGATGCTCAATAGAAGTACACCAAGATTCAAATAAAAAAGAACCGGCATATTATCTCTATGATATTGATGCTGATGAGACACAGCTTCAGAAAGAAGCATATTACCCGGAAGAGACCACTTCGGAGTATCTGCTCAAGGATATGATGCAGCGGATGAACAGTAAGGAGGCAGATTCCTCAGGAATCAGTCTGCTTACTGAAGAAGTGCAGATGAATTACAGCATAGAGGGCGAGACCCTTGTTGTGAACTTTAACAGTCAGTACAGCAATATGAGCCGTGCAAGGGAACTTCTCGTGCGTGCCGGGGTTGTTAAGACATTCCTGCAAATTCCGGGGATCACATCTGTGAGATTTACCATCGAGAATGAAGATCTGACAGATTCCAGAGGTCAGGCTGTAGGCGATATGACAGCAGATACTTTTGCAGAGTTTACGGGAAGCGAACCGGATGCTTACTGTAGCAATACCTTTACCCTTTATTTCACAGATAAAGATGGCAAGAAACTGGTGAAAGAGCAGCGGACAGTACGGTATAAACGCAGTATTCCGAAAGAGCGGATCATACTGGAGCAGCTGATGAAAGGCCCGCTGGAGAAAGGGCATTATCCGACGATCCCTGAAAATACGGAGATTTTGGATGTGACCATTGCGGACAGGATCTGTTATGTGGCATTTGACAGAGTATTTTCTTCTTATGCCCTGGATGTGTCCGAGAAGATTCCGGTTTATTCCGTAGTAAATTCTCTGCTGGATGCGCTGGAGGCCGACAAAGTGCAGATCACAGTTGGAAGTTCAAACAAACTGGATACTTTCGGTGACAAGATGGCACTGTATCGTTTTTATGAGAAAGATGATAAAATTGTAAGCGAAGAATAAAAAAGGAGGCAGCGAGAGTGAGGAGACGCCCTGTGTGTATCCTGTGCCTGCTTCTGGTTGTTTTTCTGTGTGTGACAGACTGGCTTGGATTTTCCCTACGGGGAAATCCATTGCCTGAGTCTGTACAGACATGGATTAAAAAGCACCCGGAATCCACCATCTGCGGGGAGGTGGTCAGGTGCCAGGAAAATGAAGAGTTTCAATCTGTATATCTAAAAGATACTTATCTTATTTACAATTCTGAAAAAGTTTCCATTGATAATGTGAGAGTTTATTTAAAAGAGAATAACAGAAACAAAAACAGCAAAAAACTTCTGGCAGGAAGTCTTATTTTGGTGTCCGGAAAGCTGGAAGAAGTGCCAGAACCCGGAAATCCGGGAGAATTTGACAGCAGACAGTATTATGCATGCCGTCGGATTTATTATGTGATGAAGAAAGGAAAAGTGGAGAAGCAGTCGCGGAATCATTCTGCATATGGGCAGTTCCTTATTGATATGCAGCAAAAGTTTGCGGAAATTTTGGAGAAAGCCTGTGGAAATGAGGCTGGTGCATTTGAGGCGATTGTGTTGGGGGATAAAAGTAATCTGGATGCAGAGCTGAAGATGCGTTATCAGATGGCGGGGATCATTCACATTCTGGCGATTTCCGGTTTGCATATCAGTCTGCTGGGAATGGGACTGTACAATATTCTGAAAAAGATTGGTCTGGGAATCTGGCCTGCAGGGCTGCTATCGCTTGTGATCATGCTGCAGTATGGGATGATGACCGGCGGGACTGTTTCAACCATGCGGGCTGTGTGTATGTTCCTACTTTCGGTTGGTGCGAAGATTGCGGGACGGATTTATGATATGCCTACGGGGATGGCGGCTTCGGCAATTCTGATACTGGTAGAGAATCCGGCGTATCTGTTGGATGGAGGGTTTCTAATGTCTTTTGGCTCTGTGATTGGGATAGGATGTGTGTGGCCGCTGATCGTAGAAGTGATGGACAGAGAAGAAAAAAATCAATGGAAGACAGAAGATAAAGGCGTAAGAGTGTTCCTGAAATCAACGGGAAAATCACTCTGGAAATCATTTCTGGCTTCTGGAACGGTACAACTTACGACACTACCGGTGGTGTTGTGGTTTTATGGGGAGATATCAGTGCTTGGAATTTTTCTGAATCTGCTGGTGCTTCCGACAGTGGGGGTCGTGCTGGGAAGTGGAACGGCAGGGGCGCTTGTGGGATTATTCAGTGGCAGAGGTGCATTCCTGACAGTGGTTCCGGGCAGGATTATTCTGAAAGGGTATGAATTTCTGGCAGCAGTGGCAGGAAAACTGTCATTCTGTACCTGGGCAGGCGGAAGGCCTCAGGTGTGTCAGATGGTGGGCTACTATGTGATTTTAGCTGTGAGTGTGTGGATATACAGGTGGACTGCGCAGAGCGGTGTGGATAATGATAGTTTTTTGAAGTGCGAATCTGATTTGTATAATAGGAAAGATTCTGGAAAGGAAATGCAGATAATACAGAACTCAGGAGTTTATAAAAGCCATAAAAGACAGAACCGATGTAAATATGCTGTTATGAAAGTCTGGGGAATTCGCGGCTTATGTGCCGCAGCAGTCTGTCTGGGAATCCTGCTGATCGGATATAAGCCACGGGAAGATTTTCACATTGCGTGTCTGGATGTGGGACAAGGTGATGGAATCGTAATAGAAATCGAGAATCAGTGGAATATTCTGATTGATGGTGGCAGTACGAACAAGAGCGCACTTGGACAGTACCAGCTGCTTCCATATCTGAAAAGCAGAGGAATCTCCAGACTGGACGGGATTTATATTTCGCATACAGACGAAGATCATATCAGTGGCGTGCGACAGATTCTGGAATATATTGGAAAAGGTCTGACCGTTTTGCGTGTGGAGAATTTGATTCTTCCAGACTGGCAGAACATACAGGAGAATAAAAATTATCAGGAACTGATAAAGTTGGCAGAGGCAGCAGGAACAAGGGTGCTGTATGCAAAAGCTGGCGACAGGATCCAGTATGGGCAGGCCAGCCTGGAAGTTTTATGGCCGCTTTCCGGGGCGTCAGGAACAGAGGTAAATGAAGATGCAATGGTGATGGAGATGACCAGCGGGGATTTCAAAGGGATTTTTACAGGCGATATCGGAAAGGAAACAGAGGAAAAGCTGTTACAGAATGGATGGCTGGAAGATGTGGACTTTCTTAAAGTGGCACACCATGGATCAAAATATTCTACAGGACAGGAATTCCTTGACATAGTAAAACCGGAGCTGGCAGTGATTTCCTGCTCATCAATGAACACTTACGGACATCCGTCGCCGGATACTCTGCGGCGTCTGGAAAACAGTGGGAGCAAAGTGTTGATTACGAAGGATGCAGGGGCAGTCATGATATACAGAAAACATAAACATATTTTTGCAAAAACTTATCGAAAAAATTCTGACTGTGAATAACAGTGAAACAGATAGAATCTTGTTGCTGAGAGCAGATGGAACAAATAGTAACACATCATATAAGTTTATAGTAGTATATTTAGGTGTCTTGATACCTAAATAGTCAGGTAGTATAATGGCACAGACAAAAAAGAATATCCGGTATAATACCGGCATGAGGAAAAGAAAATGAAAGAACGTTATGACGCCATTATTGTAGGAACCGGAGCAGCCGGACTGTACTGTGCGTTGAATCTCCCGGAAAAAATGAATATTCTTCTGATCACCAAACAGGAAGCTGACCAGTCAGATTCTTTTCTGGCACAGGGAGGAATCTGTATGCTGCGCGGAGAAGAGGACTATGAGAACTATTTTGAAGATACTATGCGTGCAGGACATTATGAAAATATACGAAAACAGAGAAGAATTTCTGAGCGGCTATCACACAGCTGTCTTAAATGAAATTGAAAGGATGAGAATGAGCCATGAATGAGATTACAATGAAAATGCAGGCGGACCAGCTGATCCGTATGGCACTTCAGGAGGATATTACAAGTGAGGATGTTTCCACAAACGCAGTTATGCGCAGCGCAGTCAAGGGAACCGTAGACCTGATCGCAAAAGAAGATGGGATCATTGCCGGGCTGGATGTGTATGCAAGAGTATTCCAGATTTTAGATGAGAAGACAGAAATTAATTTTAATTTCAAAGATGGAGATGCAGTAAAGAAAGGTGATCTTCTTGGTACAGTGACCGGAGATATCCGCGTACTTCTTTCCGGAGAGAGAGTAGCGCTGAATTATCTTCAGAGAATGAGTGGAATTGCTACCTATACCAGCCAGGTCGCAAAACTTCTTGAAGGAAGCAAAGTGACACTTCTTGATACCAGAAAAACTACGCCGAACTGCCGTGTATTTGAGAAATACGCTGTGCGTGTAGGCGGCGGATGTAACCACAGATATAATCTTTCAGACGGGGTATTGCTTAAAGACAACCATATCGGAGCTGCAGGAAGTGTTGCAAAAGCAGTAGCTATGGCAAAAGAATATGCACCGTTTGTCCGTAAGATAGAGGTCGAAGTTGAGACAATGGATCAGGTAAAAGAGGCCGTGGAAGCGGGCACAGATATCATTATGCTTGACAATATGACACCGGAAATGATGAAAGAAGCTGTAGATTTTATCGCAGGCCGCGCACAAACAGAGTGCTCCGGAAACATTACAAAAGAAAATATCAAAAAGATACTGGAGACAGGTGTTGACTTCGTTTCCAGCGGTGCTTTGACACACTCTGCACCGATCCTTGATATTTCAATGAAAAATCTTCACGCAGTTGAAGAATGATTTTTATCGGGAATAATCCGTTCTGTCAGTATACAGGATTTATATGAATCGTATAAATTTGTGTGATATATTCTGGTTTTTCTGTTACTATGTATTTACAGGGAACTACAGGTGGGATATCCCACAAGTATATTTTTACTCACAGAAAACATTTCGCGGAATATTATCAATGAACATCAGGCAGAGAAGTATATCAGCTTATCCGCCTGATTCCGCTTGAATATTGTTGCAGAAAGGATTGTATTTATGAATACTGCGCAGAGAAGAAACGAAATTTTAAAACTCCTTCATCAGGCAGAGAAGCCGATTGCAGCCAGAGCACTGGCATCACAGTTTGGGGTAAGCAGGCAGGTGATCGTACAGGATATGGCGGTAATACGGGCGTCCACACCGGGAATCCTCTCCACTACCAGAGGCTATGTCCTGCAGCAGGATAAAGACGTTGCATGTACCAGAGAATTTAAAGTACGTCACGGACAGGAACAGGCAGCAGAAGAATTGAACCTGATCGTAGACTGGGGAGGACGGGTCAAGAACATCAGCATCAGCCACAGAGTCTACGGACGTGTCAGTGCAGAGATGGATATTCGTTCCAGACAGGATGTAAATGAATTTGTCCAGGCTATCAACAGTAGCCATTCTACAGTATTAAGCAGTGCGACTTCCGGTTATCATTATCATCTGGTAGAAGCTTCCAGCCAGGAAAGACTGGACCTGATCGGAGAACAGCTGGCGAAAGCAGGATTTATTGCTCCGCTTCAGCCATGGGAAAAAGAGAAACAGGAATAATGAAAACAGAATCAGGAAAAAGGAATTAAAACAATGACAATAGCAGAAATTCAGCAGGAAATCCTGCGTGAATTAAAAGCACAGTATCCGGATCATGCAGTGGTTGCCTACATCAACACAACTTCAGAACTTAAAACAGAATGTGATGTATGTGTTACTTCCTCTTCGGCAGTGGAAATCTGCAGAAAACTGGAACAGGATAAGATCTTATTTATCCCGGATCCTAATCTGGGGCATTATGTAGCAGAAAAACTTCCGGAGAAAACATTTGAATTCTACAGAGGTGGATGTCCGAGACACATCGTAGTAAGTGCAAAAGATGTAGAAAAAGCCCGTGCAGAACACCCGGATGCCCTTTTCCTGGTGCACCCGGAATGCCGTCAGGAAGTAGTAGAACAGGCAGATTTTGTAGGTTCTACAACAGGAATCATGGAATTTGCCAAAAAATCCGATCACAGAGAATTTATTATCGGAACAGAAAACAGCATCGTAGAACATCTCCAGTTCGCTTGTCCTGATAAGAAATTCTATCCGGTTACTGTGCAGCTTACCTGCATGAACATGAAAGTTACAACCCTTATGGATATCTATAACTGTCTTAAAGGAGAGGGTGGAGAAGAAATCTTCCTTCCACAGAATGTCATGGATGGTGCCGGAAGATGCATTCACAGAATGGTAGAACTGGGCGGCTGAATTTAGTATAGCAATTTTCTACTGGCTATTATTGCATGGAATTGGTACAATAAGTAATATTGAGAGAATATGAAAAAAGATCAGGGGTAGAAAATTGAAGAATATACAGGCAGACATTAAATCAGGTAATTTCAAACAGGCATATCTTCTGTATGGAGATGAAGCATATCTGAAGCAGCAGTACAAGCATAATCTGGTGAAGGCATTGAATCCGGATGGCGACACTATGAATTTCAATCATTATGAAGGAAAAGGCGTTGATGTTAAACAACTGATCGATCTCTGCGAAACTATGCCATTCTTTGCAGACCGGAGAGTAATCCTGTTGGAAGATACTGGTTTCTTTAAGAACAAGAGTGAAGAGCTAGCAGACTATATGAAAGAACTGCCGGATTATCTGTGCATGGTCTTTGTGGAATCCGAAGTGGATAAACGAAACCGTATGTATAAAGCGGTAAAAGCCTGCGGCACGATCGCAGAATTTGCCAGACAGGACGAGAAAACTTTGATGCGCTGGGCAGCAGGAATTCTTGGAAAAGCAGGAAAGAAGATTACACAGAGAGATATGGAACTTCTACTTACAAAGACAGGAACAGACATGGGAAATCTCAGAATGGAACTGGAGAAACTGATCTGCTACACAGAAGGCAGAGATGTGGTAACTGCAGAGGATATCGAAGAAATATGCACGACCCAGACCACCAACAGAATCTTTGATATGGTCCGTGCAGTAACAGAGAAGAATCAGAAACGTGCACTGGATCTTTACTATGATCTGCTGACGTTGAAAGAACCGCCAATGAGAATTCTGTTCCTCCTTGCGAAACAGTACCGTCAGCTGCTTCAGGTAAAACAGTTTGCCGAGGCAGGGCTGGCACAACAGGAGATGGCATCGAAACTGGGAGTACCCAGCTTTGCAGTGCGAAACATCGCATCCTGCGCCAGAGCCTACACTATATCAGAACTGGAACAAGCAATCAAAGATTTTGTAGATGCAGAGGAATCCGTAAAAACGGGACGTCTGGAAGATAAACTGAGCGTAGAACTGCTGATTATTAAATATAGCAGTAAGGTGAGTAATGCGGGTTAAAAATGTGCAGATTTAAGATTGAGTCAAATTTATGATAATACAAAAACTTCCGGCAGAATATGAGATGCCTGTATAGATATCTCATATTCTGCCGGAAATTTTGTGTGAAATAACAGACAATAAAAAAGACAGCCACATGACGGTAATGGCTGTCCTTTTAATTATAAGCTTATAATTAAAAATTCAATCTATGATTAGTCAATGCTGTTAACAGCTTTAGCTAAACGAGCAACTTTTCTTGCACAGTTGTTTTTATGATAAACACCTTTAGATGTAGCTTTGCTGATTGTGGAAACAGCATCTTTTAATGCTACTTCTGCAGCTGCTTTATCTTTGTTTGCTACTGCTGCTTCAACTTTCTTGATAGAAGTCTTAACTGCGGATTTGATAGATTTGTTTCTAGCAGCTTTTGTTCTGTTTACTAAAATTCTTTTCTTAGCAGATTTAATGTTAGCCAATTCGTACACCTCCAATTATTATTAAAATTATTATACTCCTGTCATAGAAACAGACACGGGCGCTTCTATGAACATGCTTATATATATTATCCCAAATAGTCTTTTTTGTCAATACATATTTCTGTAAAAAAAGCTAAAAATATAGTTAATAAGACAATCACAATAAAAATGCGGGAGGAAGAGGAAATGTTGGGAAGTTATGGCATAAGAACAGACCTGGCACTGGAGGCAACAGAAAGGTTTACAGAGGAAAATGTGGAAGTACGCGGTGTGGAAGTTCAGGAAGACTATAATGAAGAAAAAGATATCCGCACAACAGTAGTAAAAATCACCACAGAAAACGGTGCACGTACAATGGGTCGTCCCCAGGGAAATTATATTACCATTGAAGCACCTGGACTTTCTGTCCATGACGAGGACTATCACAGAGAGATTTCACAGGAAATCATGCGTCATCTTCAAAAACTTATGAATCTGGAACGGGAGCAGTCGATCCTTGTTGTAGGTCTGGGAAATTCTGCTATCACTGCAGATTCACTGGGACCCCATGTAGTAGAGAACCTTCATATTACCAGACATATGATCCGTGAATACGGTCTCCAGAGTCTTGGAAAAGAAAAAATGCACCGTATCAGCGGGATCATCCCCGGAGTCATGGCGCAAACAGGAATGGAAACTTCAGAAATTATTCAGGGAATCGTGGCGGAGACAAAACCGGATGTAGTTATCGCCATTGATGCTCTGGCAGCTAGAAGCACCAGACGCTTGAACCGCACCATCCAGATCACAGATACCGGCATCAATCCAGGTTCTGGCGTAGGCAATCACAGAGTAGGGCTTACAGAGGAAAACCTTCAGGTCAAAGTAATCGGAATCGGGGTTCCAACAGTAGTAGATGCAGCAACGATTGTCCATGATTCCATGGCACATTTGCTGGACACACTGGAGGAGACAGAACAGAAAGAATTTTTGGAGGAAATGATCGCACCGCACCTTCATACCATGTTTGTGACTCCGAAAGATGTAGACGAGACAGTAAAATATTTAAGTTTTACGATTTCAGAAGGTCTGAACATGGCGTTTGAGGAAATCAGTGAATAGATATTATTACTGTTCACATGCAACTATCCCGCGAAGTGTATTACTGAGGATGGAGTAAACAGCAATTCCCCACCAATTGCTTGATTTGGTTAAATACCTGGCAGCAGGAACTGTGTATAAATGAGAAAACATGGACATAGGATAAGTCAAGAGGTGATCCATGTGACAAACTTTCAGAAAGCGTTCTGCATTGTGCTGAGCTTGTGCTTTTTTGCTTCGCTGGCAATCCTGCCGAGAGCGCTTTTTACAGGAGAAAATGTGTACAGGCATCTGCCCTTGTACCGCTTTCTGGAAAAAAAGACCCAGGTATCTTCCTATGAAGACAGGGAAACTTATGAAAAAATCGCAGGAGAAAATGGAAAATATCTCGGTGAACGCGCCAGGTCTGAACAGCTTGTGGCTGAGAATGAGAAAACAACACCTGAACCGGAAGAAAACGCAGTGACAGAAGAGACAATTGTACCGGAAGAAACAGCTATGCCGGAAAAAACAGCTATACCGGAGGAAACAATTATACCGGAGGAGACAGCTACGCCGGAGGAAACACTTGCGCCGGAAAAAACAGCTACGCCAGAGGAAACACCTATACCCGAGGAGATATCTGCTACTGAAATAACACCTGCATCAGAGGC
>OLNW01003443.1_pt1 | contig 12198 bp, 5 predicted proteins | sample 1672121 | NCBI WGS metagenome assembly OLNW01 (sample SAMEA3136648, study PRJEB25190) | human gut metagenome
TACTAATAAATTAATACAAAACAATAATGATAAATTTGCTTCAAATGTATATGATTATATAAAAAATGGTGGAACAGCCGATGGATTATCTTCTTCCATTAACGAAAAAAAAGAAAAAATTGAAAAAAGTATATCTCAATTAGCATCCAAAGATTTTGATGAAAGTAGTTATGCTAGTTTATTAGCTAATGGTCAATTAGAAACGAAAAATTTGAAAATTCTATCAGATGCAACATCCAAATTAAAACAATATGAAAAGTGGGAAAATAGTCAACAAAATCAAATTAATTATTTGTTGCAAAATGGTGTTACTAAAGAAGAAAAACAAAGATTTTATAGTAATGTTGTGAAAGAACAAAGTAAACTTAAAAAGCAAATAAAATCAGGAAAACTTGATAAGATACAAGAAGCAATTTGTTATAGGAAATTATCTATTTTGTCACAAAGTAATAGTATTATCGAAACACAATATCAGAAAAATGTTACATTTAAAAAACAGCAAAAAGAAGAAACAATTAAAACAAATGGTATACAAGATACATCAACAGAATCTTACTATGCATTAGAGTATAAAACATTATCAAAAAAGAATAGTGATTTAGCAACACAAAAAGAAGAACTTTTAAGAAAAAGAAATGCCACTGCTGAAACTATTAGTAAAATGCCTACTAATGTTCAATCATATAATCAATGGCAATTAGATAATTTAGATGCAGAAATTTCTAATATTGATTATGAAATGAATAAAAATAATGAAAAAATAAGTGCAATTGCTAATAATGTAAGTCCTGAAATGTATAATGATTTGAAATCAATTGATAAGGGTTATGAAAAAATAAACAAATGGAAAAGTGAAATGGCAGAAGCGGAAGTTGGTAATTCAAAATCTTTTTATCAAAATATGATATCAACCGAAGAAGCAAAAATTAAAAAATTAGAAGATAAGTGGAACATAGACGCTTCAGCGAATATTAAAAATAATGCCATTAAAGGTTATAATGATTCTACGTTGAAATTAACTGAATTAAAAAAACATAAAAATGAATATACCGATGATGAGTATGAAAAAGCAGAGAAAACTATTTTAGCTACTACAAATGATCATTTTGAAACATATTTTCAAGAAGAACATAAAGATGATTGGAAAAATTTTATTTCATTAAGAAATGAAACAAAACAAATGGAAAAAGATTTGATTAATTCTAGCAATTCCACAAAAATAAATCAACTAAATAATAAAATAAATGCTAATAAAGCTAAAATAGATAATTATGCAACTATATTAAATTTAGGCGATAATTATAAATTGAATTCAACCCAAACTGAAATTAATAATTTAAAAAATGACAATAAAAAGTTAAAGGAATTGAAAGTTTGACAAAAAAGGCAAATTCTTCGTCAAAAAAAGATGATGAATTATGGGAAACAATTGAAGAAAAAAAGAAAATGTATAGCACAAATGAAACTTTAATTGATCAAAAGAAAATTAATGTCAATCAATTAAAAAATAAGAATTTAATGTCAATGTATGAAGATATAGATAAACAAATAACTCAGTTATATAAAGAAGATTGGCAACAAAATGAACAAATACAAAATGATATAGAAAGTAAAAAAGCATTATCACAGGTATATTTGGATTTGTCAAAAATGAATCCTGACAATGGAGTGGAAAATAATCTTAAATACTTATTTAATCAATATACAAGTAATCCAAATGCCAATGATTCAAGTAAAAAAAAGAATTATATAGATAATTTAACAATAAACTGTTATGCAATGCTAAATTCTATTTATGATAGTCAAAATGCATCCGAATCTTCTGAAAAAAAGTTGAATTTAGAACAAAAACTTGGTAATTATTGGTTAAATCAACATCCAGAAGATTTTGAAACAAAAGAAATAGAAAAAGAAGTGGATAATAGAGGTGATTTTGAAAAAGTTATATCAACAGTAGGTGCAACTATATGTCAAACAGGTATGACTGTATGGCATGGTGTAGAAAATGCTGCTGAGTCTGTTGTTGATTTTGCTGTTACAGCTGGGACAGGAATTACTTCTTTAGGAACATCAATTATAGATTTAACTAAAGGTGAATTTGGTAATCCAAATAGTTTAACAGTCAATTTATATAAGGATTTAGATTCTTTTGTTGCAACTGATTGGGTTGGAAATGCAGCAGATTCAATATATAATACTGATTATGGTAAATGGGTAGAAAATAACTCTTTATATAAACGTGATGACATAGTAGGAAATATTGTACGTGGTGCTGGAGAGGTAGGTGGAAAACTTGCTTTTGCGGCAGTTACTTCAGGAGCAGCTAGTACAATTGGAAGTAGTGCGACTGCAACTGGCGCAATTAGTAGCAATACTTTTAATATAACTAATGCATTATCTACAACAACAGTTATGAATCCAATTATCGCAGGTATTACAGGTTATGGTCAAGGTATGGAGTCCGCTTTACAAGATGGTGCTTCACATACAGGTGCTTCTGTTTATGCAACAGCAAACGCAGCCTGGGAAGCAGTTCAATGGAAAATAGGTGGAAATATTAATAATTGGACTAGTAAATCACTGGCAGAAAGTACTAGTATAGCAAAAAATTTAGGGATTCTTGCTGGTTCAGTTGCTATGGATTCTGTTGATTCGGCAGTAGAAGGAGATGTACAACCTGGAATGCAAATGCTTTATAATGGAAAAACATTTGAACAATCATTTAACGATAATGGTGGATGGGAAACGGTTGGTGCACAAGCTGCCTTAGGTGGAATTATGTCTACACTTGGTAGTGCAAAAGACTTTACTTTAAGCAACAAAAATATACTATCAACGACCAGAAATAATTATGGAGATACCACACCTTTACAAAATGTAACTGCTAAAATAAAAAGTGGTATTACTACCGCTGGACTAAAAGATAGTGCAAATTCTAAATATATAATTTTGATGGGAATAAAATTGGTTTATCAGAACAGTTAAAAAGTAAATTTAAAGCTGTAACAGGTTTTGGTTCTGCTATGGTAGGAACAATTGGAGTCATAAGTGGAAACCCAATATTTTCAACTGCTGGATTACCACTAGCTTATAAAGGAATTAAAAATGCACTCGATGGTGTGGTAGGCAATTATGTGGTGGGAAGTAATTTTTCAGTATACCGTCATAGGGTGACTGATGCTATAGATGCTAATTTTAAGCCAGGAAGATCATATGCGGAAGGAAAATTAACTGCCGATAAAATAGTGACAGATCGTATTGGGCAGGATGTATTAGATGGGAAAATATTTTTAACAGGGCGACTTGATACCAATCAAGACCGTGTGTTTGGCTTACCATTGATTAATTTGTTACAACAATTAAAGTCAGTTGATGTTAATGGTAATAAAATTATATATTCATGTCAAAGTCAAAGCCAAACACTTATGCTTTTAAGAAATTTGGCTAAGGAAGGATATATTGATAATTTGAAATACTCTAAATCAATATTAAGTTCACAAAATTTAGAAAAGCATTTGATGGGTGCTGATGTAACAGGAAAAAAACACCAATTGTATGAAATGAATTTTGAAGTATCTAAAGATAAAATTTTTGATATTGCAGCTGCAGCTGATAAAGCAAAAATGCTTGGATTTGATCCAAATTTATATGATGCAAAAATTAAAAAGATTAATGGAAAAGAAGTTATTCTGTATGAAGCAAATCTTCCAAAAATGTTGGAAAATGTGGCAAAGTCTAAAGTATCAACTTCAGGACTTAGTATTTTAGAAAATGTTGTTGGTAAAGTGGAAAATGTAAATGATAAAGTTATAGGAAATACTATGAATTCATCAATAAAAAGTGCTAAAAAACTAAATATTAATTTTGATGAAGTAAGTAGTAATTCAAGTAAAAAAAGTAGTGGATTACTTGGAAATCTATTTGGCTTATTTAATAAAAAAAGTCAAAAGATAGTTGGTGATATTTCTAATTCAGACAAACTAGTTACCAAAATATTATATGATTATAATAAGAATATTTCAGATATTGATTATATAAATTCTTTATCTCCATCAGAACGTTTAACTTTTGTTCAAAATAGAGTTAATGAAATTAATAGTAATCCCATTATTTCTAAATTAGACATTTTTAAAGACAATGCTGATGAAACAGCACTATCAACATTAAAAAATCTTTTTTATGAAAATTATCTAAAAAATCCAGAAGGAACAGCAAATTTTATTAATAATATTGTGGGTATTAAACATGATAATCCTAATTTTAAAATTAATTTTTTATTTGGTGATGGATCAGCAGCCGACAATACAGTTTTGAATATTGATAATTTTTCTATTAATTCACTTGATGTAGCAATTCATGAATTTGGACATTCTTTAGATATTAATTATAGAATGAAAACTAAGCAAAGCAAAATCATACTTCCAGAATTTAAAAATATTTTAGAAAATGCTAGAAAAAATTGTGATATGAAAGCAATCATAGAATATGGGAAAGATTCTAATTTAGTAAAAAGTAGTTTGGATAAAACTTTATTAACTAACTTGTTTGACAAAAAAGCTACACAATTAGGAACGTTGGACGCAATTTCTAGAGAATTTAATAACTTTTGCCAAAATAATTCTCCAAATTTAAAAAAGTTGCCTGATAATTTAATTAAAGAGATACAAACAAATTATATTAAAGGAAATCCTTCACTTGCTTCTGCTTTTGAAACTGGTATTTTGAAGTATGATTATGCAACTGCTGAGTTTTTAATTAAAAATTCTGATTTAATGGATAATATAAATGTAGGAAATTTAGGAAATGAATTATATAATTTGAATTTAAATAAATATATGAATTTGTATGATCCATTAGGCGAATTTGTTAGTAGTATAGTATTAAATGGTAATGATAAACCATTAAAAGTTGGGTTAAATGAATATTATTATCCTACAGGTCATTCTAGTGATTATTATGAGGAAGGTTTAGATAATATTTATGCAGAACTTTTTACAGAATTTAATCGATTAAAAGAAATAGGCGATGTCGATAGTTTAAATAATATAAAGACAATGTTTGGAGAAGAATTTTATAATTTCTTTGATAAACAAACAATTAAAGTTAATTACTATTATCATAATAATTAATAATTTGGATAGGAAGATTTTATGACAGAAAAAGAAATTGAGTATTATATTTATTTAAAATCATATATAAGTAAAATGAAACAAAAAAAAGAATATATGTATTTGAAAGCTTATGATATATATAATGTTTTATTTCCAAAACATTGGAATGATATAAATGATTATAATGGCAAAATAGAACTTATGAAGAAAGCTATAGAGAGTAATGAAAATATTAGAAATATAAATGAAAAAGAACAATTTGAACATTTAATAAGTTTTACATTTAAATAAAATATTAATAAATAATAAAAAGGGGTTGTGATTTATGAAAGTAACAATAATAGATAATCTTAGGATAAGGAGTATTATTTTACCTAGTAAAATAATGGGAAGTTATTGGATTACTGAGTTTGATGAAAATGGAATTGAAAGAAACCTTATTAATATTGAACCTGGTAATAATGGTTGGAAATTAGTAAGTAATAATGAAATTTTTGTATATGAAAATAATGTCATGACTCCTGAAGTTATTTTACGTGAATATAATTTTTATGTCTTGAAAAATGAGGTTAAGAAAACGACATTAATGATATATATATCACCAATTTATGATACTACTTTTTTAATGTATGATATTTCTACACTAAATGAAGTATTAATTGGATCTAATGGTAATAATCATGTGTCATATGGACTATTAGATGATGTAAGTGCCAAGATAGTAAAGAGTAATGATCAATTTGAAATAATTGATAATAATAGTAAATTTGGTATATATGTTAATAATGTTAGAATAAATAAAAAAATGTCATTACAATATGGTGATGTAGTATTTATTTTAGGACTTAAAATTATTTTAATAAAAATTAACAATGTTAATTATATGGTTGTTAATAATCCAAGAGGTATTACTAAATTTAATGGTTTAATATCTCAAAATATACCAATTGATAATGAAGTTAACATTAATGATAATGAAGAACTTGTTGATATGGAATTATATTCTGATGATGATTATTTTCATAAAAAGCCACGTTTTACATCATCTGTTGAAACTTTGAAAATGTCAATTGATGCTCCTCCTAGTAAAAAGGAAGATGAAGAAAGTTCAGCCATTATGACCATAGGGCCAATGCTTACAATGAGTTTAACATCACTAGTGACAGGGTATACAGCTGTTAATAATATACAAAGTGGTAAAACAACTATGGCAACTGCTCTTCCATCACTTATTATATGTGTCGTAATGTTTGCAAGTATTTTCATCTGGCCATTACTAATTAAAATGTATAATAAGAGTAAAAAGAAAAGACAAGAGAAAAAAAGACAAAAAAAATATAGTAATTATATTGATGGAAAAAGAAAAATTATTTCTGATGAATTAATAAAACAAAAACAAATTTTAATGAATAATTATCCCAGTCTAGGAGAATGTCAAAATATTATTCTAAATAATCAAGTAACATTGTGGCAACGAAGAATTAGAGATGATGATTTTTTAACAGTTAATTTAGGATATGGTAACTACCCAATGAAAATTGATATTAAATATCCCGAAGAACATTTTTCTATGGAAGAAGATAATTTAAAAGATATTGTTAATAAACTTGGTAGTGAACCAAAAATATTAAAAGATGCACCATTTTCTTTTTCATTATTTGAAAATAATATATCAGCAGTTATAGGAAAAAGTACTGAAGTATCAGAATATGTAAGAAGATTGATTCTCCAAATTATTACATTTCATAGTTACGATGACTTAAAAATTGTTTTCTTAACAAATAAGGATAAAGAATATAATTGGGAATTTGCTAAAGCTCTTCCACACACATTTAGTAATGATAAGGAAATAAGGTTTTTAGCAACCGATAATGATGAGTATAAAGAAGTTTGTTATTATTTAGAAAATTTATTGAATAAAAGAATTGAAGATGCGGGTACTAAAACAATAAATAAAACAGATTACAAACCAATTTATTTAATTTTTACTGACTGTATTAAATCAGTTAGAAATTATGATGTGATAAAAAAGATTCTTGAATCACAAAAAAATTATGGATTTAGTCTTCTTATTTTAAATGAAAAAATTTCTAATATTCCAGATCAATGTCAATCTTTTATCAAAATAGAAAATAGTCATATAGAATATATAACTAATGAAAACAATATTGAACCACAAAAATTGATGGCGGATTTAGTAACACCAATTGATATGTATGAATGTGCTGAGAAATTATTTAATATACCTATTGAATTTAATGATGATTCTGATAGCAAAATTCCTGATAAACTAGGTTTTTTAGAAATGTATGATGTAGGTGAAGTGGAGCAATTAAATGCACCAAATAGATGGAAAAAAAGTAATCCAATGTTATCTTTAGGTTCAGCAGTTGGATATGGAAAAAATGGTGAAAAAATAGTTATTGATTTACATGAAAAGTATCATGGACCTCATGGTCTAATTGCTGGTATGACTGGTAGTGGTAAATCCGAATTTATCATAACATATATTTTATCAATGGCTATAAACTACCATCCATATGAAGTCCAATTTATCCTAATAGATTATAAAGGTGGAGGACTTACTGGTGCTTTTGAAAATCCAACTACGGGTATTAAATTACCACACTTAGTTGGAACTATTACTAACTTAGATGCTAATGAAATAAAACGTTCTCTTGCATCAATAGAAAGTGAACTTAAGAGAAGACAAAAATTATTTAATATAGCAAGGGAAGCTTCTGGTGAAAGTACTGTAGATATATATAAATATCAAAAAATGTATCGCGAGGGAATTGTCAAAGAACCAATTTCTCATTTATTTATCATATCTGATGAATTTGCTGAATTAAAAAAAGAACAACCAGAATTTATGACACAACTAATTAGTACTGCACGTATTGGTAGAAGTTTAGGTGTACATTTAATTCTTGCTACACAAAAACCAAGTGGTGTTGTAGACCCACAAATTTGGAGTAATACAAGATTTAGAATATGTTTACGCGTACAGGATAAGTCCGATAGTACAGAGGTTATCAAGTGCCCAGATGCAGCTTATTTAAAAAACACAGGTAGGTTTTATTTTCAGGTTGGTTATAATGAAATTTTTGAACTTGGACAAGCAGCTTATGCCGGTGGGAAATATTTTCCATCTAAAAAAATAAAGAAAAATATTGATACAACTATAAATTTTATAAATAATATTGGTTATAGTGTCAAAACGGTTGAAACAAGAAAAAAGATTAATTTAGTATCTAATGGTGAGGAATTACCTAATATTTTAAATTATTTATATAGTTGTTTTAAAGAAGAAAATTTAAGCATAAAGCCACTTTGGTTACCTACATTACCTAGTTATATAAATATCGAAAATTTAATGAAAAAGTATAATTATACTAAAGAAAATTATATTATTAATCCTGTTATTGGTGAATATGATGTTCCAAGTAGACAGGAGCAACATTTGTTATCATTAAACTTTAGTGAAAATGGAAATGTTTGTGTATATGGTAATGCTGGTTCTGGTAAAGAGAATTTAATAACAACAATGATTTATTCCTCAATGTTACTTTATAGTCCAAAAGAATTAAATTACTATATATTAGATTTTGGCTCTGAAACATTAAAGATATTTAAAGATTGTCCACTCGTTGGTAATGTGTTAAATATTGATAATAATGAAGAGATAAATAATTTATTTGGAATGATAGAAAAAGAGATTGATAATAGAAAGAAATTATTTAATGATTATAATGGTGATTACATAAATTATTGTAAAGTTTCTGGAAATACCATTCCAAGCATTATAGTTGTAATTAATAATTACGAAACATATCAGGAAAGTTATTCAGAATATGATGAAAAATTAAATATTTTATCAAGAGAAAGTCAAAGATATGGAATATATTTTATGCTAACTGTTAGTACGCCAAATGGAGTAAGATTCAAGTTAAGACAAAATTTCCAACAAATTTTTTCATTAGGACAAAATTCTGCTGATGATTATATAACAATTATGGGTAATGTAAATAAAACTTATCCTAGTAAAATATTCGGACGTGGTATTATTAGATTAGATGATATATATGAATTCCAAACAGCTCTTGTATCACCAATTGAGGAAATAAATAAAACGGTTAAGGAAAAATGTACTGAGTATTTAAATAAATATAAAGAAAAGGCTAAGGAAATACCTGTTTTACCTGAAATCATAAGATATGAAAATATTAAAAATGAAGTTGGAGTAACAAATGAACTTGTAGTTGGTATAAGTAAAGAAAGTCTTGAAATAGTTAAATATAATTTTGATAGAAATTATGTTACTTTATTTTCTGGTAATGACATGTTATTATTTGAAAAGCCGTTAAATGCTTTGATAAATCAAATTTTATTACTTGGAAGAAAAAGTTTATATGTAATTAATTCTACAGATTTAATTATTGATTCAAAATTTACACCCTATTATAATTATATAAATAATAATTTTGATAATTATTTTGGTCAAATTGAAAAATATTTAGAAAGATGTTATGAAAATTATATAAATAATGGTTATAATAGAGAAATATTTAAGGATGTTAATCCAATTACATGTATAATTATTGGCTTAGATTCATTTAAAAATAAATTAAATGATCAAAATAAAACAAAATTTGGAAATCTCTTTGAAAAAGGAAAAGATTTAGGTATTATTAATTTTATTATTGTTGATACAATTGACATAATTAAAAAATATGAATATGAATCTTGGTATAAAACAACTGTTAATAGCGCTAATGGAATATGGATTGGAAATGGTATTAATGATCAATTTACATTTAAAATCTCACAAAAAACCAAAAAAATGCGTGAAGAAATTGGCGATTTATTCGGTTTTGTTATTAAAAGGGGAAAACCAGAATTAATTAAATTGGTAAGTGAAATAACACTTAATGTAAAAAGTGGAGAGTGATTTTATTCATTCTTCTTTTTGTATAAAAAAATTTAATAAAACCCTTGTAATTTGAATATATTTAATGGTATAATAGCCTTGGCTTTTTCAAAACACACAACATGGATTTAAATGCCTAGTGCCTTATGGTGGTGTTTAAAGAAGATATGTTGGAGGAAAATAACAAAAGGAGGAATTTTAAATGGCTGTAGTGTCAATGAGTTATTTACTTGAAGCTGGTGTTCATTTTGGACATCAAACAAAGAGATGGAATCCAAAGATGAAAGAATATATCTTTACATCAAGAGATGACATTTATATTATCGATTTACAAACAACTGCAAAGAAGATTGAGGAAGCATATGCTGCATTAAATAAAATTGCTGCAAATGGTGGGAAAACTTTATTTGTAGGAACTAGAAAACAAGCTCAAGAAGCAATTAAGGAAGAGGCAATTCGTTCAAATTCTTATTATGTTACTGAAAGATGGCTTGGAGGAACTTTAACAAACTTTAGAACTATTAGAAGACGTGTTAAACGTATGGAAGAAATTGAAAAAATGGAAAAAGAAGGTACATTTGAATTACTTCCAAAGAAAGAAGTTATTGGTCTTAAGAAAGAATACGACAAATTAAATAATTTATTATGTGGTATTCGTGATATGCATAAATTACCAGATGCATTATTTATTGTTGATCCATCAAAAGAAGAAATCGCAATTAGAGAAGCACGTAAATTAAACATTCCTGTATTTGGAATTGTTGATACAAACTGTGATCCTGATATGGTAGATTATGTAATTCCAGGTAATGATGATGCTGTACGTGCAGTTAAATTAATTACTGGTGTTATGGCAAATGCTATTGTTGAAGCAAATGGTGGAAAAATTGTAGATTATACAAGGGATGAACAAAAGAGTGATAATGCTAAAGAAATTATGCAAAAAGCTGTAGATTCTGTAAAAAGAAAAGAAGACAGACCATATCGTCAAAATGACAGAAGAGATAATAGAAATAATAAGTTTGTTAAAAAAGAAAGATTTGAAAAAAAAGAAAATAAAAATGAAAAAGTAGAAAACAAGAATGAAAAAGCTGAACCTAAGAAAGAAGAAATCAAAGCTGAACCAAAAGCAACTGTAGATTTTTCAAAAATGACTGTTGCTGAACTTCGTGAAGCTGCTAAAGATAAAGATATCAAAGGTTACTCAACAATGAAAAAAGCTGAATTAATTGATGCTTTAAAATAAATAAAAAAGATGATTTATAAAAATCATCTTTAATTCTAAGGAGGAAAATTTAAATGATTACTGCTAGTTTAGTTAAGGAATTAAGAGAAAAAACTGGTGCTGGAATGCTTGACTGTAAAAAGGCATTAGAGGCTACTGGTGCAGATTTAAATGCTGCAATTGACTGGTTAAGAGAAAAAGGTATATCAAAGGCTGCTAAAAAGGCTGACCGTATTGCTGCTGAAGGTTTAGCAGGTGTACTAGTAAAAGGTAATAATGCTGTTATTGTTGAAATAAATTCAGAAACAGACTTTGTTGCTAAAAATGAAGAGTTTAAATCTCTATTAAATACAGTATTAGAAACTTTAATAGATAGTGATGCTAAAACTGTAGAAGAAGCTAATAAACTTGAAACATCTGAAGGAACAATTGAAAATTTATTAATTAGTAAAACAGCAACTATAGGTGAAAAATTAAGTTTTAGACGTTTTGAAAAGATTACAAAAGAAGATAATCAAACTTTTGGCTCTTATATTCATATGGGTGGAAGAATTGCCGTATTATCAGTTATAAATGGTAATAACGAAGAGGTTGCTAAGGATGTATGTATGCAAGCTGCTGCAATGAGACCAAAATATGTAAAAAGAGAAGATGTTCCAGCATCAGAAGTTGAACATGAAACAGAAGTTATTAGAGAACAAGTTATGAATGATGGTACTCCTGCTGAAAGAGTAGATCAAATCGTAACTGGAAAATTAAATAAATTATTCTTTAGAGAAATTTGCTTAGAAGAACAAGCATTTATAAAAAATGATAAACAAACTGTTGCAAAATATGTTAGTGAAAATAATTGTTCAATAGCAAAAGTTATTCGTTTTGAAGTTGGTGAAGGAATCGAAAAGAAAGAAGAAGACTTTGCTGCCGAAGTTATG
>OLNW01003455.1_pt1 | contig 12164 bp, 8 predicted proteins | sample 1672121 | NCBI WGS metagenome assembly OLNW01 (sample SAMEA3136648, study PRJEB25190) | human gut metagenome
CGGACGAACGCATCGTCCTCTGCGTCCCAGTCCGCTTTGGTATCGGTCCGCTTTTCCCCCGTCTGCGCATCCGACTCCGGCTCATCTGACATCGGAGCGTCTGTCTTTGACACACGCTCCGCACTCTCCCGGATACTCTCCTGCGTGGGTTCTTCCCCACGCTGAAGAGATCTCACAATTTCCATTAACTGTTCGACGTTATCCGTCTTTATCTTTGTCCGTCTCATTATTTAAAATATGCTACTCCCGACTCAAAAATCCTGAGGTCCTGTTCACCGTAAATATTTACCGCAACGGAATCTCCACGGCGCTCTGAATGCGCCATCTTACCAAATACCCGGCCGTCCGGACTCGTAATACCCTCAACCGCCAGGTAGGAGCCGTTCACATTCCACTCCTCATCCCCGGCGCATACCATTCCCTCCGGATCACAATACTGTGTCGCCACCTGACCGTTTGCAAATAATGTTTCCAGCCATGCGCGGTCTGCGACAAATCTTCCCTCACCATGTGAAGCCGGATTCACATACACGCCGCCAAGTCTGGCCTGTGCCAGCCACGGGGACTTGTTGCTTACGACCTTCGTATATACCATCTTCGAAATATGACGTCCGATTGTGTTGAATGTCAGAGTCGGAGCATCCGCCTTCTGTCCGGTGATCGCACCATTCGGAACAAGTCCGAGCTTGATCAGCGCCTGGAAGCCGTTGCAGATACCGAGCGCCAGTCCGTCACGCTCATTCAGCAGCTTCTCTACTGCCTCCTGCAGCTTCGCATTCCGAAATGCCGTCGCAAAGAATTTTGCAGAGCCATCCGGCTCATCGCCTGCGGAAAATCCGCCCGGGAACATGATGATCTGTGCCTGGCTGATTGCCTCCTCAAATGCATCTACCGACTCACGGATCGCTTCTGCGCTTAAGTTGCGGAACACCTTTACCGTCACATCTGCCCCTGCACGTTCGAATGCCCTTGCACTGTCATACTCACAGTTTGTACCCGGGAATACCGGAATAAATACCCGCGGACGCGCCACTTTATGGCGGCATACATAGATCTTATCGATGCAATAGGTACCGTCGGTCGTCGGAATCCGGTTCGGATCATCCTTTCCTGCCAGCAGTACCGCCGTCGGTCCGTCCGTCGGATTGCCATCGAGATCCAGCCCTCCTCCGATCGTCGGAAGTCCGGACTCTGTCTTAAATACGCTCTAAGGTTCCCTTCCATGCCGCAAGCGCCTCATCGATCGGAAGCGCTGTCTCGCGATACCGGAATGTTCCATCATCTGCTGTATGTCCGATTACCGTATAGGTCGATGCCAGACTGCCGAGCATTCCGTCCGGAACCTCCGCTACGATATCACCGAAGCCTGCGGTAAAGAGGTCACGTGCATCTACATCATGAGAAATCTCAAATCCCATGCCATTTCCAAATGCCATCTTAGAAAGTGCAGCTACAAGACCCTTTCCATCCAACGCATATGCTGAAATCATTCTTCCGGCCTGAATATCTTCCCGGATCTTTGTATACAGATCCATGATCTGTGCATAGACCGGAAGGTCATAGGCATCCTTTTCAATCTTCAGAAGTACAAGTGTACTGCCTGCCTTTTTCAGCTCCGGTGTGATGATATCGCCTGTCTTCGCTGTATCGACTGCAAAGGAAACGAGGGTCGGCGGTACGTCGATCTCATTAAAGCTGCCGGACATACTGTCCTTTCCGCCGATCGACGGCAGTCCAAAGCCCATCTGTGCCTCGTATGCACCAAGCAGTGCGGCAAACGGCTGGCTCCAGCGCTTCGGATCCTCGGTCATTCTGCGGAAATATTCCTGGAAGGTAAAGCGGATCTTGCTGTAGTCTCCGCCGGAAGCGACAATGCGTGCAATCGACTCCAGTACCGCATAGACAGCCCCATGATACGGGCTCCAGCTCGACAGATACGGATCAAAGCCATAGCTCATCATCGTAACCGTATCGCATTTTCCTTTAAGCACTGGAAGCTTCGCCACCATCGTCTGCGTCTCGGTCAGCTGATATTTTCCTCCATATGGCATAAATACAGAGCCCGCTCCGATCGAGCCGTCAAACATCTCGACCAGTCCCTTCTGCGAGCAGCAGTTCAGGTCTGCCAGTGTCTCCAGCCATTTTTTGCGGACATCTGCAACCTCTTCTCTTGTAAAATATTTGTCTGTCTCAGATGGCATCTCCACCTCGACGGACGTCTCCTGATGCGCGCCGTTCGTGTCAAGGAAGGCTCTGGAAATGTTTACGATCTCCTTGTCCCTCCAGATCAGCACCAGACGCGGCTGCTCTGTGACAACCGCCACCTCGACAGCTTCCAGATTCTCCTCATCCGCATAGGCAAGGAAGGTCTCAACATCCTTCGGATCGACAACGACTGCCATACGCTCCTGAGACTCGGAAATAGCAAGCTCCGTGCCATCCAGTCCTGCATATTTCTTCGGTACCTTATCCAGATAAATCTGAAGACCCGGTGCCAGCTCGCCGATCGCTACCGACACGCCGCCTGCTCCGAAGTCGTTGCACTTCTTGATGAGATGGCTGACCTCCGGCCGACGGAACAGACGCTGCAGCTTCCGCTCGGTCGGTGCATTTCCTTTCTGTACCTCTGCGCCGCACACCTCGATAGAGGCCTCTGTGTGTACCTTGGAGGAACCGGTTGCTCCGCCAATACCATCACGTCCGGTCCGGCCGCCGAGCAGGATGATGATATCGCCCGGATCAGAATTTTCCCGGATCACGGCAGAGCGCGGAGCTGCTGCCATGACTGCACCGATCTCCATACGCTTCGCCACATAGTTCGGATGATAAATCTCCTTTACATAGCCGGTCGCAAGGCCGATCTGATTGCCATAGGAGCTGTAGCCGTGTGCTGCCTCACGCACCAGCTTTTTCTGAGGAAGCTTGCCCTTTAAGGTCTTCTTCACAGACACGGTCGGATCTGCCGCACCTGTCACACGCATTGCCTGATAAACATAGGTACGTCCGGAAAGCGGGTCACGGATCGCACCTCCCAGACAGGTCGCTGCGCCTCCGAACGGTTCGATCTCTGTCGGATGGTTGTGTGTCTCATTTTTAAAGTTTACAAGCCACTCCTCGGTCTTACCGTCGATCTCGACCGGAACAACGATCGAGCAGGCATTGATCTCATCGGATTCCTCCTGGTCCTGCAGCTTGCCCTCCCGCTTTAATTTGCGCATCGCCATCAGCGCAAGATCCATCAGGCAGACAAATTTGTCGTCACGTCCCTGAAAAATCTCTTTGTGCGCTGCCAGGTATTTTTCGTAAGTACCCTGAATCGGCGCCTTATAATAGCCGTCATCAAAAATGATATCCTTCAGCTCTGTGGAAAATGTCGTATGGCGACAATGATCTGACCAGTAGGTATCAAGCACCCGGATCTCTGTCATCGTCGGATTGCGTTTTTCTTCGCTCTGGAAATAACGCTGAATATGCTGGAAATCCCGGAAGGTCATTGCCAGATTCAAGGAAGCATAAAGCGTCTTTAAGGATGCCTCATCCATATCTGTAAAGCCATCAAACGTGATGACATCCTTCGGCTCTTCAAACTCTGTCACAAGGGTATCCGGCTTCGTGAATCCGGTCTCACGGGAATCCACCGGGTTGATGCAGAGATTTTTGATTGCCTCGAATTCTTCATCGATAACCTGTCCCTTTACCACATAAACGGTCGCAGAACGGATAATCGGCTCCTCGTCCTCCTTCAGGAACTTCACGCACTGAACAGCTGAGTCCGCTCTCTGGTCAAACTGTCCCGGAAGGAACTCAACGGCAAACGCCCGCTCATCTTCCGCAATCGGAAACTGCTCTTCATAAAGAAGGTCTACCGGTGGCTCAGAAAATACGGTACTGCATGCTCTCTGGTAGACTTCATCGGAAATATTCTCTACGTCATAACGGATCAGCTGACGGACATTCGTCACATCCTCCACACCAAGGTAACTACTGATTTCATGTGCAAGACCTTTCGCTGCTACTGCAAACGCTTCTTTCTTCTCGACATAAACCCTTCTTACTTTACTCATTCCAGACCTCCCGGCTCTTGCCTGTATTCTTCTGTTTTGATGATTCGGCAGTTTCTCGTCATCTATGCGAATTTTAACACAAGCGAGCGTATCTGACAAGTTTCGCTTCGAGAAATCGTGATTCCGCCTTTCACATACATTCAGTCCACTGCCATACAGACAGTTGCATCTCATATACGTTCCGTCTGTCGCTCACTCCAGAACTTTGCAAGGCATCCCTGTACCGTCTGCAACGTGCACGTCTGCGGTGCCTGCCACTCCGCCGGGAACAGGTTCCGGTAACGCGCTGCCGCAAAGCGCTCATCCAGGAGTAAAATGACACCCTCGTCCGCCTCTGTGCGAATCACCCGCCCAGCTGACTGCAGTACTTTATTCATTCCGGGACAGAGATAGGCATAGAAAAAGCCGTCCTCGCCTCTCGCATCATAAAAATTCTTCAGAAGCTCCCGCTCCCGGCATACCTGCGGCAATCCCGGGCCGACCACGATCGCACCGATCAGCCGCTCTGCCTTCAGATCGATCCCTTCGCTGAAAATACCGCCCATGACACAAAACCCAATCAGCCCTTCCGACGGTGTCTCCTCAAATCGGATAAGAAATGCTTCCCGTTCCGCCTCCGTCATTCCCTGCTGCTGCAAAATCAGCTGCGGATGCATTTCTTCCGTCTCCAGAATCTCTGTAAACGCCTCCGCCGTTTCCTCCATCATCCGATAAGAGGAAAAGAACACCATATAATTGCCGCTTTTCGCCCTTAATGCTTCGCAGATATAGGTCGCAATCCGGCGGTATTCTTCCTCACCGCGCCGCGTATACCGGCTGCTCGTATCTGTCCCGAGCAGGATGAGTCGCTTTTCCGGCTGAAATGTGGAGGTGGCACAGATTGCATAATTATCCGGAGCTGTGCTTAATAATGATTTATAATACTGCACCGGCAGAAGCGTTGCGGAGAAAAAGACCGTACTGCGCCCTTTATTGATACACTCCTGCAGGTTTCCGGAGATGTCCACACAATAAAGCTTCAGCATAAACCGCCCATCCGCACACAGTTCCGAATAGATCACGTAGCTGTCATCGAGCCGGTCACAGACCTCCAGGAAGCTGCGCGCCGAAAAATAGAGCTCCAGCATCCGCTCACCTGCCTCTGTATCCGCAAGCTTCTCCAGCACCTCCTCAATCTGGCCACACAGATTCATCAGATAGACCGGAAAGATCCCCACATCTTCATGCACCTTCAGCTCCGTGCTCTCCCGCTTCAGATCCAGAAGCCATGCATTACAACGCTCCAGCGCACGCGTCAGCTTCCGGCTGTGCTCTTCGACTGCCCGTTTTCCCTCCAGAAAATCTTCCTTATACAAAGTTGCCGAAAACATTTCCCGTCCACGGTCGACCAGATTGTGTGCCTCATCCACAAGAAACAGATACTCGCCCCTTCCCTCGGAAAAAAAGCGCTTCAGCTTCGCACGCGGATCAAAAATATAATTGTAATCGCAGATCACCGCATCGCACCATAAGGATACGTCCAGACTCATCTCAAACGGACAGACTCTCCATTTTTCGGCCTGCTGCAAAATAACATCCCGGTCAAATGCATCCGCGGCATTCAGCATTTCAAACACTGCATCATTTACACGGTCAAAATGCCCTTTTGCACGCGGGCAGGCATCCGGATTGCATACCATCTCCCCGCACGGGCAGACCTTTTCCTTGGCTGTCAGCGTCAGCGTCTTTAAACGAAGTCCATTCCCGCGCAGGACAGAAAATGCCTCTTCTGCGACGGTCCGGGTGATCGTCTTGGCCGTCGCATAAAAAATCCGCTCCGCCAGCCCTTCCCCGACTGCCTTTACCGCCGGATATACGGTAGAGAGCGTCTTTCCGGTACCGGTTGGCGCCTGCAAAAACAGGTTCTTTTTCCGAAGGATCGTGCGATACACATCCATCGCCAGCTTTTTCTGACCGGCCCGCCATGGATATGGGAACTCCAGTCCCTGAATCGAAGCCCTGCGAAGCTCCCTCCAGTCTCTTTGAAACTCCGCCCACTTCCGGTAGGCATCTGTCACCTCCTGAAACCAGCCTGAAAGCTCCTTCGTCGGAAGCATTTCCCGGAATCGCCGGATCTCCTCTGTCTCCAGGCTGCAATAGGTCATCTGCACCCCGATCTCATCCAGTCCGTGCTGCAGCGCATAAATATGCGCATAGCATTTTGCCTGCGCCAGATGCACCGGTATGGCTTCTTTTAAGGTATCCGGATCCCGGTACATGCTCTTGATCTCATCGATCCATACCGTATCCTGTTCTGTAAAAATCCCATCTGCACGGCCTTCGACCGTCAGCGTATACCCATCCCCGGGAAGCGTGATGCCAAGCGGTACCTCTGCCCTGTAAGCGCTACCCATTTTGCCCTGAATCTTTCGATGAATCCGGCTGCCCTCCTGCATGGCCTCCTTCTCTCCGAGACCGCCGCCTTTACGGTTGTCGATATCGCCCGACCGCAGGACAAATTCCACCAGATCCCGCACCGAAATTCTGATATTCAGGACTTTTTCTTCCGCCTCCATATGCCTCCCCCGCTTTCTCTTCATATCAATCGGATATTCGAAATCCGCCTCGCATTTCATGCTCTCGCAATCCTAAAACACCTCAAATCCGCTCATTTTTCTACGAAAAATGGCTACTTTTCGGTGTTTTGCGGGTCAATAAGTCATGCTCTTTCATGCAAGCATGAAACGCATGACCTTTTGACCCTGGTATCATCATCATTATAACATATTGCAAAAAGACTGCCGTAGCCGGAAGCTTCGACGAATCTGAAACTCCGTCGAAACCTCCGGCTACGGCAGCCCCTGTTTCGCTGTGCTGAATCCTGTATTAGCCAAATAGACTGTTTTATGCTACTGATCCCTTCGGCTGTACGTCTTCAAATTTATCCAGCGTCCCTTCAAGGATCTCTTCATCTTCTTTACAATATTTTACCGTGAGTGTTTTCGTCAGATCCAGACTCATTACACCGAGAATAGACTTTGCATCTACTACTACCCGATTATAAAATATATCCACATCATACTCACACTTCTCTGCTGCCCTTACGAACTCTTTCACGTCAGCCACAGCGTTCAATCGAATTTTTCTTTCTAACATAGTAAATCCTCCTTCAATGATGCTCCGCATTCTATGCGATGCGCTGTCAAAAAGCCGACCTCCTTGTGACGCGCGTATTATCTCACACCTCTTTGCATCCGTCAACTCATGAATTTTTCGGAGAATTTACACATTTTCCGCGTTTTTTGTCAGATTATCTAAATTCGCTTCTCTTCTTTTGCCCTTCCGGCCAATCCGAAAATTTATTTCTTAAAAAAAACGAAAATGCGAACGGCAGATTACACAGAAATTCCGAAATTATCACGGATATTTCGCCTGTTTGAACGCAGATCGCGAAGCGACTGCGTTCATAAGCAAGTGGCGAAGCTGGGCCCTGTCAGCAGAGCTGCAGGGATGGATTGAGAATGTCCGCTCGCAGATAAGCATTCCCCCGCTTCAAATGCACGGAGCATTAAGCGGCGGGTGAAGGGGGGATGCATTCTGTTCCTCTGTCATCCACTTCCGGAAGCGCAGCGGCAGCATCTGCTGCTGGAGAGCCGGGTTCTCCCGCGCTTCGATCGAAATACTGCGGCAAAATCCAAGCCACAGCCGCTGTATCTCCTCTTCCCGATCGGAAAAGGACGTATCCGGTCTGACATCCCTTACAAGGACGCACGGCCTTTGCCTGCGATGCAGCAGACAGCGGTCGTGTGCCCGATCATAGATCAGAAAATCCTCATTTGGCAGGCGGTCCGCAAAATGGTCTGCTAAAAGCGGCAGCACCTGATTCTCCGCCTCTATCTCGGAAAACAGAACGCCATTTTTCAGTTCGGAAAAACGCACAAAGCCCATATAATGATGTGCTTCATGCCACACACGTCGCGACAGTTCAAATACCTTACAGATCGCCGGGTCTGTCAGATGCTCCAGTATCGCGGCTGCCTCCTTCTCACTGATATGGGAAGACAGTCCCTGAACCAATGTGCGGTAAATGCAGTCTGCCTTCTCCCCGGACTTCGCCATCGCCGCGCGAAAAATGATCTGATAGGACTCTTCTCCCATCTTCCGGCGAATCGTACGCGCGACCTTCTCTGCCTTCCCGGCATCCGGCACGACCTGCCGGTACTGTGTAAACAGCTCCAACGTATGCATGCCCTGCAGCTGCAGCCGGACATTCGCATGGCCAAGGCGGCTGGCCCATGCATCATAAATGCCGGTGAAAATACCATCGGAGGAATCTTCACATTCAAAAACGGTCATAGTTTTCACATTCTCCCCTCTTGCGACGTGCTCACTCAATGCCTGCCACCGAACTTACAGGGAGCGTAGCTGTGTCCCTGCTTCTTCCGGTGAAAATGCCTGATCGTCAAACAGGGAAAGCTGTCGGTAACTGACTCCGGCCGTCCCACGCTCGTTCCTTTCCGAAGAAAGAAGATTGTGCAAAATAAAGTCCTCATCCATCCGAAGCGGATACATCTGTCGCCCTTCACAGGTAATAAAATAAACAGCCCGTTTCAACACAACTCCCATTCGCTTCAGAGAGGTATAATCAAGCCGTCCCTGTCTGCGCGCTTTTACGATCCGCTGTGCGCTTTTCGGCCCGATGCCCGGCACCCGAAGAAGCAGCGCATAGTCTGCACGGGATACCTCCACCGGAAACTGCTCCAGATGCGCAAGCGCCCAGTCACATTTCGGGTCAAGAAATACATTAAAATTCGGGTGACGCTCATTGAGCAGCTCTGAGGCCGAAAATCCGTAAAAACGTAACAGCCAGTCTGCCTGATACAGACGATGCTCCCGCAGAAGCGGCGGCCCGCCGGGGAGTACGGGCAACAGCGGATCCTCATTGACCTGAACAAACGCCGAATAAAAGACCCTCTTTAATGCAAACCTCTGATAGAGAGACTCCGCAACCGAAATGATCTGAAAATCATTCTCCGGTGTGGCGCCGATAATCATCTGTGTACTCTGTCCTGCCGGGACAAAGCGGGGTGCGCTGCGATACTGCACCAGCTCATGCTGATTCTGCGCACGGGTATCCTGTACCTGCCGCATCGGTGTGAGAATCCGCTTCCGGGTCTTGTGAGGTGCAAGCAGCCGGAGGCTCTCCGAGGTCGGAAGCTCCAGATTCACACTGACGCGGTCTGCAAGGAATCCGATCCGCTCCACCAGATCCGGCGGTGCACCGGGAATCACCTTGACATGAATATAGCCTTCAAAACGATGTCTGATGCGAAGCTGAGACAGTGTCTCATACAAAAGCTCCATCGTATACTCCGGAGTCCGAAGTACGCCAGAGCTCAGGAAAAGCCCCTCGATATAATTTCTCCGGTAGAACTCCATCGTCAGCGTGCAGATCTCATCCGGGGTAAAGGTCGCACGCTCCACGTCATTCGAAACACGGTTCACACAATAGTGACAGTCAAATACACAGTCGTTCGTCATGAGAATCTTCAGAAGCGAAATGCATCTGCCATCCGCAGAAAAGGAATGACAGATCCCGGCTGCAATGCAATTGCCCATGCCCTGTCCGCTGCCGCCACGATCGGTCCCGCTTGAGGTACAGGCCACATCGTACTTTGCCGCATCGGAGAGGATATTCAGTTTTTCGATGAGGGTACGCGGCTGGTCAATGCGCATGACGAGGACTCCTTTCGATCTTTCGCTCGCTGATGTTCACTGCTGATGTTCACTGATCTCACAGACAAGCTATCTGTTCGAACATTTGTTCTTCTTTATATTAGTACATATGTTCGATAAAATCAAGTGTTTTCTCGCTTCCCGCTTCATTTTCTCAAACAACGGGCGAGACAATGCGTTATAGTAAAAAAACAGGCAGCAATTTTACGCCCTGAATCACGTAAAACTACTGCCTGTCTCGTTCTTATCGCAACGGCCCCCAGATAAGCCCGGAACTACTGTATTAACAGTAAAGCGGACATCCGCAATCCATCCCTGCATCCCTGCTGCTCTGCTGACAGGACCTGGCTTCGCTACTTGCTCATAAACGCAGTCGCTTCGCACACTTGAAGCGGGGGAATGCTTATCTGCGTTCAAAAGCTGCACGCGCCTTCTCCAGTCCTTCTCCCAGCACATCCATCGTCCGCTCATAGGAATCCTCCGGCTGGTCGCCAAGATCGGTGATTCCGGTCTTCTCCGGAAGGGTATCCACATCATCCAGCGGAAGGATATAATACTTCGATCCATTATTCTGGAACCGGTATACCCAGGTCGGCAACAGATCGATCCCGGAGATATCCACCGTGCCATTGGTGTTCTGATGCAGGGAAAGTGTCACCATCACGCCGTCCTCGGTATGTCCGGTCGGCATCTCATCCATCAGATAAGTTCTCTGATTCGAAAGTGCATTTCCAACGGAAAAGATACAGAACATCTGCTTCTTTCCATCTGCGCTCTGAAAGACATCGATCGGCTGCAGACAGTGCGGATGCCCGCCAATGAGCGCATCTACGCCAAGATCACACAGCTTCTGCGCAATTTCCCGCTGCTGCTCCGACTCCTTCAGCTGATACTCCGTCCCCCAGTGAAGGTTGACCACGATAAACCGTGCGCCCTCCTTTTTCATGTCCCGGATCCGTTCATCAGCCTCCGCATAAAAATCATCCAGCGCATCGTAGTCAAACGTATTAATCAATCCCACATCATCCGAGCTGACCGGAATACCATTAATATCCACGCCACTGCCCTTTGTCTCATATACATAGTCTAGGAAGCCGACCTGTATGCCATTCACATCTGCAAGGTAATACGGTTTATCCTCGGCTGTCTCGCGCACGCCGGTATAGGCGATCTGATTTTCTTCATAGACCTCCATCGTCCGATGAAAGGACGTGGAAAGTCCATCATATACATGATTTGTTGCCAGCATCTGCAGATCTACGCCGCTGTCCTGCACGTTTTTCACAATCGCATCCGGCGACTTAAAATTCGGATAACCGGAATAATCTGATCCCGATAAAGTGCCTTCGAACTCGCAGGTCATAAAATCCGGTGCACTGTAATATGACGTAATATATTTAAAAATCGACGAAAAATCATAATTGCCCTCCGCATCCGGATAAGAACTGATAAACGGCGAATGCAGCAGCACACATCCGGTGCTTCCAAGCGTCGCATCGGCTTCAGCGTAAATGCTGACCTCCCCTGTCTCTGTCTCCGTCTGCACCACAGCCGCTCCAGTTCCTGCTGATGCCGGCTTTTTCAGGCTGTGCACCACACGTCCGCCGATCGATCCTGCCAGAAGCAGGAAAAAAACAGCGCCTGCTCCGATTCCAATGCCGGTCATCAAACGCCGCTTTTTCTCTCTTTCTACATATGCTTCATACTGCGCCGGTGACATCGTTTTTTTCAGATGCTCCAGCCAGATCTGTTCCTTTTCTCTTCTGGAACGCGGTGCACTGGTTTTCCGTGCCTGCCCTCCGGATTTTTTATTGCCTTCATGAAGCGCTCCGCTTCTCTTTTCTTCCATATCCGTATCTTCCACCTGTATCTTCTGTTTTCACTTCCGGTCTCATCTTACACTTTTCCCGGTAAAATACAAGCAAATTTATCTCAATTTTTTAAAGATACTTTTAAATCTCTGTTAAGCTTCTCTTTCCCCTCAGCTTTCCAGCGCTTCCAGAAATGCATTCAGCCGGGCCAGCAGCAGATCAATCTCAATGTCATGCACAGCAGCAGCCTCTTCCAGCGTCTCCATCTGAGAAGACGGGCAGCCGATGCAGTGCATCCCGCCAGCCATAAGAACCGGTGCCAGCCCCTGATTGATATCGAGCAGCTCTCCAATCGTCATATCCTTTGTAATTGTAACCGATGCCATAATCATTTCCTCCGTTTTTTGTAAATTCCATGTACAGTATAGTGTCTGCACAAGTGCTGTGCCAATTCTGAGTACCTTTTATCAAACTGTTAAACCACAGTGCGGTACTGAGTTTATCATAATATAGCTTCCAAGAAACGGCAAGTCCGTTTCTTGGAAAAGGCGCGTTTTTTGCGCCGCAAATCTAA
>OLNW01003465.1_pt1 | contig 12145 bp, 12 predicted proteins | sample 1672121 | NCBI WGS metagenome assembly OLNW01 (sample SAMEA3136648, study PRJEB25190) | human gut metagenome
TGCAGTGGAAACTGTGGAAGCTGCGGTGGATGCAGCGGTGCTGCTTTTCATAAGAGTACTACACAGTCTTCATATAAAAAGAACCGTTAGAAATCGGAGGTACTGATATGGGAAATTCAACAGGATCTACAATGTACATGTTTGGAGCAGTTATTGTTATTTATATCGCAGGAATGCTACTCTATCAGGGATTTCAGTGGCTCAAGAAAAAGAGAGAACAGAAAAAAGACGAAGAATTCAGAAGAGGTGACAAATAGTGGTAGATATAATTATAGTACTGATCGTAATTGTTTTGCTTGGGTTTGCACTGAAAGGTTCTATCAAACATTTTAAAGGAGAGAGTCCATGCTGTGGAGGCGGCAGTGGAGAGATCGTTCTCGATATTCCGGATAAAAAACTTGAGAATCCGATACTTGGAAAGAAGGTTCTCAAAATTTCCGGTATGCACTGCGAACATTGCGTAAAGGCTGTCACAGAGGCAATCAATAAGATCGATGGAGCAGCTGCAAAAGTAAATCTTTCTGAGAACGAAGCAGTCGTTTCTTATGATCGCGAACTTGATGACGAGCAGCTTAGAAAAATCGTCAAGGATGCAGGTTACAGAGTCGTAAGCATCAAATAATGCATGATATAGTGAAAGAAATATCATTTCCAGGATCCCGTGGCATATGAAGCTGCGGGATTTTTTCTGCGCATCTCGCAGCAAGAATGCAGAGGCATTATTGAAGTGATTTTTTGAAGTGGTTCCCTGTATAAAAAACAGATTTCTGCATAAGCTGATAATAAAATTTGCGGACAGCTACAGGAAAATCATCTGAGCTGAGTGGAGGTTGCATTATGTGGGGATTTTTTACGGCATTGATCTCGGGAGCACTGATGAGTATTCAGGGTGTTTTTAATACAGAAGTGACGAAACAGACCAGTTTATGGGTATCAACGGGATGGGTGCAGCTCTCAGCATTTATGGTCTGTGTGCTGGCATGGATATTTACAGGAAGACAGAGTGTTTCGGCATTATGGCAGGTAGATAATAAATACACGCTTCTTGGCGGAGTGATCGGAGCATTTATTACAATTACTGTTATTCAGAGCATGGGGGCACTTGGGCCTGCAAAAGCAGCTATGCTGATCGTCATTTCCCAGTTGATCGTGGCATATGTAATTGAACTTTTGGGAATGTTTGGAACAATGCAGCAACCGTTTGAGTGGAGAAAGATTCTGGGAATGCTGATCGCGATTGCCGGCATTGTGATTTTTAAATGGGAATAATAAAGTTATCATGCACAGGAATAAATAAAGTTTCCTATTGTAAATCTACCGGGAATTCGTTAAAATAAGACATGGTTAAGTATGAGAATCGGGGAGGTCTGCCGTAATCCTACGGAGGGAAGTGAACTGAGATCATGAAAGTAAATTTTTACAGTCTGATATTGAGCATATTTTTTCTGGCAGGTTTGTCAGGAATGAGCGGATGTCAGAAAAACAAAACAGAAATAATGCTGGACGGACAGGATACTGTATCAGAATCAGAAACACAGGATGATACACAGGCTGGGAATGATGCAACAGAGGATCTGGCGGAAGCAAAAATATCAGCAGAAGCGGAGCTATCGGGGATGCCGGTGGAGACAGAGCCGGAAATGATTTTTGTGGATGTCTGCGGAGCAGTAATGAATCCGGGAGTTTATGAACTGGATGGGAGCAGCCGGGTTTTTCAGGCAATAGAGGCGGCTGGAGGATTTTTGCCGGAAGCAGCGGCTTCGGCCGTGAATCAGGCACAGCCGGTCAGTGACGGACAGCAGATTTATGTACCTACGCAGGAAGAAGCGGAAGAGGGAGCTTTACCTGCGGCAATACAGCCGGCGGATCCGGGATCTGAGACAACAGATGCAAATGGTGTAGTGAATATCAACACAGCAGATGCATCTGCTCTTAAGAGCCTGTCAGGAATCGGTGATGCCAAGGCACAGGCAATTCTTACGTACAGAGAGGAACATGGTTTCTTTTCCAGTATTGAGGAGATCATGCAGGTGCCGGGAATCAAAGAAAGTACGTTTTCGGCGATAAAGGATAAAATAGCTGTGAAATAAGGAGAAAAGAATGAGCAGGAAAGTTTTAGTAGTTGATGACGAGAAACTGATCGTAAAAGGAATCCGTTTTAATCTGGAACAGGACGGTATGGAAGTTGACTGTGCTTATGACGGAGAAGAAGCGGTTGAGAAGGCAAAGGAGAATAAATACGATATTATCCTTCTGGACCTGATGCTTCCGAAGATGGATGGACTGGAAGTCTGCCAGCAGATCAGAGAATTCTCCAATGTTCCGATCGTCATGCTTACTGCAAAAGGTGAGGACATGGACAAGATCCTTGGACTGGACTACGGGGCAGATGACTATATTACAAAACCATTTAATATTCTTGAAGTAAAGGCCAGGATCAAAGCAATCATGCGTCGTGCGCGTTCTGAACATGAAGAAAAGGAAAAGGCGAAGACAATTGAAGCAGGCGATCTGAAACTGGACTGCGAGAGCCGCCGTGTATTTATTGCAGGCAAGGAAATTAATCTTACAGCAAAGGAATTTGATGTGCTGGAGCTTCTCGTATTCAATCCGAACAAGGTATACAGTCGTGAAAATCTTCTGAATATTGTCTGGGGATATGAATATCCGGGAGATGTCAGAACCGTTGATGTACATATTCGGCGTCTTCGTGAAAAAATCGAGGCTAATCCCAGTGAGCCTAAATATGTACACACCAAATGGGGCGTAGGATATTACTTCCAGGCATAACCCATGGTAACGAAAAAAAAGACAAAGTTTTTTAAGAGTCTGCGTTTTCGGATACTGGTCATACTGCTCATACTGGGAATTGTGCCAAGTGCTATCGTGACACAACTCATGATCAGTAATTATGAAAAACAGGCAATTGAAGTAAAGGTAAGTGAGGTCAGTACACAGTGTGCGATTCTGTGTAATCAGATCATCAAAGAAAATTATCTCAATGACTCCAGCTCACAGTCTGTGAACAGCAAGCTGGAGTTGTTGTCTAATGTATATGGCGGAAGAATGGTGATTGTGGACAGAGATCTGAAAGTAGTTGCAGATACCTATCATGTAGATGAAGGACGGACGCTGATCTCACCAAAGGTCGTGAAGTGTTTTAAGAACGGAGAAGTCACAAATTACCGCAGATACGGGCAGATGCTGGAAATGGCTGTTCCCGTAAAGAGCGCGGATGTCCCGCAGATTCAGGGAGCCATGCTTGTAAATATTTCAATCAGTGACATTATGGCAACGGTGGGAGAGCAGGAACAGATGGCGATGCTGCTCACAGGAATTATCGTTGCATTGTCTGTATTGCTTGCCTATGGCCTTTCTACGATTCTGGTCAAACCGCTGGCCAGTGTTACTAAATCCATCGAAGATCTTACTGACGGATATCAGAAAGATGAGATTTCAGTTCCGGATTATACAGAAACAGAGCTTATTCTGGATGCAGATATTTCCATACCGGACTATACGGAGACACAGCAGCTTGCGGAAGCTTACAATCAGATGCTTGCACGTATGAAAGTACTGGATGAATCAAGATCAGAGTTTGTTTCCAATGTGTCGCATGAACTGAAGACACCAATGACTTCCATGAAGGTTCTGGCAGATTCCCTTGTCGGACAGGAAGGAGTTCCGGAAGAACTTTATCAGGAATTTATGCGTGACATTACAGCGGAGATTGACAGGGAAAACCGTATTATTACCGATCTTCTGACTCTGGTAAAAATGGACAAGAAATCTGCAGATCTTCAGATCAGTCATATGGATATCAATCAGCTTCTGGAGGATATTCTCAAACGTCTGCGTCCGATCGCGGACAAACGCAATATTGACCTGATCCTTGACAGTTTCCGTCCTGTGGAAGCGGATGTGGATGAACTGAAATTTACATCTGCGATCAGTAACCTTGTTGAAAATGCGATAAAATACAATGTAGATGATGGCTGGGTACGTGTGTCACTTGACGCAGATCATAAGTTTTTCTATGTTACGGTAGCAGATTCCGGTATGGGTATCCCAGAGGATTCCATCGACCGTATTTTCGAGAGATTTTATCGTGTGGACAAATCACATTCCAGAGAGATCGGAGGAACCGGTCTTGGACTTGCGATAACAAGAAGTACGATTGCCATGCATCATGGTGTGATCAAAGTATTCAGCAGAGAAGGGGAAGGAACTACATTCTCAGTTCGTGTCCCGTTATCTTATATTCCGTAGGAGGTGCCGGATGAAGAAATATATAAGAGTACTTCTTCTGGCAGCACTGGTTTGCAGTTTACTTGCCGGATGCAGTATTGAGACAAAAAGCAGTAAGGATTCGCAGGATGAGAGTAAGTACCATCTGTATTATCTGAACGAGAGTGAGACGGTTCTCAGAGAAGAACCATATTCACCCGGAGAAGAGACGGCAGATTTTATGGTAAAAGATCTTATGCAGAAGCTTGGGAGCAAAGATGCACCGGATGGGGAAATCAGCCTTCTTCCAGAAGATGTTTCCATCAATTCTTATGAAGTGCAGAAAGATCTGCTTGTCGTAGACTTCAGTAAAGAATACTCAAAAATGAGCAAGATCCGGGAGGTTATGACACGCGACGGAGTTGTGCAGACATTTTTGCAGATTCCGGATATTCATAAAGTCCAGTTTACAGTTGGAGGTCAGCCGCTGACCAACTCGCGAAATCAGGAAGTTGGAGAGATGACTTCAGATACATTTGCACAATATACCGGAAAAGACAAAGAAAGCTATCGTTATGATACTTTTACACTGTATTTTATGGATAAAAATGGAAAAAATCTGGTGAAAGAAACCAGAAATGTATATTATCGAAGATCTCTTCCAAAAGAACGTGTCGTGCTTGAACAGCTTGCGAAGGGACCGATGGAAGAAGGGCATTATGCAACAATACCAGACAGTTCTCTGGTTTTGAGTGTGATTACAGCGGACAGGATCTGCTATATTAACATGAACAGTACTTTTCGTGATGAAACACCTGAAGTAGGAGAAAATATCTCTATTTACTCGGTTGTGAATTCTATTATAGATTCCTGTGATGTTGACAGGGTTCAGATATCTATTGAAGGAAGTACGGAGGGGAACTTCCAGGATAGCCTGCCGTTATACAAATTTTATGAAAAAAACGAAGATTTAATTGCACAGGACGAGGAACCAAAGTAGTCCTGATGCAGTAATGCCGCAGGTGGAATAGCCTGCGGTGTTCTATATACAGAAAGGAAGGCTTATGAAAAGACGCCCGGTGTGTCTTGTATGCCTGATCCTGATGTTTTGTATATGGTTGATGGATCTGGCGGGATTTGCACGGATCAGTGGAAATCCTTTGCCGGAATCTGTACAATTATATATTGAAAAGCATCCGGAAGCTGTCATCTGCGGGGAGGTGCAGCAATATCAGGCTACGGAATATTCTCTTTCTGCCTATCTTAAACATGTCTGTCTGATCGTCGGATCAGAACAAATTCCCATAAAAAATTTAAGAGTATTTTTAAAATCGAATAAAGAGTTCCCGATTGGAACCACTGTTAAGATTTCGGGAAAACTGGAAGAAATTCCTGAGCCACGAAATCCTGGAGAATTTGATTCCAGGCAATTCTACGCCTGTCAGAAAATCTACTATTTTATGAAAAACGGTGTGGTTCTGGCATGGAGCAGCAAATATTCCAGATATGGTCAGTTTATGCAGAATCTGAAAAGTAAGATAATGCAGACGCTGGATATTGCGGCAAAGGAAGATGCCGGTATTTTTGAAGCAATGCTGCTTGGTGAGAAAGATAACCTAGAAGATGAAGTTAAGATTCGTTACCAGATGGCGGGGATCATTCATATACTGGCGATTTCCGGACTTCACATCAGTGTACTGGGGATTGGATTTTTTGATCTGCTGAAAAGAGCCGGATTTGGAAATGTGTCTGCCGGGATGGTGGTGCTCAGTGTTCTTCTGCAATATGGAATCCTTACCGGGGAAAGTGTTTCTGCCATGCGGGCAGTAGGCATGTTTCTGCTGGCGGTTGGTGCAAGAATCGCAGGAAGAACCTATGATCTGCTGACGGCGCTGGCAGTGTCGGCGGTCCTTTTACTTCTGGATGCACCTGCAAATCTGTACAATAGTGGATTCTGGCTGTCTTTTGGGGCTGTTGCCGGACTTGGTGTAGTGGCACCGGTATTGGCGGGATGCATTAGAAGGGAGAATCGTCTGGCGGTGTCTGTTATGAAAACACTGGTATCCTCAATAGCTGTGCAGATGACGACTTTTCCGATCATGCTGCGAATCTATGGAGAGATTTCGCTGGCCGGATTTTTTCTGAATCTGCTGGTGCTGCCGACAGTCAGTGTAGTACTGGTCAGTGGAATTGCAGCAGTTGCGGTTGGAATAGCATCGGTCAGTGCTGCAGTTTATGTGGTGCTGCCTGGAAGAGTGCTGCTTTTTCTGTATGAGAAACTCTGCGAACTGGCAGCAGGAATTCCGTTCTGTACATGGATCGCAGGAAGTCCGGAGCTGTGGCAATGTGCCGTATATTATGTATTACTGTTTTTTGGAGTTGAAATTTTGGGAATGAGTCGGGGAACTGTCACATGGAATGGCGCAACTGGAAAAAGGGCGGGAAATCATGCATTCATGCAGGAAAGAAAGAATCATGGGGAAGGAAAAGGATGGCTGAGAAAATATCAGTTACTGTCAGGTATATCAGGAATCATGCTGATACTTGGACTGGGAATCCTCATTTATCATCCGTCTGAAAATCTGCAGATTACCTGTCTTGATATCGGACAGGGAGACTGTATTTCTATTCAGCTTCCACAGGGGCAGAATTTCCTGATCGATGGCGGCAGCAGTAACAAGAAGAATATTGCACGCTATCAGATTCTGCCATTCCTTAAAAATCGGGGGATTGGAGTGATTGATGCGATTTTGATCTCACATACGGATAATGACCATATCAGTGGTGTGCTGGAACTGTTTGATTATATGAGGACACATCTTACTTCTGTCAGGGTGAAGAACCTGATCTTACCGGAATGGACACAACCGGACGATGCATATCAGCAATTGGTGGATAAAGCGCAGGCAGCAGGCGTGAATGTACAGAAGGGAAGAAAAGGGGAACAAATTGCGCTTGGAAAAGCTTCTCTTCGATTCCTTTCACCGGATAGAGGGACTGCAGGAACAGATGCGAATGAAGACGGTATGGTCGTGGAACTGACATATGGCGGTTTTGAAGGGCTGTTTACCGGTGATATCGGGACAGAGACGGAGAAAAAACTTCTGCCGGAGCTGGAAGATGTAGATTTTCTGAAAGTGGGACATCATGGCTCCAGATATTCCACCTGTCAGGAATTTCTGGATGTGGTGAGACCGGAACTTGCGGTGGTCTCCTGCTCTGCAACAAATACATATGGACATCCGTCTGGCGAGACAATAGAACGGTTGGAAGATTCCGGGGCAAAGATTTGGTACACAATGAAAGAAGGGGCTGTGACAGCAGAGACCGATGGTAAGGAGGTATGGGTGGATACGTTTGTGCATCCGTGAGCAGAGATACGGTATTGAGAAAAAAATCAAAATCGTCTATACTAAACAGATAATGAATAATTAATGCTGTCTGTGGATGGCATTCCGTCAGAAAACGGTATTTTTCAGGAGGTTTCGCAGGAAGTGAAAAATTTACAGGAAGACATTAAAACAGGAAAATTCAAAAATGCATATCTTCTGTTTGGTGAGGAAGCGTATCTGAAGATTCAGTACAAAGAAAAGCTGATTCATGCATTAAATCCGGATGATGATACGATGAATTTTACCAAATATGAAGGAAAAGGAATTGAGGTGCGTGAAATGATCGACCTCTGTGAGACAATGCCTTTCTTTGCAGATCATCGTGTGGTCCTTGTGGAAAACTCCGGATTTTTTAAGAATAAATGTGATGAACTTGCAGATTATATGAAGACACTGCCGGATTACCTGAGGCTGGTTTTTGTTGAAGAAGAGGTAGATAAACGAAGCCGTATGTATAAGGCGGTGAAAAACTGCGGCCGCATTGTAGAGTTTGCAAAGCAGGATGAAAAGACACTGATGCGCTGGGCGGCAGGTATTCTGGCGAGAGAAGGACGCAAGATCACGACCAGAGATATGGAACTTTTTCTGACAAAAACCGGTACGGATATGGGAAATATCCGTATGGAACTGGAGAAGCTGATCACATATACCATGGGACAGGATATTGTAACGAGAGAAGATATTGAGGAAATCTGTACAACACGGACAGAGAATAAGATCTTCGATATGGTTCGTGCAGTTACGGAGCGAAATCAGAGGAGAGCACTGGATCTGTATAATGATCTTCTGACGCTGCGTGAGCCGCCGATGAGGATACTGTTCCTGCTGTCGAAGCAGTTCCGGCAGATGTGCCTTGCAAAGAAAATGGCAGGGGAAGGGGCATCTCAGAACGAAATTGCAACCAGACTTGGCGTACCGTCTTTTGTGGCAAGAAATATACTGGCCTGTGCGAGAGCTTACAGTGTTGAGGAGCTTGAACAGGCAGAAGAGGATTTTGTTGATGCGGAGGAGGCAGTGAAGACCGGAAGACTGCAGGATGTGCTGAGTGTGGAACTGTTGATAGTGAAATATAGTACTGAGAGAAAAAGATAAAAGTGTAACAGATGTGAGTAAATATAGTACCCGGAAACGGCTTCATCGTCCGGTTGTACTAGAATATAACCTGGCTGTTAAGAACGTCAAAATCGTCAGCAAACTCGCTACGCTCAGACAGAGCTTCCGATTTTGCCAACACAGCCCGAACATATTCAAGTACAACGACGAACGATTGCAGATGTTTCCGGGTACTATATTTATCCATCTGTTTTCGCTTTTATTTAATTTCTCTCCCGGGAAGGGCGCGGGCACGGACAGGGCGGCGAATTTCTTTACACCAATATACACAGGTGTCTTGACACCTGACATGTCGGGTAGTATAATCACAAATCAGAAAACACGCAACATATAAAACTCAACAGAAAATCCGGTACAAGCCGGTACGAGGATAAACACATGAAAGAAAATTATGACGTCATTATCGTAGGAACAGGAGCCGCAGGTCTCTACTGTGCACTGAATCTGCCTTCCAGAATGAAAGTACTGATGCTGACCAAACAGCAGGCGGATCAGTCCGACTCCTTTCTGGCACAGGGCGGTATCTGCATGCTCAGAGGAGAAGAAGATTATAATGATTACTTTGAAGATACCATGCGCGCGGGACATTACGAAAATGACGCAAAAGCAGTCGAGCTGATGATCCGTAGCTCTAACAGTATTATTCGAGATCTTTTACAGAGAAATGTTACATTTGAACGAACAGAGACGGGAGAATTGGATTTCACCAGAGAAGGAGCACATTCTCAGCCGAGAATCCTTTTCTATGAAGATATTACCGGTAAACAGATCACACAGACTCTTCTGAATCAGGCACTGACAAGAGACAATATTGAAATCTGCGAATATATGACCATGGTCGATATCATTTCCAAAGACAACGTCTGTGGCGGGGTAATCGTCATGGATGAGAAGAATGAAGTATATCCGGTCAGAGCACCATACGTTGTTCTGGCATGTGGTGGTCTCGGAGGTCTTTACAAAAACTCCACCAACTTCCCGCATATTGCAGGCGATGGACTTGGAATCGCCATGAAACATCAGGTGGTACTCGAACATCTGGATTATATACAGATTCATCCGACTACTCTTTATTCTCATAAACCAGGACGCCGTTTCCTGATTTCTGAATCTGTCAGAGGGGAAGGTGCACTTTTGTATGATAAAAACGGACAGCGTTTTACAAATGAATTGCAGCCGCGAGATCTGCTCAGCCAGGCAATCTTTGCACAGATGGAAAAAGACGGTACTGATTTCGTGTGGGAAGATATGCGTCCACTGGGAGAAGAAACCATCATGAAACATTTTCCAAATATTTTCCACAGATGTGTAGAAGAAGGGTTTGATCCGCGCAAAGAGCCGATTCCGGTCGTTCCGGCACAGCACTATTTCATGGGTGGAATCAAGGTTGACCTTGGAAGCCGTACTTCCATGAAGGGGCTGTATGCCTGCGGTGAGACAAGCTGTAATGGTGTGCACGGCAAAAACCGTCTTGCAAGCAACTCACTTCTTGAATCTCTGGTCTTTGCAAGACGCGCTGCAGATGATATCATATTTGGAAGAAAACCAGATCCGTGCAGACCGGGTAGCATAGATCTGAAACCATATGAGGACAGAGATGCAGTTCTGACTGTTTATCATGAAATGGTTTTAAATGAAATTGAAAGGATGAAGAAGAGTCATGAATGAAATTACAATGAAAATGCAGGCTGATCAGCTGATCCGTATGGCGTTGCAGGAAGATATTACAAGCGAGGATGTTTCTACAAATGCGGTTATGCCGACAGCAACAAAAGGAACCGTAGAGCTTATCGCAAAAGAAGATGGTGTAATTGCCGGACTTGACATTTATGCGAGAGTATTTACAATCCTGGATGAAAAAACAGAGATTGATTTTCACTGCAAAGATGGAGATGAAGTAAAAAAAGGTGAGTTGATGGCAACTGTAACAGGTGACATTCGAGTCCTTCTTTCCGGAGAACGTGTAGCGCTGAATTATCTGCAGAGAATGAGTGGAATTGCCACATATACCAGACAGGTTGCGAAACTTCTGGAAGGCAGCAAAGTAACTTTACTGGATACCCGTAAGACAACCCCGAACTGCCGAGTATTTGAAAAATATGCAGTAAGAGTTGGGGGTGGATGTAATCACAGATATAATCTTTCAGATGGAGTTTTACTGAAAGATAACCACATCGGGGCAGCCGGAAGCGTAACCAAAGCGATACAGATGGCAAAAGCGTATGCACCGTTTGTCCGAAAGATTGAGATTGAAGTAGAAACACTGGAGCAGGTAAAAGAAGCTGTAGAAGCGGGTGCGGATATCATCATGCTGGATAATATGACACCGGAAGTGATGAAACAGGCAGTTGAGCTGATCGATGGCAGAGCACAGATCGAATGCTCTGGTAATATTACAAAAGAAAATATTCAGAAGATCCGTGAGATCGGTGTTGATTTTGTTTCCAGCGGAGCTTTGACACACTCTGCACCAATCCTTGACATTTCCATGAAAAACCTTCATGCGGTGTGAGAGGAGGAAACCTTATGAACACTGCAGAAAGACGCGGAGAAATTTTAAAGATCCTTCATAATGCAGATGCTCCGGTGGCAGCAAGAGAGCTTGCGGGAAAATTTGGTGTCAGCCGTCAGGTGATCGTGCAGGATCTGGCGGTGATAAGGGCTTCTACGCCGGGAATATTGTCAACAACAAAGGGGTATGTGATTCAGCAGGACAGTAGCTGCACACGGGAATTTAAAGTCCGTCACAGCCAGGATAAGGCAGCCGAAGAACTGAATCTGATCGTAGACTGTGGTGGACATGTCAAAAATATCAGTATCAGTCACAGAGTTTATGGTCGTGTCAGCGCGGAGATGGATATTCGTTCCAGACAGGATGTGAGTGAGTTTGTGCAGGCATTGCAGAACAGTCGTTCCACTGTTTTAAGTAATGCAACTTCCGGATATCATTATCATCTGGTGGAAGCCGCAAGTGAAGAACGGTTGGATCTGATTGAAGAACAGCTGAAGAAAGCCGGTTTTCTGGCTCCGCTTCAGCCATGGGAACAGAGCACAGGAAAGGGAAATATTAAATTATGACAATACAGGAAATTCAGCAGGAGATCCTGCGAATGAAAAAAGAACAGGATGTATGTATTCTGGCACATGCTTACCAGGGACAGGAAATACTGGAAGTTGCAGACTATATGGGCGATTCTTATGGACTGAGCGTGCAGGCATCCAAGAGTAACTGTAAAGGTGTTATCATGTGTGGCGTTCGTTTTATGGCAGAGACCTGTAAGGTTTTAAGCCCGGAGAAGAAAGTGTGGCTTGCCAATCCGACAGCCGGATGTCCAATGGCAGAACAGCTGGATCTGGAGAGCCTGCGTAAGTTAAAAGCAGAGCATCCGGGATATGCGGTAGTTGCTTATATC
>OLNW01003475.1_pt1 | contig 12127 bp, 14 predicted proteins | sample 1672121 | NCBI WGS metagenome assembly OLNW01 (sample SAMEA3136648, study PRJEB25190) | human gut metagenome
TTCATATTCTTTATTTTCTCTTGATTTTTCATATACCACCATATTGGCATATTCCATACTACTTGCTATTAGTTGTATAAGACTTTCTCTGTCTTTTGGTGTTTCTTTGAAATTGTTTTCAATATAATTTTTTGTGCATTTTATTGCTAAATTACTTGCAATTTCTCCGCCTTTATATCCACCCATTCCATCTGCTAATAGGTATAGTTTTACTTCACTTGATGAATCAGATATATAATATGCATCTTGGTTCATTTCTCTGACTTTTCCAACGTCTGATTTTGCATAAGCAATTATCATATTTCACCTCATATCTTTCTATATGTTTTTAGTTATATCATATATAAAAATTTTTTTCAATTATTTTCACGAATTTTCCATATTATGATTGTAGGTTTTGTCTTCTTAATTGTCCACAAGCTGCATCTATATCTGAACCTAGCTCTCTACGTATTGTTGCAACAATGCCATGGTCATTTAAGTAATCTCTAAATTTCATTATGTTTTCATTTGAGCTTTTGTCGAATTTTCCGTTTTCTATTTTGTTTATTGGTATTAAGTTTACATGGCAATTCATTCCTCTTAGAAGTTTTACTAGTTCTTTTGCATCTTCTAAGTTGTCATTATTGTCTTTTGCTAATGCATATTCAAATGATATTCTTCTGTGTGTTTTTTCTATATAATCTTTGCATGCTTGTATTAATTCTTCTATTGGAAATGCGTTGTTTACAGGCATCATACTACTTCTTTTTTCGTTGTTTGTGGCATGTAATGATATTGATAGTGTACATTGAATGTTTTCTTCTGCTAGACGTTTTATTCCTGGTACTAATCCACTTGTTGATATACTAATGTGTCTTGCTCCTATATTTAGTCCTTTTGGATTGTTTATTATTCTTATTGCATTTACTACATTGTTATAATTGTTTAGTGGTTCTCCAATTCCCATAAATACTACATTTGAGATTCTTATATTGTTGTCTCTTTCTACTGCAAGAATTTGTTCTACAATCTCTCCAGATGTCAAATTTCTAATAAAATTAATTCCTGTTGATGCACAGAATTTACATCCCATTTTACATCCTATTTGTGATGATACACAAATGCTGTACCCATGGTGGTAACTCATTAATACTGTTTCTATGGCATTTCCATCAAGCACATCAAATAAATATTTTTTTGTGCCATCTGATGATTCTTGTTTCTTCAATATTTTGAAATTATGCATTTCATAATTTTGTTTTAATTTTTCTCTTAATTCTAATGATAAATTTGTCATTTCATCAAAACTTGTAACTTTGGCTTCGTATAGCCATTTAAATACTTGTTCTGCTCTAAATGGCTTTTCTCCCATTTGCACAAATTCTTCTTTTAATGCTGGCAAATCATAATCTTTTATATTTTTCATTATTTTTTTCTCCTAATTATCCAATTTTCTTCACATTTAATTGGCAAAAGCATTTTTACTTTTTGGTCTTTAACTCCTGGATTAACAACATTCATTTCTTCATCAGTTTCAAAATCCCATAATTTATCAATTTGGAATTGAACTGCTTCAAGTTGATTTGGAACTAATATTTCTAAAGTATCGCCTACTTGTAATCTGTTACGTATGTCTATAATTGCTTTTTCTCCATCATACCCTACAACTTTTCCACCAAATTGATATTTTTCATTATATTGATGTCCATCATATTCTTGAATGTCTTTGTTATTTCTATCATTAAAGTAGAATGTTGTTAATTCTCTTGTTTTTATTTTTTCAATTTCTTTCATATATTTTTCTGCATCATAATGTTCTGAGTCTCTTTTATAATCGTCAATTGCATTTCTGTAAACATTTACAATGCTTGCTACATAATATTCTGTTTTTAGACGTCCTTCTATTTTTAAACTATCGACTCCCATATCTATTATTTCTGGAAGTTCTCTTATTAAGCATAAATCTTTTGATGAAAATATGCTTGTACCATATTCATTTGTTTCAATTGGCATAAATTCGCCTGGATTGTTTCTTTCTTCCGCATACAATTTATATGACCATCTACAACTTTGTGCACAATCTCCCAAATTTGCACTTCTGCATGTTAAAAAATCACTTAAAAAACATCTTCCAGAATATGCAAAACATATTGCACCATGAATAAATATTTCTATTTCCATATCTTCTGGTTTATTTTCCATTATATATTTTAATTGTTCTTTGTTCATTTCTCTTGCCATTATCATTCTTTTGGCACCATTTTTACGCCAGAAATTACAATCATGCAAACTTACTATATTTGCTTGTGTGCTTACATTTATTGCAACACTTGGAGCATATTGTTTTAACACTTCTATTACTCCTCCATCTGCTGCTATAATTCCATCTGGCTTTAATTCTTCAAGCTTTTTTGCCATCTCTATAATCTCATCATATTTCTCGTCCCATGCGAAAATATTTAATGTTACATATACTTTTTTTCCTATACTATGTGCGTATTTTACTGTTTTTTCTAAGTCATCATCTTGCATATCAGCTCTTGTTCTTAATGATAATGATGATGTCCCACAATATACTGCATCTGCCCCATATAAAAATGCTATTTTTGCTTTTTCATATGAACCTGCTGGTGCTAATAATTCTACTTCTTTCATTTTTATTCATTTCCTTTCTCAAGGCATAAACTCGATTTTACCTTTTTAACATCATATATTATATATTTTTTCATCAGTTATGTCAATTACTTTAACAATATTACTGTACTTTTCTGGAAATTTGTGGTATAATACTTGTATAAAATTTTTAGAAAGGGAGGCTACATTATGACACAAGCAACATTAACTCTAATTAGACGGAGCTATGCAGAAGCTGTAGAAAAATCAACCACTATATCAGATGTGATGCAAAAATTGTATGATATCTTAAAAGATAAAACGGTTGAACAAGAAGACGAAGAACTTTTTAAGTTTTTTGTTGATAACTTAAAATTTAAGCCATAGACTATAGGAGGGCACATTACTATGTTACAAGAGACTTTAAATTTTATTCACAACAAGTACCAACTGGCACTTTCTCAATCTTCTAATATATTAGATATTGTAAAAAATCTATATAAGATATTAGAAGATGAAGAAGTATTAATAGAAGATTCAAAAGCATTTGATTCTTTTATTGATGGTTTAAGAGGTTGCTACTGTTTTCGGGAACAAACCTTCAAAATAACAAATGTAATGATATATATATCAATTACAATTATGTACATCATTCTTTGGTTGAATGATGTCAATGATATCCATTTAGATATCAATTGGTTTGCGAGAAGAAAGTCACTCGAAAGCGAGTTGACCAAAATTCTTCGGAAGTCATCCGAAAACGCATCAATTAATATACGTGATAGATTTGGAATACGTGGTATTCTATTGAATAACTGCTCTGATGCTAAAGCAGATGAGTATATTCACGTTATATTTGATGCAATCTCTGGCATAATTGCTGCTAAAAACCGTAAAATGCGTAAGGATTTTTCGGACTGGGTTCGGTCAAACAGTGAAATCAATGAAATTGACAAACATATAATTCAATATGTATTAGAAATTCCATTTATGATTGAGTTCATAAAAGATTTCATTAGAGAACCAAAGGGCAACAATTACCAGTCTTTACAATTCACTTTGACAATTCAGATGTATTCTGAAGTATTACCTGGTTGTCAATTAGAAGTTCAGCTTCGGAGCAAAAAAATGCACGAAGAAGCAGAACACGGCTCAGCTTCACATGCCGAGTACAAGAAATACGCTAAAGAAGGCTCAGATGAAGAAGACCCTATCAATAGTGTTTTCGTTGTAGACGACTTTTCAAAATTGAATATCGTTGGTTTTACTAGTTACGAGAGTAAAGAATATGACCAAGACGGTATTCATTTTGCGAAGGAATTTTCCGATAGAAGAATTTCTACAACTCTAATTGGAAAATAAACCTTTCAACCCCACAGAAACATTTTCTGTGGGGTGTTTTTATTGCACTTGCACCGCAGGGACCGGTTCTCAACGGTGCAAAAATACATAGCAAATGCACCGTTGAGAACCGGTCCCTGCGGTGCATTTACATAGGTAAGTCTTCTAGCTCTAAGACTTTCACGTTTTTCAATGTATTTTCTAAATTTTCATCTGTTTTATACTTTACTAATACATAATTCTGAGTATGGCCTCTAAAATATTTTATTCCATCTTCTACTTCTTTATCTTCAAATAAAACTTCTACTTCTTTTCCAACAAGCTGTTGATTATACATTTTTTGATTTTCATTTGACAACTCAATCAATCTCTTACTTCTTGCTTCTTTTATATTTCCATCCACTTGATTTTGCATAACTGCTGCTCTTGTTCCTTTTCTTGGAGAATATTGAAACACATGCATTTTATACAATTTTACTTCTTTTAAAAATTGATATGTAGTTTCAAATTCTTCTTCAGTTTCACCCGGAAAACCTACAATAATATCTGTTGTTAACATTACATCATCATAGTATCTTCTTAATCTCTCTATTATTTCTCTAACTTGAGCTGTTGTATATTTTCTATTCATTCTTTTTAAAGTCTCATCACAACCACTTTGTAATGACAAATGAAAATGATGGCAAATTTTTTCTAATTTTGATAATCTTTGCATAAATTCTTCTGTTATAATTTTAGGTTCTAATGACCCTAATCTAATTCTTTTAATTCCCTCTATCTCATTTATTTTTTCTAATAATTCTATCAAACCATTTTCATTTCCAAAGTCTCTACCATATGATGCAACATGAATTCCTGTTATTACAACCTCTTTTATTCCTTTTTGTGCAATTTGCGTAATTTCTTTTATTATACTTTCTGCATTTCTACTTCTAACTCTTCCTCTTGCATATGGAATAATACAATATGAGCAAAATTGATTACATCCATCTTGTACTTTGATAAATGCTCTTGTTTTTTCAGTATATGTAATTTGTCCCATATCCTCGAATTCTTTTTTACTTGATATATCTTCTATTTCTATTAATTTATTTTCATCTTGGCTGTCTATGAATTTTTCTACATATTGTACTATATTAGCTTTTTCTTCATTTCCTAAAACTATATCTATTTCTTGCATTTTTTCTAAATCATTTTTAGCAACTTGTGCATAACATCCAACAGCAGCAATTATTGCAGAAGGATTTTTCTCTTTTACTCTTCTTAATGAATGTCTTGATTTTCTGTCAGACATATTAGTTACTGTGCAAGTATTTACTATACAGATGTCTGATATATCATCATTCATATCTACTATTTCATATCCCGCTTCTTTGAATTTTTGAGCCATTGCATTTGTTTCATATTGATTTACTTTACATCCAAGCGTATAAAAACTTACTTTTTTCATTTTTTACTATATCCCTTTCTTTATTTCAAAAAAATAGATTGGAAAAGAATTATTTTCCAACCATCTCTATTTATCAACTTTATATAAGTGTTGCTCCAATAATTCCCGCATCATTTTTTAACTCTGCAAGTTTTATTATTATATCACATCGCTTGTTAAATAGCAAGTTTCCAGTTAACAAAGCCTTTTTTAACGGCTGATATAATATATCTTCATATTCAGCAAAACTTCCCCCAAGACATATTGCCTCTGGCTCAAATATATTAATTATATTCGAAATACCTATGCTTAAATCTTCGATATAATTATTTATCATATATTTTAATGTTGAATTATCTGGATTTTGACGTATAAAATTTCTTACACACTCTCCATCTATTGAATTTAAATTGAATTCCTTAACTAATTTTTCTTTAAATCTTTTTAGGCTGGCATAAACTTCAAAACACCCTCTTTTACCGCAATTACATAATGCTCCATTTTTATGTATTATTGTATGACTAAACTCGAATCCAGGTACATTTTTAGGTTCTAGTAATTTGCCATTAAAAATCACTGCACTTCCTACACCTGTACCTATACATAAAAATATACTATTGTCATATCCTTTTAATGCCCCATATTTCTGCTCTGCAAGTGCTGCACATTTGCCATCATTTTTTAACTTGACATCTACCGTATATCCTAGTTTTAACAAATTTTCTTGTATAATTGTTCCAATTTCATAGTTTTTTATTCCTAAATTTACAGCTTTTATAATTTCTTTATCAGTCACAGTTCCAGGCACAGCAATTCCTATTTGATTTACACCATATGCTTGTAATATTTCTATTACATTTTCTGTTATATATCTTTCTATTCTACTTTCTATATTTGTTTTGTCTTTAATAAACGTTTCTTTTTTTAAAACAATAGAGCCGTTGTTATCAACTAGCCCTATTCCTATATGACTTCCACCAATATCTATTCCTATCTTCATATTAGTATCATCCTTTCAATTTATCTTATATAAATTGTAATAATTGATGTAGCAACTAAAGTAAAAATATTACTTGTTCCTAACAAATATCCTACAGGAATCTCCCCTATATTTATTTTTTTATGCCCATTATTTTTTTGTTGCACTTTTGCCAATATCATACAAATTAATATTTCTATAGCAGTTAACACTACTGTATATGCAAAAATTTTTATTCCAGAAAATATTAATATCGTATTAAATAAAATCAATATCCCGATTGTATAACTTTCTTTGGCATATCTTTTTATTATAAATGTATCTGCTATCAATAATATAATATATATTCCTATATAAATTAAATTGATTTTCATGCTTGATGGATTAATTATATATAAATATAAAATATATATAATTGCTCCTACTATTCCACTTACATTAACTTTTTTGTCTATCTTTAAGTATTTTTTATCAATTATAGCTATTAAAAATAAGTATATTATATAAAAACTCATAAATATACATATAGCAATATTCATCTTTAGTCTCCTCTCTATTAATTAGTATATTTCATTTACTTCATTTGTTTCATTTTCACTTGTTATTTGTGTATTGTCTTCTGTCTTTTCTGTGTCCCTTGATAAATCACTATATAACATTGCAACTATTACTCCACCTATTATTATTAAAACAGCTAGTGTTACTAATATTTCTAATGGAGTTTTTCCACTTTCACTTTTCATTTTTATCACATTCCTTTTTTTAAATCTATTCTAATAATTATATTTTATATATTTTGGCAAAAAAGTCAATATTTTTATAAAAAATGTCATCTAATTGTATTTTTTGTAACACATTTGTAACAATTTTCATTGACATAATATATACAATCTGTTATACTGTGTTTGTAGCATAATGTGTATTTTTTGAAAGGGGCTTTTTATGAGAAATAAAAATGTTATGAAACAAGATTTACAAACCATTTATACCGATATGATGGAAGCTCGGACTTACTGTCAACGAATATTAGAAGTATTGCATAGTCTTAGTGTTTCAGAAACAGAAACAAATATTGATATTGTTTTCCTTATCACTGCTATGCCTAATTCTAAATATTTAAAAGAAGAATTAGCTAATATTAAAGGAATATTGCGTAGGCTTCACTACAAAAATATTTTACCTCTTGAAGCTTACCATTTAATCTCAGAATGGTACTTTCAACTTGGCGAAGCATTACTTTGTTTTAATGAAGAACAAATACTTTCTTGATTCTTCTGTTTACCCCAAAAAACTCCCCTTAGCAAATGCATAAGGGGAGTAATTTTTATTCTTTTTTCATTTTAGGTTTAGAAATTAAAGAAGCAATATATCCAAAAAATACAGCAGCAGCAACACCGCCAGCAGAAGCTGTAACTCCTCCTGTAAATGCCCCAATAATTCCAGATTCTTTAACACCTTTTATTGCACCTTTTGCAAGATTATATCCAAATCCTGTTAATGGTACAGTTGCACCTGCACCTGCAAAATCAACAAGATATTGATAAATTCCTAATCCTCCTAAAATAGTACCAGTAGTAACAAAAGCAACTAAAATTCTAGCAGGTGTCAATTTAGTTTTGTCTATTAATATCTGACCTATAACACAAATAAGTCCGCCAACAACAAAACACTTTAATAAGCCAATCCAAGAAATACTTTGTAACCAATCCATTAATTCCACCTCCTACATTTCAATACTAACTGCATGTGCAATACCTGGAATACTCTCTCCCTGTTGAGAAGATGTCGAATTAGTCAATGCACCTGTTGCAATTAATAATAATCTTTTTATCTTTTTATCTTTTAGTTGTTTAAAAAAATATCCCGAAAATACAGAAGCACAACATCCACAACCACTACCACCTGAATGTGTGTCTTGTTTTTCTTTATCAAAAATCATAACACCACAGTCATTATAATTTGACTTTATATTATAGCCTTTGTCTAAAGCTAATTCTGTTAATATTTCTTTTCCTACATGTCCTAAATCACCAGTAATAATTGCATCATAATATGATGGTGCTCGACCTGTATCTTTAAAATGGCAAACTAATGTATCAAGTGCAGCTGGTGCCATTGCAGCCCCCATATTATTAGCATCTTTAATTCCCATATCTACAATTTTCCCAGAAGTTATATGTGTAATAAATGGTCCATCTCCTGTTTTAGCCAATATAGCTGAACCAGCACCTGTAACAGTCCATTGAGATGTCTGTGGTCTTTGATTTCCTAGCTCTAATGGAAATCTAAATTGTTTTTCTGCACTACAAAAATGACTTGATGCAGCACATATAACATGTTGCGCACATGCTTCTGTAACAATTGCCCCTAGGCTAAGACCTTCAACAAATGTTGAACACGCTCCAAATATTCCTAAAAACGGTATGTTTAATTCTCTTAATCCAAAACTTGAAGAAATACACTGGTTTAACAAGTCTCCAGCAAAGCAGTATTCTAAGTCATTTACTGCTATTCCTGATTTTGCAATTACTGCATTTACAGTCTCTTTAATTATTTTACTTTCAGACTTTTCCCAAGTTTTTTCTCCCCAGAACTCATCTTCTAAACATTGGTCAAAATATTTAGCTAATGGTCCATTTGCTTCTTTAGGACCAACTATTGAAGCTACTTCTGTTATAACTGGTGGAGTATCAAATTTTATTGTTTGTTTTCCTAATTTTTGCATAATTCTCTCCTTTTCAAAATTAAACTAATGTAATTGATTGTGTATTAAAAATCAAATAAATTAATCCTACAATAATAGATGCTGAAATCCCAAAAACAAGAACAGGCCCTGCTACTGTAAACATTTTTCCTCCAACTCCCATTACATATCCTTCAGATTTATATTCCATAGCTGGCGAAACAATAGAGTTTGCAAATCCTGTAATTGGAACTAATGAACCTGCTCCTGCAAATTTTCCAATTTTATTAAATATATTAAGACCTGTTAAAAATGCACTAATTGCTATTAATAAAATAGAAACTATAGTTCCTGACGTTTCTTGAGAAAGCCCTCTATATTTACATATATCCATAATTATTTGACCTATTGAACAAATTAATCCACCTACCCAAAAGGCATTAAAACAATTTTTCCATAATGGTGAGTTCGGCGATTTTTTGTCTACATAGTCTTGATAATCTTTTTTTGAATCTAATGGTTTCATAATGACCTCCTTTATTTACTTTAATCATTATTTCCCAAATAAAGAAAAAATATGCACAATAAAGGGCAAGCTCTCTTATTTTAGCTTACCCATAAAATTTATTTATATTGTTTTATCAATTTCTTTTAAAATTACATCATGTGCACTACCTTCTTGAATACTAACATTAGAAACTAATGTTAATCTTGCTTTTTTATGTAATTCTGGAATTGTAATTGCACCACAGTTACACATTGTTGATTTTATTTTTGCAACAGTAATTTCTAAATTATCTTTTAATGGTCCTGCATATGGAATGTAAGAATCAACTCCTTCTTCGAAAGAAAGTTTCTTAGCTCCTCCCATATCATATCTTTGCCAGTTTCTTGCTCTGTTTGATCCTTCTCCCCAATATTCTTTTACAAAGTTATTATTTATTTTCACAACTCTTGTTGGGCTTTCATCAAAACGAGCAAAGTAACGTCCCATCATTACAAAATCTGCACCTAATGCTAATGCAATTGTTATATGATGATCATGTACTATTCCACCATCTGAACATACCGGAATATATACTCCTGTTTCTTCAAAATATTCATCACGTGCTTGTACTACATCAATTAGAGCACTTGCTTGTCCTCTACCAATTCCTTTTGTTTCTCTCGTGATGCAGATTGATCCTCCACCTACACCAACTTTTATAAAGTCTGCTCCAGCTTCTGCCAAATATCTAAATCCTTCTTTATCAACTACATTACCAGCACCTATTTTTACACTATCTCCATATTTTTCTCTAACATATTGGATAGTATTTTTTTGCCATACAGAATATCCATCTGATGAATCTATACAAAGTAAATCTACTCCAACATCAACTAGTGCTGGTATTCTTTCTGCATAGTCTCTTGTATTGATTCCAGCTCCTACTATATATCTTTTATCTTCATCTAATAGTGAATTTGGATTATGTTTTCTTTCTTCATAATCTTTTCTAAATACTAAAAATTTTAAATTTCCTTCTTTTGATAAAATTGGAAGACATTCCTTTTTCTTTTCCCATATAATATCATTTGCTTCTGATAAATTTAATCCTTCTTCTGCCCAAACTACGCTATCTTTTGGTGTCATAAAATTATCTATTGGTGCATCTAAATTGTCTCTAGAAATTCTGTAATCTTTATCTGTTACTAATCCTAAAAATTTACCATTTGCAGTTCCATCTTCTGTAATCATTACAGTTGAATGTCCTGTCTTTTCAACTAATTCTATGACTTCTCTTAATGTTGTCCCACTTTTTACATTTGAGTCACTTACTACAAATCCTGCTTTATGTTTCTTTACATGACGTACCATTTCTGCCTGTGATTCTATTGATTGAGCACCAAATATAAATGCTATTCCACCTTCACGAGCTAATGCTATTCCCATTTCTTCTCCTGATACTGATTGCATTATTGCAGATACCATTGGTACATTTGCATAATATTTTGCTTTTTCTCCTTTTCTGTATTTTACTATTGGTGTTTTTAATGATACATTTGATGGTATACATCTTTCATCTGTTAAATTTGGTATTAATAAGAATTCATTAAATGTTCTTGAAACATCTTTAAATATTTTTGCCATTTTTTACTCTCCTTTTTCTTTCTTTATTTTTTTGATTATATCATATATATGATACCAACTATAAGCTGTTATAATATTCTTTCCTTCCATGTTTCTATTATATTGGCAATCAAATTTAATAACATTAATTTTAGTTGAAATATTTTCTATATTACTTGGGCTATCTTCTATCATTACATCTACATTATTTTCTATACATCTTTGTAACTTTTCTTTATCTTTTGCAAATATTAGTTTATCATATTCAATTTCATATTTTTTTAACCATTCTTTTGTTAATTGTTGCATCTTTCCATAATATTCTTCTGGCATTCCACTTTCATCTCTTGCTGTTATTATATATATTTTGTTTCCTTCTTTTCTTAATTTTTCTATTATTTCTTTAGAGTATTTTCTTGGATTACTTTCTACTACATATGGAACTAAATATTTATTCCAAAATCTATATGATTGTTCTTGTGTCCAATTAAAAGAATCTGTTTCATAGTACTTACTAACATCTACTTCTATTGGCAATCCTTCTTCTACACACATTTTAGTTGCATAGTCTGTAACTTCTCTTTCCATATCTGTTAATACTCCATCTATGTCTATTCCTATGTTCATTTTTGTTTCCTCCTATTGTATTTTAAAACGCACAAGGAGATCTTACTTTAAAATATTAAATTTTAAAGTAAGACCTCCTAATATATTTATGCATTTTTTGCAATTTCAGCGATTTCTGTAAATGCTTTTGAATCATTTACAGCAATTTCTGCTAACATTTTTCTATTTATTGTAACATTAGCTTTTTTTAATCCTGCGATTAATTTACTATATGTTGTTCCATTCATTCTTGCAGCAGCATTTATTCTTGCTATCCACAATTTTCTAAAATTACTCTTTTTATCTTTTCTTCCAACATAAGCATATGCTAATGATTTTAATACTGCTTGATTAGCATTTCTAAATCTATAGTGTTTTGCACCA